>Ga0208813_1000185_pt1 | contig 57965 bp, 46 predicted proteins | sample MalvireepMed_904_FD_184250 | JGI IMG/M metagenome (GOLD analysis project Ga0208813, IMG submission 184250) | Marine viral communities from the Global Malaspina Expedition - Malaspina viral metaG DeepMed_904 (SPAdes) (version 2) | ecosystem: Environmental > Aquatic > Marine > Oceanic | place... | reverse complement strand
CGTATTTTTCGGTCAAACCTGAGGTTGCGCGGAATACGCCACCAAAGCCACCGGTGTCTTCACCAAAGCTGTAAACATTGTCGTGTTTGGCCATCGCCAGGTCGAGTGCGCTGTTGATGGCTTGTAATAAATTCATTTTAGCCATTAGTCGATTCTCCCTGACGTTTTCGGATAAGCATCCGGATACTTACGGATATGCTCTTTTAACTCTTCCAATTGCTCTTTCAGCAATGGCGTCGGTTCGTCATATACGTCATTAATCAGTTCATCGATATGTGGCGCAGGTACTTTTTCGGCTTCTTTTAACGCCGCCAGAACCTTAGCTTTGACTTCTGCATGATGCTCTTCAACATGGTCTTTATCCAACCAGCCTTCGTTCATCATCCATTTTTGCAGACGATCGAGCGGATCTTTTACTTTCCAGTCGTCTTCTTCTTCGCGCGTACGGTAACCCGTTGGATCGTCCGACGTCGAGTGACCCGACATACGATAGGACATGGCTTCAATCAGTACCGGCTCGTTCTCTTCTACTGCCAGGCGACGTGCTTCCTGTGTCGCTTTTAGCACCGCAAACACGTCGTTACCGTCGATACGGATGGTTTTCATGCCATAGCCAATACCGCGTGGCGCAATGCCATCACCGCCATACTGCTCACCTTGCGACGGCGTTGAAATGGCGTAACCGTTGTTACGGCAGAAGAAAATAACCGGTACTTTATAAACCGATGCCATGTTCAGAGCTGCGTGGAAGTCGCCTTCAGAAGCAGCACCTTCGCCAAAATAGCAAATTGTGCACTTGCCGGTTTTATCCATCTTCTGCCCGAACGCATAACCGGTCGCTTGTGGTATTTGTGTACCCAGCGGCGAAGATATGGTCATAAAGTTTAAGTCAGCACAGCCATAGTGAACCGGCATTTGACGACCTTTACCTAAGTCTTTTTCGTTCGAGAACAACTGGTTCATGAACTGTTCCACGGTAAAGCCGCGGTACGCCAAGGCACCCTGCTCGCGATACTGTCCCATGATCATATCGCCGTCATCTAATGCGGCCGCAGAAGCGACACTTTCTGCCTCTTCACCGCGCGAAGCCAGGTAGAAGCTAATACGCCCCTGACGCTGCGCGGCAATCATGCGCTCGTCCAGCGTACGAATAAACTGCATGGTGTCATGGATCTTTACGATAAGGTCTTTATCGTACTCTGGCATGTCAGCATTTTTATGGAAGCTACCGTCCTCTTTGAGGATTTGCAGCATCGGAATTGTGACTGATTCACCATCAAACCATTGAGGTTTTGTCACAATCTCTGTGTTGTGTTTTTTATCCTTGGCCATAACCTTCTCTTTCGGTTGTTAGCAGGGTGGAAAATTGCCGCTACTTTACCTTTACGTAAAGTGCTATGCAAATAGCCCACTCAACCCATTGCACATTAATCAATGGGCTAAGTGTAAATAGAAACGAACAGTTTTAACAATGATTCAACGCAGATTAGACCAGCTCAAGTGAATCGGTCGGCACTCGCACAACCGTAAGCAATGCGCGCTGCCCTAATGCGACCTTAGCGTTGGGGAAAATAATGTGTTCAGCGTCATGTTGGGCGTAGATCGGCTCGCCACCATCCGTGGCCAATAAATCACCCTTTTCAAACGCGGTAAAGTTGGCCACGTCATCAGCAAAATTAAGTTCAAAGTCCTGATTCATGCGGTTAATAGTTTGTGCTTCTGCAAAAATAAAGTGCTGTTGCGGATCAAAATTCGGTAACTGCGGCTCCGGCTGAGCTATTAATTGCCGCAAGCTTCGCTCCGCAGCGGCAAAACTGTCGCGGTTATTCTCACCAAAGGGTCGTACCTTACCGAGCTCGACTGTAAAGGCATCAGCGCCAAACTCATTGACCGAAAAGTATGAGAACGTGGTTGTCGCTGCTTTGTTCAGTAACACCGTGTCGACCCCGCAGGCCAATAAAAATAACAACTGGTCTTTTTTATAAGGCTTACCGTGAGTAAATGGATAAACCGCAAATTTTTCACGCTTAGAATCACGAATCGCGGTATGCAGGTCGTAGTGATAACGGCGACGGTTGGTTCCCTCAACTTGCTGGTAAAAACGTTTAACGTACTGTTCCAGCTTAGCGGCCCGCTCACGTTCGGGATTACTTATTCCGCCTTCGCTATGAGCGCCACTGAACAGCCGGTTCATATTTTCTTCAACAAAGCGTCGGCCAACGTTTATCGACGCAGGGTTGGCTATTAAAAACAACGTACGGTGTATTACCGGCTGTTTCTCAGCAATAATGTCCTGAATAATGTCACGGCAGATCTCAATGGGTGCGGTCTCGTTACCATGCACAGCACAGCTAATCACAATATCTTTGTCTGTCGTCTTTGCCGGCTCAACCACCAGCACACCGCTATCCCAAACCGTTAGCTGAGTGCCATCGCTAAGGTTAGTTTCGAAGTGACCGCTGTAGCCCCACTCATTATCACGAGTCCATTGCAAAAAGTCGTTAAACACCGTTGACTGTGTTGTGTTCAAACCTTACTCCTGTTATTTCTTGCCGGGTTCAAGTCCGTGCGTAGCCAGTAAATGCCTGAGTACACGCGAATTGTATTCACGGCGATAGAGAATAAAGACAACAATACTGCTGGATAAAATCAGCATCAGAGGATGTAAAAACCAGGCCAGGTAGGCGAGTGCAAAGTAATAGGTCCGCAATCCTTTATTGTACTCATGACCGGACTGGTCCAGTACCCGCGCGGCATGATTGGCAAACGCAACACGCTCGTCTTCACTGCGGTTCTGCTGCTGATACTTAACCGATGCTCCCAATAATACCGAGACAAAGCCGAACTGTCGTATCGACCAGGTAAATTTGAAAAAGGCATAGATAAATATCATCGCCAACACGGCCAATTGGAATTGCACCATAATGGCACTCGAAGCCGGTGTTAGCGGCAACTCGTTGAGAACTTCAACGACTTCTTCAGAATGCGCAAGTACGGTAATGACACCGGCTAACACCAGTACCGTCGAAGAAGCAAAAAACGTGACGGTACGCTCGACGTTACCGATAAGCGACGCATCGGCAATCTGATTATCTTTGTGCATCACCGTTTGCATCCAATCAATACGCAAGGTACACAAAATACTGGATAAACAGTGCGTCGTTCGCGCTCGCCTGCGTGCGAATAACGAATAGCCGATCCAGCAAAAAAAGAAAAACGTTAACGCAATAAAATCGAGCAGTGATAGCAACATGATGCCTGTGCCCTGACAGTTTGTTGTAGTTTATGGGCTCTATATTAACAAATTATGACGCCTGCTAAGTAAAAAAGCCGCAGTTTTTTACAAAACTGCGGCTCATTAATCGAGGCTATTGCAAGCTAGTAGTTTTCCAATGCCTTTTTTGTGCTCATGTCTTTAGGTTCGGGTGGTTTAGCTAACCCATACCAGGACAACATACTGCGCATACCACGTTTAAAGTCACTCAATATCAAATACAGACACGGAATTAACAGCAGCGTAATGATCGTTGCAAAGATAATACCGAACGCCAGTGATATCGCCATCGGAATGACCAACTTAGCCTGCATACTTTTTTCCAGTACAATAGGTAACAGGCCAAAGAACGTCGTTAGCGAGGTCAACGTAATCGCGCGGAAACGGCGGCAACCGGCATCCAATACCGCATGACGCAAGTCGGTGCCGGCTTCACGCGCTTTGTTAACGTAATCCACCATCACCAAACTGTCATTAACAACCACCCCGGATAGCGCGATAATACCGAATAAGCTCAAGATGCTGACCGGCATACCTAATACCCAATGGCCGATAACCGCACCGATGATACCAAACGGAATTACCGACATAATGATTAACGGCTGGCTATATGACTTAAGCGGAATCGCCATCAGCGCGTATACCGCCAGCATTGCCAGTAAACCACCTAACGCCAGTGAGTCAGTCGCTTCGGCTTCATCCTGGGTTGCCCCCTGCAGTTTAAAGCCAACGCTTGGGTATTTTTCCAAAATTTCCGGTAGTTTCTGACCCCGAACTTCACCGACAATTCGGAATGGCTCGACACGGTCTTTGTCAGCCCGTGCCCGCACGTTCACAGAACGTTCACGATTGATACGGGTAATCGTAGAGTAACCTTCAGCAAACTCGATATCAGCAAGTTCCGTAAACGGAATTTCCGAGCCATCTGCCATGCGTAACTTCATATCCTGCAAGTTACCCACCGATTGGCGCTGTTCTTCCGGATAGCGAACCATGACTTTGACTTCTTCGTCACCGCGTTGTATGCGCTGTGCTTCGGCGCCGTAGAATGCATATCGAACCTGCGTAGCCAGCTCGGCGAGGTTTATACCCATTGCCTCAGCTAGCGGTTTGGTGGTTACCAACACTTCGTCTTTGCCATCACCAAAGGTATCCTCGATATCGAACACACCATCATATTCACCCAGCACCGCTTTTAACTCATCTGCGGCTGCTTTTAGCGCGTTAAGATCATCACCAACCAACTGGAATTCGATGTCGAAGCCGCCACCGCCGCCAATACCGCCCTGGAAGTTAATCGCGCGCACGCCAGCAAGTTCCGGCACTGATTCACGCCATTGGTTAACAATTTCATAGCCGTCTATATTGCGATCTTCACCTTTTTTAAGTTCGGCGAAAACCGTGCCTGACTCAGTACCATTCAGCCAAATATTGGTGTGACGAACAACGCCATCACCTTCCGACTGCTCGGTTTCTTCGTCAACGTGTTGCAGTCCTTTGGCGACGCTTTCAAGCACTTCAATAGTGCGTTCTTCTGAGCTACCCGGCTGCATTTCAACATTAGCTTGAATAAAGTCACTGGGGATATCCGGAAAGAAAACCCAACGCACGATGCCGCCACTAATTAGGCCTATCATTAAAATCATCATGCCAAAAAAGGTTGCCAGGGTGGCATAACGATAGTGCAGACACTTCTTCAAGAATGGACGGTAATAATTGGTTACGAAGCGCTGAATTGCATCGGCAAAACGATTACGGAACCGTTGAAAACCATTCGGTTTTTCCGAGCCATCTTTGGAGAACTTCATCTGTGCGATGTGCGCGGGCAAAATCCATTTTGACTCGATTAAGGAAAACGCCAACGCGATAATTACCACGAACGCAATGGACTCCCAAATAGCCCCCATGCCGCCTTCTACCATCAGCATAGGGATAAACGCTACCATGGTAGTTAAAACCCCGAATGTTGCCGGTATCGCAACGCGTTTGGCGCCAGCGACGACATTGTCAACGCTTTTGCCTTTTTCCTCTATTTCCGTATAAGCACTCTCACCGATAACTATCGCATCATCGACCACTATCCCCAGTACTAATATAAAACCAAACAACGAAATCATGTTGATAGACACATCAACAATCGGCAATAACGCAATAGTGCCAAGAAAACACACCGGAATACCGATCATAACCCAGAACGCCAAGCGCAATTGCAGGAACAATGACAGCATTAGAAATACCAATAAGCCACCGATCCACATATTGTTAAGCATTAGGTCCAGACGACCCTGCAGATAATAAGACGAGTCCCCCCAGGACGCGACTTGGATCTCGCTGGGTAATTCCTGTTGTTTCTCTGCTACGTAGTTCTTTACATACTCAGCAATCTTCAGGTCGTTTTGGTCACCTACTGAGTTAATACGGACAAACGTTGCCGGCTTGCCATCAAATCGGGTAAAAGCCTCTGTTTCGACAAAACCATCCTCAACTTTTGCAATATCGCCCAGCGTTATGCGAGTGCCATCGGGGCGGCTGACCAAGACAATTTTTTCAAACTCATCGCCACGATAAGCCTGATTGTTAGCGCGTAATAAAATATCGCCATTAGGGGTTTTAATTGAACCACCAGCCACATCAATGGAGGTACCGCGAACCGCGTTAACAATTTGCTGGAAGGTTAACCCATAACGCTCCAAATCCTGCTGCGAAATTTCAATCGCAATTTCATAGTCGCGGGCACCAACCACTTCGACTTTGGTAATACCGCCAACGGTTTTTAGCTCATCGCGGATGGTTTTTGCTAACTCCTTGCGGGTGCGTTCGTTGGCATCACCAAATACGGTGACCCAGATGACGTCACGATTGGGTCGTACCCGATAAATATTGGGTTTTTCAATTTGCTGTGGAAAGTTGGGAATAGCATCTACCAGCATTTTGACCTCGTCCATCACTACTTGCACATCGTAGTCAGGCTCCACTTCGAGGGTCACACTACCAATGCCTTCACTGGAGCGGGAGGTCATTTCTTCGATACCGTCCACATCCTCAATCGAGTCTTCGATAAGCATGATCACGCCCTGCTCGACTTCCTGCGGGGCAGCACCGGGGAATGGTACTTGAATGCTGATAATATTCAGCTCAATTTCCGGAAACATCTGCTTGCGCACGGTAAATATAGAAAGTGCGCCCGCAACCAGGATCACAATCATCAGGAGATTTGCCGCAACCGGGTTATTGCCAAACCAGGCGATTATCCCTTTTTGCTTTTCGTTAGCCATGGTTATTACTCACTCTCACCGTTCTCGTTAGCAGCGACTTGCTCTTGCTCATCATCGCTGTCGGCTTTGGCTGCAGTTTCCATTTGCTCCGGCAACGGGTCCCCCTCAAGGCGAACTTCCATGCCGTTTAGTGCATTTTTCAGTTGCGTCAATACGACAAGGTCACCCGCTTCCAGACCATCGCTGACAATACTGGTATTAGCCTGCGTGCGAATCACTTCGATAGCTTTTTTCTTTAATCTACGGTCTTCTGCAACAGTCCAGACACTGCCATCAGGATTAATAGCGTAAGTGGGCACTTCCATTACGCCACTCACCTGCTGCCCTTCTATTTGTGCCTGAACAAAGCGTCCGAACCGCAATGGTTCTGGGTGTGACTGCCCGTTCAGATTGTACGGGTCGGAAACCTGTACCACGCCATAAATAACACGACTGGCTTCGTCTAAAACCCCTTCTGTACGAACCAATTTGCCCAACCACTGTGTGTCTACACCCGATACCTGAGACTCCAGCAACACCTTAGGTTGGGTATTGGTCTCATCCGGCAGATTCAGGTAGGTTACGTCCAGGTCGCTCAACGGCAATCGCACTTCGGCAACCTCTGTACCAAACAAGGTAGCGAGTTGCGAACCTGCGCCAACAAACTGCCCAAGGTCCGCTTGTTTATTCCGCAGTACCGCTGCATACGGGGCACGAATCGTGGTGCGCTCCAGATTCCGCTCTGCCATCGCCAGGTTGGCTTCGGCTGACTCAAGTGCAGCAAAAGCACTGGCCAACTGAGGCTTGCGCAAGCCCAGCGCCGGTGCTTCACCGTCAGTGAATTGCGACCACTCTTCTTCGGCAACTCGTGCGCGGGCTTTTTCTTCTTCTAAGGTTGCTTGTGCCTGAAGTAATTGAGCCCGCGCTTGCTGTACCGCAACTTCGTAGTCAGAAGGGTCTATTTGTAACAGCATTTCGCCTTTGTCAAAAAAGCCACCGGCATTGTATTTGTCTGCCACATCGACTATCTGGCCGCTGACTTCGGCAACCAGCGTGGTGGAAAATTTAGGAGCTGCGGTTCCCTGTGAATCGACCAAAAAGGTCATTTCCTGGGTTTGAACTTCTTTTACCTCGACCATAACCGCTGGCTTTTTTTGTTGTTTCATTTGCGGCGGTTTTGCAGCCATGCTTGCTAATACAGCCAGCAAAATGGCAACAACAATAATTAATGGTGGGATAAACGCTCGTTTCTTTAATTTCATCACAGTTCGCTCAACAGTTTGAAAATTCACTGACTATATTATCCGCCTAACAAATGTAAATTGTTAGGCTTTGTCTGTTGCGAACTGTGATTTTTGCCGGTTAAGTTGTAACGGACTATTACAAAAGCACTAGAACGGCAGTTAACCTTCTAACAACCAACGTTCTGCAGACTCCACATAGCGGGGTTTCCCACTCAATAGCACTACGTCGCCGGCGCGTAACGTTATCTGCGACGAGGGATCCTCAACTTCGACATCATCGCGACGCAACGCTTTAAGTTTTACCTGATAATCACTCCAATTGAGCTCCTCTACCGACTTACCCACAGCCCACGCTTGTTCAGGTAGGTTCACCGCATGCAAAAACTCCAGCCGATCCGCATTTTCTGCGTCGACGGTGGTCTGGGACCCCGGATAAAAGCCATGCATGTCGCCATAGTGATTACGACGCTCCTGTTCCAGTCGTGACAAAATGCGCCGAATTGGAATACCGCTATGGCTTAACACATGAGAGATCAACATCAGGCTTGCTTCGAGAGTATCCGGAACAACTTGCGAGGCGCCGGCGTCAGTAAGTCTATCCAGGTTTAAATCGTCGCGACTGCGGACGATAACAAAAGCCTTATCGTTCATTGAGCGAATTTCTTTTAATACGTCAATCGCCCGTGGGTCATCAGAAAAACTGATAATGATCAGAGGGACGTGAGCCGCCCCGATAGCGCGTAAAATATCCCGTTTAGCACTATCACCAAAGTAAACCGGTGCGCCACCGGCAACAGCTTCCTGAACACGTAGTGGGTCATTATCCACGGCAATATGTTTTATTCCTTCCGCATCTAAAAAGCGGCTAATCGTTTGACCCACGCGGCCAAAGCCACAGATTAACACCTGCTGTTCACGACCTGAGTTTTCGACTTTCTGCGCAATATCGGGTTCTTCGGTGGGTTCGCGAATAAGCAACGATACTAATGGCTGCAACTTTTGGATAACAATAGGTGTTACCGCCATACTGAAGACGCCCACACCAATCAGAATTGATGACACTTGGTCAGTTAAGAGATTATAAGTGCCGGCCAACGAGACAATAACAAAACCGAACTCACCCATTTGAAACAAAGATATGGCACTGCCCCAGGCATCCCGGTCGCGCTCACCTAATGCTTTCGCAACGTAACGTATCAGTACCAGCTTGACCGCTGCCATACCCAATATAATTAGTAGCACCCAATGCAACGACTGAATAAACGTTGTTAAAGCCAGCTGCATACCTACCGTGGTAAAAAACAGCCCCATCAAAATATCGCGGAAAGGCCGTATATCAGCTTCTAACTGGTGTTTGTATTTGCTTTCGCCCAGCATCATGCCGGCCAAAAACGCACCCAATGCCATTGATAAACCAAATGCATGGGTTAAGCCGCCGGCGACTAAGGCCACCAGCAATGTCGCCAGTACAAACAGTTCGTCGGTGCGTTGGTTGGCAATTTCGCGAAATGCATAAGGCAACACCCATTTGCCCACCGCCATAAGCACTGCTATGACAGCAGCTCCTTTTACCAGCGCCATCAATAAACTGTAGGCGATGCTGCCGTCGCCGCCCCCGGCAAGCAATGGTATAACAATTAACAGTGGCACCACGGCGATATCCTGAAACAGCAATATTGCCACGCTAACCTGGCCGCGCCGCGTAGCCGTTTGCGAACTCTCACTCAGCTGTTTAATGACTACCGCTGTTGACGACAATGCCAGCGCGCCAGCAATGGCTAGCGCTGCCGCCCAATTGCCGAGCAACAAAAAACCAACCACTAAAAATATCAGTAGCGAGCCCAAAACTTGCGCAGCGCCCAGACCAAATACCAACCGCCGCATGGCAATCATTTTTGGCAAGGAAAATTCTAACCCGAGTGAGAACAACAACAATACGATGCCTAATTCAGCAATCAGGTGGTACTCATCCGGATCCGGGATCCATCCCATAACGTGTGGCCCGGCAATAATACCGGCACACAAGTAGGCAAGAATTGCGGGTAGCTTAATTCGGCGAAACGCCCATACCAACACCACGGCGACGCCGAGCAACAGCAATAAACTGGTAAAAGTTCCGTACATCCTCTACTCCCTGACTATGTTTGGCGGCAGGTTCTCAGTTGCCGTGTGGCTTAATCATAACACCGTCAATATGACCTTAACACGACTTTAACAGCCGCCGAATTGGTCGGTCTCAATAATTTTGGCACACTTTTTGTATATTTCTGGCATGAGTAAAGCATTGTCAATTTTGCGTCACACAAATAACGCCGGGAAGTAACCATGCTAACAAAAGTTGCATTTGGAAAAGTCAAACAGCCGCAGCCTGTGCGCTCACAGTCACAGGTGAGTCAACTGACCAGTAGCCGCGACCTGTCGCGTTCCAATACCTTGACAGAGGTATTGCAAACGACTCTGGATACCCATCAGTTATTATCAGTTTATGCTGACTTTTTAAAAACCCGGATCGATATTGAGGCGCTACAATTTGTGTCGGATGACCAGCTGTTCAGTCTCATCGGCGATTTTGACCAAAGCCAGATACAGCATGCGGTGATGTTGTATGCGGATCAGGCCTACTTGGGCCAGTTGGTTTATGGTCTTAAACGGCCGTTAACCGTTACCCAAAAGTTGCGCCTGGAGCAGTGGCACCGGGAGCTGACTTTTCCGTTGCGCAATGCGCTAAAATTCTCACAGTTACATCGTTTGGCCGTGCGTGATCATTTAACCGGTCTCGGCAACCGGGCGTTGTTAGAGGAAGTTCTGGAGCATTTGCATATTAAGCAGCAACGCCAAAAAAATGGCTCTCACTCGGTCATGTTACTTGATTTAGATGGCTTTAAAGATGTCAATGATGAGCACGGCCACCAGCAGGGTGACGACATTTTACGCGTGTTTGCGGAGTTATTACGCACAACGGTACGCGACAGTGATCAAGTGTTCCGTTTTGGCGGTGACGAATTCGTTATTGTAATGGAAGATACTAATCTGTATCAGGCTCAGGACGTCTACAACCGTATTCGAACCGCTGTCGATAGCTGCGATACGCTTAGCCGTTATGGCTTGAGTACCAGTGCCGGTACCGCACAGCTGGAATGTTTTAATACCGTTGAACAAAGCTTAGACGAAGCAGACCAGCGCCTCTATCAGGCCAAGCACGGCGGTAAAAACCGTCATTGCGGATCAGTCGGTTGCGCTTAACCATTGCGGCTGTGGTGGCGGAGTCATTGCCGAGCCAGCGTTAGCATCTTGATGTAGCCACCCAACCCCGGGTAACCATGCCCATATAGAACCCTTTTGTAAGCAGGGCGCGCACTGACGTAACCAGGCAGGCACCTGCGCCTGCTTTAGCCAGTCGGCCATGGTTTTACGGCCTTTACGCTGCGGATGTTGCCATTTACCGGGCAGTAATCCATAACCAAGCGTTAAGTCGGCCTCGTTAACCAACGCTTCAGTAATAATCAACTGACCCCAAGGGCTTGCCAGACTATAAGTTCCTACTTTTGTAAGCTTAACGTGCGTTGCTGTTTGCTTATTCTGTTCCTCGATACACCAAAGCGCCATCTGATAAAAACGCACCTCATAATCAGCACAGCTCACACACATACGGGTATCCGCACGGGCATCACTTGCCTGCTGTCTAATTTGCTCAAGCTGCTGAAAGCTCGGTAAAGACGCCGACTCGCACGCAGCAATTTCCAGCCACCGGCGCAGTATCGCACGTTGCATTGCTGCTGACTGCCGACGCAAGGTATCCACCGGCAAACCTTTGCCTAATAGCGGATGCTTGACCCATTGCTGCGAGAGTTTTTCGCTCAACAAGTCATCCAATACCTGCTGCTGTTCCGCGCAGAGCCGCGCCGACCGCAACACACTGTCGCCAAACGTTGGCCAGCGTTGCTCCAGTAACGGAATTACATCATGACGCAAAAAGTTACGTTCAATTCGCGTATCGTAGTTGGTGTCATCTTCAATCCAGGTCAACTGACGCGCGTTTGCATAGTCGTAAATGTCCTGTTTGCTTACCGCCAGTAACGGCCGTACCAGGCGCCGCTGATCGTACCAGCAATGCACTTCAGCCATACTGGCAAGCCCTTTTGGACCACTACCTCGGTTTAACTGCAGTAAAAACGTTTCGATTTGATCATTACGATGCTGACCCAACAAGATGATTGCATCGTTATCGCTCAGTTCACGCAAACGCTGATAACGACGTTCCCGGCCTGCGGCTTCTTTCGACTGCCGTGATTCGATTGGTACCGTCAGTGGTTCGAAGTGTGTGGTAACGCCATAAGCTTTAGCAGCTTTTTGGATTGTTTCTGACCAAGCCGCTGAGTTGGGGTGAAAACTGTGATCGAGGTGCACCGCCAGGTAGCGATACTGATCATGCTGCTGATGATAGCGCATCGCGCAATCCAGCACCGTTTGTGAGTCAGCACCGCCACCCAGGGCGATAATTATTTGCTGCCCGGGCCTGAGCGACAAGCCATCCATAACCGTACAAAAGCGGTCAAATAACGCGTCGCTCATTAACGTAGCTGCCTAGCAATAACCAAATGACATGAGTTTTTGATAGCGGCGATCGAGCAGTTCGCTACGCTCGAGTCCTCGCAATTCGTTTAAATCAGTTATTAAGCGCTGCTTAAGCGCCGAAGCCATATCGTCCATATTGCGATGAGCGCCACCCAGTGGCTCGGCAATAACTGTATCAATTAAACCTAATTCTTTACTGCGCTGCGCGGTAACGCCCATTGCCTCGGCCGCAAGTGGCGCTTTACTAGCGCTCTTCCACAGAATCGACGCGCAACCTTCCGGCGAGATAACCGAATAGGTGCTGTACTGCAGCATATTAACTTTGTCGCCCACGCCAATAGCCAATGCGCCGCCGGAGCCGCCCTCACCGATGACGGTACAAACGATGGGTACACCCAAACGCGACATCACTTTAAGATTGCGGGCGATAGCCTCACTCTGGCCGCGCTCTTCGGCGCCAATGCCCGGATAAGCTCCCGGCGTATCAATAAAGGTGACAATTGGCATTTTAAAGCGTTCTGCAGTTTCCATCAGGCGTAATGCTTTGCGATAGCCCTCAGGCTTCGGCATGCCAAAATTACGGCGAATTTTATCTTTTGTTTCGCGGCCTTTTTGCTGACCAATAACCATCACCGGCTCGTCATTAAGTCGCGCAATACCACCAACAATCGCTTCGTCATTGGCATAGGTTCGATCCCCCGCCAATTCATCAAACTCGGTAAAAATACGCGGAATATAATCTAGCGTATAGGGCCGCAACGGGTGCCGCGCTAACTGCGCAACCTGCCACGCGCCTAACTCAGAAAATATTTTTTCGGTAAGCTCACGGCTTTTGTTCGTCAGACGTTGAATCTCTTCTTCAATATTGATGTCCAGCTCACCACGTTCGCCGACGTTTTTTAGTTCGTCTATCTGCGCTTCAAGCTCGGCAATTGGCTGTTCGAAGTCTAAAAAGTTCAAGCTCATTCGCTACCCATTCCTTAAAATTCTAACGAGACCCACTGTTCACCCAGCAGCTCCCTTAAATTATGTATCAGTTCGTCAGCCGGTCGAATATACCATTGCACGCCGGCTGTTAACGTCGCGTTTGCCTTGTCACCCTTAAAGTGAATAATTAACGGGCAGGTACCTTCGGCATAGGGTTGCAATTCGTTTTGCAATTTAGCTGCCATCCCCTGTTGCAGCTGTTCACTTGTTACGGTTATGGCGACATGCCGTAAAAAACTTTCCCGCGCCTGATCGATACTCATCACTTCTCGGGCTATCATTCTATTACCACCAGAGAAGTTATCAAATCGTACCTCCCCTTTTGCCCACAAAATTCGGTCTTTTTCGAGCAAATGTTGGAAGCTTTCATACTCATTACTATAGAGCATGACATCCATTCGTGCGCTTTTATCGTCCAACGTGACCACGGCAAACCGCTGTCCCCGTTTATTTACGATAACACGAACATCAATCACCAACCCGGCTATTGCAACCAGCTCATTCTTTCGGGTTTCGTTAATTTCGGACAAAAAACCGGCGACGTAATGGCGCAATTCCTGGCGAAAACGATTAATCGGGTGACCGGTTAAATAAAGCCCTAATGTTTCCCTTTCACCTTCAAGCCAAACGGCTTCAGGCCAGGGTTTTACGTTAACAAACTCGTGTTCAACCGCTTCCGGCTCCGTGGTAAGCACGCCAAACATATCACTTTGGCCAATACTTTCTGCCTGACGATGCTGCTCAGCCTGGCGCATAGCTTTTTCCAGCGATGCCATTATGGTAGCGCGGTGCGGTCCAAGCGTGTCCATTGCACCACCACGTATCAGTCGCTCCATCACGCGTTTATTGAGCCGTTTTAGGTCGACCCGGCAACAAAAATCGAACAGATCGGTAAATTGACCACCTTCCTGACGTGCTTCGATAATTGCCTCAATGGGCGCCTCACCAACTCCTTTTATGGCACCGATGCCGTAGACAACACGACCTTCCTCATCAACGGTAAACTTATACTGGCCCTTATTAACATCAGGCGGCAGCAACTTTAGGCCCATGCGCTCGCATTCGTCAGCCAGGGTAACTATCTTGTCGGTATTATCCATATCGGCTGACATTACTGCCGCCATAAATTCAGCAGGGTAATGCGTTTTCATCCACAACGTCTGATACGACACCAACGCGTAAGCAGCCGAGTGTGATTTATTAAACCCGTATCCGGCAAACTTCTCCACCAGGTCGAAGATTTTCATCGCCAGTTCGGGGTCAATGTTATTTTTAGCCGCGCCCTCGCGGAAAATATCGCGCTGCTTGGCCATTTCTTCAGGCTTTTTCTTACCCATGGCGCGCCGTAGCAAATCAGCGCCACCTAGTGAGTACCCGGCCATGACCTGAGCCACCTGCATAACCTGTTCCTGGTACAGGATAACCCCATAGGTTGGTTCGAGGATTGGCTCCAGGCATGCGTGTTGATATTGTGCATCCGGGTAGGATACTTCTTCGCGACCATGCTTACGGTCGATAAAGTTATCTACCATGCCCGATTCCAGTGGTCCGGGCCGAAATAAGGCGACCAACGCGATAATGTCTTCGAAGCTATCCGGTAACAAACGCAGAATAAGCTTTTTCATCCCCGCTGATTCTAGCTGAAACACCGCCGTGGTCTCGGCGCGTTTTAAAATTCGGAAGCATTGCGGGTCATCCAGCGGAATAGCATTGATGTCAATCAGCGCTTTGCCTTGTTGTTGATGGCGTGCATTGACCATATCCAACGCCCACTGGATAATCGTCAGCGTACGCAGACCCAAAAAGTCGAATTTAACCAAACCGGCCGACTCGACATCATTTTTATCAAACTGTGTAACTGGGTTTTTGCCCTCGTCATCGCAATAGAGTGCAGCAAAATCGGTAATCGTGGTGGGTGAAATCACTACCCCACCCGCGTGTTTGCCGGCATTGCGGGTCACGCCCTCGAGAATCCGGGCAAAATCGATGAGCTCTTTGACTTCTTCGTCAGCATCGTACCGTTCGCCCAACTCAGGGACCTCTTCAAACGCCTTCGCCAGGGTCATGCCCGGCGTTCCGGGCACCAGCTTGGATATGCCATCAACGAAGCCATAAGGGTGGCCAAGCACACGACCGACATCACGGATGGATGCTTTTGCCGCCATGGTGCCAAAGGTAATAATTTGCGATACCGCATCACGGCCGTAAAGCTCGGCCACGTGATCAATGACCTCATCACGGCGATCCATACAAAAATCGACATCAAAGTCCGGCATGGATACCCGTTCGGGGTTCAAAAAACGTTCGAATAGCAGATCAAACTCAAGCGGATCAAGATCCGTGATTTTTAACGCATAGGCGACCAATGACCCGGCACCAGAGCCCCGCCCCGGCCCGACCGGGATATTATTGTCCTTACTCCACTGAATAAACTCCATGACGATAAGGAAGTAACCGGGAAAGCCCATTTGGTTAATTACATCAAGCTCGATTTTTAACCGTTCATCATAGGCAGGACGTTTTTCTTTCCGTTCCTGCTCGTCGGGGAACAAAAACGCCAGCCGCTCTTCTAATCCTTCCTCTGACACCTTAACCAGGTAATCACCTTCGGTTAAGTTGCCGGTCGGGAAAGCTGGCAGAAAGTATTCGCCCAGCCGGATAGTCACGTTACACCGTTTTGCTATTTCAACCGTGTTTTGCAACGCTTCCGGAATATCAGCGAACAATTCCTGCATTTCTTCGGCGCTGCGAAGATATTGCTGTGGCGAGTATTTTTTCGGTCGGCGTTTGTCACCAAGCTGAAAGCCATCATGGATGGCAACACGAATTTCGTGTGCTTCAAAGTTATCGGCTTCTAAAAACACCACTTCGTTAGTTGCCACTACCGGAATATCGCGTTCTGCGGCCAAATCGACGGCAGCATGCAGGTAGTCTTCTTCCTGTGGTCGGCCGGTGCGGGTTAACTCAAGATAATAACGGTTAGCAAAATGCTGTTGATAAAATGCCAGGCACTGCTCTAAAGCATCTGCATGGCCTTTTAATAAGGCCTGTCCGACATCACCCTGACGTGCCCCCGATAACAATAAAACACCGGCATTGTGCTCGACCAGCCAGTCTTTATCGATAACTGGCTTGCCTTGTACATGGCCGCGAAGATATGCTTTTGAAATAAGTTGGATAAGACTTTGGTAACCATCGTTATCCATAGCCAGCGCCGTCAGACGAAAAATCTCGCCTTCGGGATAGTCGCCCTGCACCCAGAGGTCTGCGCCGACCAAAGGTTTAATGCCCTGCTTGTGAGCCGCACCGTAATATTGCACCAACCCACAGAAGTTCATCTGATCAGTTAGCGCCATGGCCGGCATGCCAGCTTCCGCCACCGCTTCGCAAATAGGCCCGATTTTTGTCAGGCCGTCAATCATAGAAAAATCACTATGTATGCGCAGATGAACAAAAGGACTATCGTTAGCTGTGGTGCCGGTCAGGTCGCTGGTCATAATAGCAGTAGCTTTACCATTTTTAGTTTTTATAGTAGCGCGTATTGTGCCTCAATCGCTGCTGGCAGTCGAGTAGCCGCAAACTATCAATGTAACTTCAAACGCGGTTTAACCGCGTGGTTAAGTTTATCCACAATAATAATTAACAGCATTTTCCACCACCCGTGTAAGGCCCGTTGATGCATTCGATAAAGACTCGCATAAGCATACCGAGCCAGTGTTCCTTCAATCGACATGGATAGACTCTTACTCTGCATCAAATTTCCCACGGCCGAGAAACGACTGAGCGATACCAGCGAGCCGCGATCTTTATACTTAAATGGCTTTGCTGCTCTGCCTTTTAACTCACGCTGGATATTAGTGGCCAGACAAGCGGCCATTTGATGTGCTGATTGCGCCCGCGGCGGTACAAAGCTATCATCGTCGATGGCACAGGCGGCGCAGTCTCCTAACGCATAAACAGATGGGTCATCGATGCTTTGCAAATAGTCATTTACCAGCAACTGGTTATTTTTGCGGTGCGCCAGCCCCAGCGACGCTAAGAAGTCAGGTGCCCGAATTCCTGCCGCCCAAACCATCAGGTTAGCATCGATATGCGCGTCATCTTTTAACGTCAGGCCGTCGCTACCGGCTTTTACTGCCGGATTGCCGGTTATCACGTTAACCCCAAGTGATTCGAGCTTTTGCTTAACCCGATGTGCCAGGCCCTCAGGTAAAGCAGGTAATAATCGTGGACCGGCCTCGACCAGGCTGACTTTCAGGCGCTCACGAGTTAAATGCGTTAAGCCGTAAATATTTAACAAGGATACCGAGTGCACCAGTTCTGCCGCAAGTTCGACCCCGGTTGCGCCACCACCGACAATCGCGATATCCAATGTTTGCTCGTCGCCATCTTCCAGCGCCTGGTTAACCCGCAAAAATTCGTTAAGTAATTCGTGATGAAAATTATCGGCTTGCTGCGTCGAGTCCAGAAAGTAGCAATGTTGTTTAACACCATCGACGCCAAAGTCGGCGGTGACGCTTCCTACCGCCAGTATGAGCCGGTCATAGCGAATAGAACGTTCGGCTAAGACCTCTTCACCGTCGTCAACGATCGGGGCAAGCTGTACCTGCCGATTATCCCGGTCAATTCCGGTTAAAGTACCGACTAGAAAACGAAAGCCAGCCCTGGCGCCCTGCCCCCGATAATCTAGCTCCGCAAGTCGCGAGTCCAAAGCTCCCGATGCCACCTCGTGTAACAATGGTTTCCACACGTGGGTACTGTTTCGATCAATCAAAATAATTTCTGCTTGTTTTTTCTTACCTAACTTTTTCCCGAGTTCGGTAGCCAGTTCAAGCCCTCCGGCACCACCTCCAACCACTACGATACGCTCCATCGTCGTTCTCCCTTATAAAATAAAAAAGCCACTGACGATAATAACGCCAGTGGCTTTGTTTCGCATCCGTACTAACGGATTAAATTGCTATAAGCTTAGTCAATTGACGGGTCAGTCAAACCACGACGTTCCAGCAAGGCTTCAACCGTTGGCTCTTGACCACGCCAGTTGATGTACTGTTGCATTGGATCTTTACTGTTACCCTGAGACAGGATTTCTTTACGAAACGCCTGGCCATTTTCCAGCGTCAAACCACCGTTATTATTCATGTGTTTAAACGCATCAGCCGCTAATACTTCGCTCCACATGTAAGCGTAGTAGCCTGCTGAATAACCACCGGCAAACACGTGCGCAAAATAAGTCGAGCGATAACGCGGCGGCACCGCTTCTACCAGTACGCCATTGCGTTCAAGGGCTTCTTTTTCAAACGCTTGTACATCGTCAATTTCTGTACCCGGCTCTACCGTGTGGTACTCAAGATCAAGTAGTGCTGCAGCAACATATTCCAATGTATCAAAGCCTTGGTTAAAGTTACGTGCGGCCAATACTTTATCTAACAGCTCCTGAGGAATCTGTTCACCGGTTTCGTAATGCTTAGCAAAGTTGTTGATGACTTTTTCGTTAAGCATCCAGTCTTCCTGGAACGTTGAAGGGAACTCAACATAGTCTCGCGATACCGATGTGCCGGCCAGTGATGGATATTTCACGTCTGAGAACATACCGTGTAACGCGTGGCCCATCTCATGGAACATGGTAGAAACTTCATCAAAGCTTAAGAACGTTGGTTCACCGTCAGGCGCTTTGGTGATGTTCATGTTATTAAGAATAACCGGCTTCTGATCCATCAAACCAGACTGGCTGCGGAATGAACTCATCCAGGCACCACCGCGTTTACTATCACGCGCATAGTAGTCAGCATAGAACAAACCAAGACTGCTTCCGTCTACGTCAAACACTTCGTAGACTTCAACGTCTTCCTGATAAACCGGAATATCATTACGCTCTTTAAAGGTGATCCCAAATAACTCACCCATTGCGTAAAACACACCATCTTCCAGTACGCGGTTAAACTCAAAGTATTTTTTAACCTCGTCGGAGTCCAGCGCGTACTTCTCAGCACGAACTTTCTCGGCATAGTAGAACCAATCCCATGGTGCCAGTTCAAAGTCCTTACCGTCAGCAACGATAGCCTGTTGGATTTCTTCTGCTTCGCGGTTTACGTTAGAAACCACAGCTGGTACCAGGTCACGTAGCATTTTCTTAGCCGCGTCAGGGTTGCCTGCCATGTTTGTTTCTAAGACGTAGTCACCCCAGCTGTTGTAACCCAGCAATTGTGCTTTATCAGCACGTAGTTTAACGAGTTGCTTAACCAGTGGGTTTTGATCAGTCTCGGTATTACCGGTACCGCGGTTAGCTGATGCTTCCCATACCCGCTGACGCAGTTCACGATTTTCTAACTCAGCCAAAATTGACTGGCGTGTGGTGTTAGTTAACACAATCGCATACTGGCCTTCTTTATCACGGCTTTCTGCTGCATTTGCTAAGCCCTGAATACGGCTGTCACTTAAACCTGCCAACTGTGATTTGTCTTCTACAAAGATCACGTTTTCCTGAGTCAGTGACATCAGTCCGTCACGGAATTCATTGGTCAGACTGGATAGTTGCTCGTTGATGTCACGAATTTGCGCTTTTTCTTCGTCATTTAACAATGCACCCGAGCGCACAAAGTCTTTGTAGGTTTCTTCCAGTAAACGCTGACTTTCATTATCCAGGCCTAAGTCTTCGCGTTGCTCATACAGTGATTTAATGCGAGCAAACAAGTTGGCATTCAGGCTGATGTTATCACCATGAGCGGCCATTTTAGGGGCAAGCTCCGCCTGCAACTCTCTAATTTGGTCATTCGAGTGAGACGATGACAGATTATAAAATACCGAGCTGACGCGATTCAGAATTGCGCCTGACTTTTCCATTGCAACAATGGTATTTTCGAAAGTAGGCTCTGCTGAATTATTAGCAATGGCTTCAATCTCTGCCATATGCTCTTGCATACCCTTTTCGAATGCCGGTTTGAAGTGTTCAAACTCGATTGCATTAAAATCAGGAGCCTGATATTGCAACGGGCTTGGCTCATAGAATGGGTTTTGTGAAGTTGCAGCCTGCTGCGACTGTTCTGATTGCTGCTCTGCTTGTTGTTCTGCTTGGTTCGCTGTCGCTTGCTGCTCATTGTCACTGCACGCGCTCAGTGATACAGCTGCGCCAATGGCAACTGCAACTAATGTTTTACGCATTGGTTATCTCCCGCTGGATTATTTTTTAAATGCGCCATTACTCTAGACGCGGATTGCGTCAGGCTCAATAGCTACACGGCAGAAAAACCTAAATATTCGGTAAATGGATGTGTCTGAAACAGGGAAACTGGGCCGATTGACCCATAAAAACAAAAAAACACGCTCGAAGGCGTGTTTTAATGATGGCGGAGCGGACGGGACTCGAACCCGCGACCTCCGGCGTGACAGGCCGGCATTCTAACCAACTGAACTACCGCTCCACATCAGAGATGTGGTGACCTTCGCTAAAAGGTCGAGGTTAAGGTGGCGGAGCGGACGGGACTCGAACCCGCGACCTCCGGCGTGACAGGCCGGCATTCTAACCAACTGAACTACCGCTCCACACTTAACCGCTGTTGAGGCTCTCCCCTCAACGCGGCGTGAATATTACGAGCGACCCGCTAAACAGTCAACCCTTTTTTTCATAAAATTTTAAACAAATGCTCTGTTTGACTGAATAATATGCAGATCACTGCTTTTTTAATCAGTTTACTCGCTTTTAGCAGCTTTTTTTTGCGCCTTCTTCTGCGCTTTCTGCTCAGCTTTCTCTGCATTCTTTTGTGCAGTTGCCGGATCATTATTTAGCCGCTTACTACGACGGCGCCACCAAACAAAGCCTATAGCACCAGCAATCAACACAACATTTACGGCCGCAACGATAATTAGATTAACGATTAACTGCTGTTCTTCAGCTTCACGTTGTTGTCGCTCCAACTCGGCTTTGCGGGCTGCCTCCTGACGCGCCTGCTGGGCAAGTTCTTCTGCTGTAGGTTCTGCAATTGGCTCCACCGAAATAAAACTTAAGTTGTTAAACTGTAACTCAAACTCTCGTCCCTGCTTTGATGTCGCAAACACGGAAAGTTCCACCAAATGTTTGCCATAAGCAAGGTTATCTAACGGAATAACATGCGGAAAGGAGTCTATTTTTGTTACTGAAAAGCGTCGTTCTTCGCCGTTGGGATAACTCACGCTACCGTTAATGGCAACGCTCGACGGGTTGACCAGCTTTTCGTCGAGACTAACCTCAATACCATTGTCTGCGCCACGCTCTTCCGCCAACTGAAAATCAATAGTTACCGGTTGGTGCTCTACCACCACCGCTTCGTCCTCAAAACTCCGCTCATATAACGGTGTTTCCAGCTGATACGTTGGTAAATATTCGCCGGGCACCACATCTAATGCAAACCGGCCGGTAAAAACACCATCGCCGGCTCGTTCGTCATGACCCTGCCCGTTGTCACTGAATTCTGCAACGCGCTTAGGGTCTGCGCCAAAGTTATCAAAATCAGGATTGTTGCTACTAACAAACAACACTTCCAGCACCACGGTTTCTCTAAACCTCGCCGTCGACACAGTCGTATTACCGTTATAAAGAGTGCCCTCCACTTTAAGTCTTTCATTTTGGAATAACTGTTTAGGCAGTGGCTCGGCTTCAAAACGGACTTCCGATACAATGATTGCCTTGTTTTGCTTGTCGACCCGGCCAGCCACTTGCCAGGGACCCGGCTCCGGATCAACAATTTTTATCATGTCGAAGTTTGGATCGGTATACCAGGTCACTCGTTCTAAGGGGTAATCGCTGTCATACCACTTACTGCCATCAGGCTTTATCAGTATCAGCGGCTGGCTATTAGGCTCGCGAAAGAACAGCAGCGTAATTTCTTCTATGCCGGCGTCAATACGGAACCGCTGCCCTTCGATTGGCAGCATATTATCCATCGGCCCGTCCATCAGCTGCATCGGCTGATTTTGTTCCGTTTGTTGCTGAGCATTTAGTGGGAATGCCGCACTAACCGAGCACACCCACAGTACTATCAGGAATCGAGCCAAAGACACTTACCACCCTCGTTTTTAACTAGCGCCAGCCGTTGTTGATGCTGTTCTAATTCATCGGCCGTTGCCGTCAAAACCTTTAGCGGGCGCCGGTTTTTTATCGGTTTATGCTGCACGTCACCGGGCCCATTAGCATTACCGCGCTGCGCATTGTTGTGCAGGTTAAGGTCAGTCTGACCGCCGGTCATAGCCAAGTACACGTCAGCCAGAATTTCCGCATCCAGTAGTGCTCCGTGCAACTCGCGGGCAGAGTTATCCACCTCGAACGCCTTACATAACGCATCCAGGCTATTACGTTGCCCGGGCCGCATTTCTCGCGCTAACTGCAATGAATCCAGCACCGAACAATAATCAGTGGTTTGGCCATACCCCGCTTGCAACCGGCTAAATTCAGCATCCATGTGACCGACATCGAATGGCGCATTATGGATAACTAATTGTGCGCCTTTGATAAAGCCAAGAAAATCATCAACAATTTGCGCAAACACCGGCTTGTCGGTAAGGAAATCATTGGTAATTCCGTGAACCTCGATAGCTTCCTGCTCGACCACCCGTTCAGGATTAATGTAAACGTGGTAATGCTTACCCGTGGGCTTTCTGTCGATTAACTCAACACAACCAATTTCAATGATCCGATGCCCTTCGGCTGGGTTAATACCTGTAGTTTCGGTATCCAGTACCACCTGACGCATGCTAATTTCCTGATATACTCTGTGCTAATTTGAGCTAATAGTAGCAATATTTATGACCAACACAAACGCTGTTCACTTATATACAGATGGCTCCTGTCTGGGTAATCCGGGTCCGGGCGGCTACGGAGTGGTACTGGAATACAATAAACACCGCAAAGAATTAAGTCAGGGCTTTAAATGCACCACCAATAACCGTATGGAGATGCTGGCCTGTATAGAAGGGTTAAAAGCCTTAAAACGCGACTGTGAGGTCGTTATAACGACCGATAGCCAGTATGTAAAACAAGGTATCGAACAATGGATGCATGGCTGGAAGCGTAATGGCTGGAAAACATCAGCGAAAAAGCCCGTTAAAAACCAGGATCTATGGGTAAAACTGGATAACGAGCTACAGCGCCATAAGGTTCGCTGGGATTGGGTAAAAGGTCACTCAGGTCATCCGCAGAACGAGCGCTGTGACGAGCTCGCCCGCGAGGCGGCGAGTGGCTCGTCACTACAGGAAGATAGCGGCTATAAGCCGTTATAACACTAGCTCTCGCCAGCAACGACCGGACGCTTTTCTTCGGCCCAGGCACTCATCCCGCCGGTTACGCTATACACTTTATCAAAACCCATGCGCTCGAGGCTTTCTGCAGCCAACGCCGAGCGCCCGCCGGTCTTACAGATAAGATACAAGGGTTTATCAGCGATGCGTTGCAGCGCATCATCGTAGCCGGCTACATCAGGGTGTTGATTGAGTTGCATCTCCAGCACTCCCCGCGGCATATTCACCGCTTCCCGAATATGACCCTGGGTGTATTCGGCCGGTTCGCGCACATCGATCACGCGCGCGCCATCTCTTAACGCTTGTTGGAGCTGTTCGGTGGTCACTTCGTTAACGTTATTTTTTGCCATTTGGCAAAGCTTCATTGCATCAATCATGCAGTACCTCTTTGCTTGTCGTTAAACTACTTCGGGTTGTTGCCGTGGCGACTGGCCGTTGACTCAGCGCGGCGCCGCTTGGCACTCTCATTCTAGGCGTTTTTAATATAACGCATTTACGTGCCAGTATGGCATAACCACTGTGCAATAGCGGAATTTTCTGACACAGTTTTTCTGTCCATACGGGGCTTGGTGAGGTTTTAGATCGGTTACTGTCGGTAGCTAAAAACCGTCCCATATAATAATCATGCTGGACAATTTCATAACCCAACAGCTGCAGCCAGTCTTTTATACGAAAGGCACTAAAGTAACGCCCCGACCATGGCAGTCGTTTTCTATTAGCAGGTAACCAGCCACTTAACATGGCAGGACTCAACGGATTAAAACCACAAATAAATAAGTAACCGTCGTCCATCAGCACGCGATTCACCTCGCGCAGTACTTGGTGCGGATCGCGGCTGTACTCAAGTACAAACGGCATCACCACCTGATCAACCACCGCATTTTTAATCGGCAAGTGCTCAAGTTTAGCCTGAATAGTATTCGCTTTAGCAGCGCGACTTACTAACACCGGCGCAGTCAAACTAAAAGCCTGATAACTTAACTCTGCCGCTAAGCCGCCTAAACCCAGAGTCTTTCCGCAACGCAACCGGCGCCCATAGTCATTCATTAACCACTGCGTATGCTCTCGCATGTAGTCGCCGCAGACAAACGATTGCCAGCTGTCAGGTTGCGGCAGTTTTGCGGTGCTATACGCTGGCTTAATAAGCACTCGGGTATCCTTTATGATAGGCTGTTGACTATAATTCTATGCTAGCGCTAATGAGGCCGATATGCGAGTGCATCCAATCAAAGCATACAACGATAATTATATTTGGCTTATTCAACCGACCACAGAGCCCTCGGTCATCGTGGTAGACCCCGGCGATGATAAACCTGTGCGGCAATGGCTTAGTGATAACAATGCCACTATCGACAGTTATTTAATCACTCACCACCACTGGGATCATACCGATGGTTTAGCGCCATTACTTAATGATTATCCGGCACCTGTTTTTGGTCCTGAAAATAGCAACATAGCCGCAATTTCCGCGTCTCTGTCAGAAGGGGATAAATTTTCCCGACTCGGTTTATCATTTGAGGTATTTGAAACCCCCGGACACACTTTAGACCACATTAGTTTTTACTGTAACGGCTATTTATTTTGCGGTGATACGTTATTTTCAGGTGGCTGTGGACGCATGTTCGAAGGTAACCCGGAGATGTATGTCGAGTCGTTAAAAAAGCTTCGTCTATTACCGGGTGACACGCGAGTTTTCTGCGCGCATGAGTACACCCAGGCAAACTTAACCTTTGCGGTGTTGGTAGAACCCGACAATGCGCTGCTAAACAGTTATCTGGAAAAAATAAAGCTAATGCGTCAGCAAAACGAAATCACTTTGCCCAGCAGTCTGCAGCTGGAGTTGGCAATGAATCCATTTTTACGTTTTGACCAGCCCACCGTAATAAGCGCTGCCGAGCAGCATGCCGAGCGAGCCTTAGATAGCGCTGCCGATGTGTTCGGGTGCATAAGACAGTGGAAAGACAACCTGTAATTCATTAAACTTGACGCGTTTTTAAACAAAAACTTTAACGAGACGTTATTTGCATGAAGTTGACGAAAGCCCCTTTTGCCATTGCTCTGGTCTCTGCCCTTGTATTAAGCGGCTGCCAAAGCACATCGCCACAGACATGGTTTGTGTCTGAGTCAGAACCCGAAGAAACCAATAAAACTGTCGCCAAACGGGCACCTGACAACTCAGCTGAAGTAGAGCCGAAATCCTTACAAACCGTGCCAGAAATTGCATTAGGTACAGCGGAGTTTCATCAACAACCTGTTGCTGAAGAACCTTTGCCCGAACAGGATCTATGGCAGCGTATTCGGCAAAATCTGCAATTTGAGGCTCCGGACAATCAACGTTTACGTTCACAACGCAATTGGTATGTTAGCCATCCTGAATATCTGCAGCGTGTCGGTAAACGAGCAGAGCCTTTTTTACACTTAATTGTAGAAGAGATCGAAAAGCGTAAACTGCCGATGGACTTGGTGCTTCTGCCCATTGTAGAAAGTGCTTTTGATCCCTTCGCATACAGCCATGGCAGTGCTGCCGGAGTCTGGCAGTTTATTCCGGGGACCGCTCGTCATTACGGTTTAGATATCAACTGGTGGTACGACGGCCGTCGTGACGTTTATGCGGCTACTCACGCAGCGCTAGACTACCTGGAAGATTTGTATGCCTATTTTGACGGCGACTGGTTACACGCATTAGCGGCCTATAACTCAGGTCAGGGGCGCGTCGGCAATGCTATCCGAAAAAACCAGCGGGCCGGCAAACCGACTGACTTCTGGTCACTTGATCTACCCCGCGAAACGCGCGCTTACGTACCTAAATTGCTGGCATTATCTGATATTTTACGAAACACCGATGAGTATGGCATCGTTTGGTATCCCATTGAGAATCAGCCCTCTCTGAAAGTTGTTGAACTGCCGGCACAAATTGACCTGGCTAAAGCCGCCGATATGGCGGCTATGCCATTGGCAGAACTGCACCGCTACAACGCCGCGTATAACCGTTGGTCTACCGCTCCGGGCGGCCCGCACCGACTATTACTGCCGCAACAAAATGCCAATACCTTTGAACAAGCCATTGCAGCAACTGATCCCAAGCAATGGTTAAACTGGCAACGTCACCAGGTTCAATCGGGCGAGAGCTTGTTAACTATCGCCAAAAAGTATCACACCTCCGTTGATGTCATTCAGCAGGTTAATGATATTAGTAGTCATATTATCCGAGCTGGTGAGTTTTTGCTGATCCCCGTCGCCAGCAACGATTTAGATGACTATACACTGTCACAGGGGCAGCGACTGTTGGCTACCCAGACGCGACAGCGGCAAGGAGAAAAATCCGAGTATGTGGTGCAGTCCGGAGACACGCTCTGGGATATCAGTCGCATCTACGATGTCGGTACCCGTGAGCTAGCCAAGTGGAATGGTATGGCCCCGGGGGATTTCTTGCGCCCGGGTCAAAAACTGGTAATCTGGAGTGACAGCAAAGCACCGAGCCAGCGCAGTGCAAGCTTAATTAGAACAGTGACTTACCAAGTCAGAAACGGTGACTCGCTGGCTCGCATTGCGAATAAATTTAATGTCACTATTGGTGATATTGAAAAATGGAATAATATAAATCGCAGCCGCTACCTGCAACCCGGGCAACGTCTGACCCTAAAAGTTGATGTTACAAACGTAAGTGGTTAACCAATGAAAAATCTCACGTCAGTTGTTTTAATCGTTTTAGCAGCGCTGTTTTTATTACCCAATAAATCCGTAGCGCAGGAATGGGATGCCTCAGGTGAAGGTAAAGTTACCTACCCCAGTGGCCGCACTGAACCGCTGACGTTTGGCTTTTCCTATCAAAAAACCTATGGCACCTTTGTTTTTAAGGCAGGTAACGCCAAAATGCGGACCGATGAGCCGCCACCGAATTACATTCTTAACGTTATCGTTAACGACGATGGATTATTATACATCGCTGAATTTGCCGACGGCTTTTTTGAATCATTTGAGTTAGCGTTAGGCGGCCACAAGGTGGCTATAAAGCCGCGCCGCGAATTTGATGAAGATGAGCCGGTCAAGCACCTGGTGGTTTACATCGACGACCGTAGCTTTTTGCTAGATACCACACACCCGTCGTTAAAGTTTTCGTTTGACGAAGATGGTATCAGCGAGATTGACGGTAACGGCCTAATCCGTGACTTGAGTTCAAGGCGTTAACTTCGAGGCGTCAAAGCAACGCCTTTAATTCATCCTCGGACAACACCACTACGCCAAGTTTTTCTGCTTTCGTAAGCTTCGACCCGGCGGCTTCGCCGGCAATAACAGCGGTGGTCTTTTTAGACACTGAACCGGTAACTTTAGCGCCCAACGCTTCTAGCGCCTGTTTTGCCTCATCCCGGGTCATTGAACTCAAGGTTCCCGTCAACACGTAGGTGTTGCCTGCCAAACGATCATCGACGGGTCCTACGGCTTCGCCTTCAGGCCATTCAATAATCTCTCGTAGCTGCTGCACTACGGTTTGGTTATGCGGTTCGGCAAAGAACGCATGAATATGCTGCGCAACCACAGTACCAATATCGTCGACCTCTTGCAGTTGCTCAACTGACGCTTCAGTGATTGCATCCAATTGCTGAAAATATGACGCTAAAGCGGCCGCAGTCGCTTCGCCAACCTCGCGGATTCCCAGCGCATAAATGAACCGTGCCAGAGTTGTTTCGCGCGTTGCCGCAATCGCATTAACCAGGTTTTTGGCTGACTTTTGACCCATCCTCGGCAACGATGCCAGCATCGGTTCAGTTAATTTGTACAGGTCTGCCGGTGACTTTATCCAATCGCGCTCAATCAATTGCTCAACAATTTTATCGCCCAAACCATCGATATCCATGGCTTTGCGACTAGCAAAATGTTTTATCGCTTCTTTACGCTGCGCAGCACAGATCAAACCGCCGGTACAGCGCGCAACAGCTTCTTCGGCCACCCGTTCGATCTCCGAGTCGCAAACCGGACAGCGCGTCGGAAACTCAATTGCCTGGGTATGCCCAGGGCGTTTTTCCTCGACCACACTGACCACTTGCGGGATCACGTCACCCGCCCGGCGGATACTGACTACATCACCAATACGCACGCCCAGCCGCGCAATTTCATCGGCATTATGTAAGGTCGCGTTAGAAACCGTGACGCCGCCAACGTTAACAGGCTCTAACCGAGCTACCGGGGTTATGGCTCCGGTTCGGCCGACCTGAAAATCGACGCCGGTAATGGTAGTTAACTGTTCTTGTGCGGGAAACTTTCTTGCGATTGCCCAACGCGGGGCCCGTGCCACGAAGCCGAGATCCTGTTGCAACGCAATCGCGTCAACTTTGTAGACGATGCCATCAATTTCGTAGCGTAATTCATCACGACGCGCGAAAATATCATTATAAAATGCTTCACACTCAGCAACACTTGCTGCTGTTTTCACTTCGTCGTTTATGGGTAAACCCCAGCGCGCCAATTGCTGTAAACGTTGATAATGACTATTCGGTAATGCCTGCTCCGCCTGCTCGTCAATAACGCCCAGGCTGTAGGCATAAAAGTGTAATGGTCTCTTCGCGGTAACGCGCGAGTCGAGTTGCCGCAGACTACCGGCAGCTGCATTACGGGGGTTAGCAAAAACCTTTTGCTCGAGCTTTCGTGCTTGCTCGTTAAAGGCCTCAAACGCAGCTGTAGGCATAAACACTTCGCCGCGCACTTCCAGCCGCTGAGGTGCTTCAGACGATAGCTCTAACGGCACGTTACGTATTGTTTTAACGTTTTCAGTGATGTTTTCGCCACGGTAACCATCGCCGCGTGTCGCAGCGCGCACCAACTTACCATTCTCATATAAAATACTCACCGCTAAACCATCGAGTTTTGGCTCACAGCAATAGGTGATATTGTTTGAACTATCCAGACGTTCATTTACCCGTAGAGTAAACGCCTCGAACTCATCCTCATCAAAAGCGTTATCCAGCGACAGCATGGGCACTTCGTGTGCCACGGTATCGAATTTATCCAGCGGTTTACTGCCAACCTTTTGGGTCGGCGAATTGGCCGATGCTAAATCTGGATGGTCGCGTTCTAACTGCTGTAACTCACGGAATAGAGCATCGTATTCGCTATCGGGTACCGATGGCTCATCCAACTCATAATATTCACGGTTATAGCGGGTTAATAGTTTTTGCAGCTGCTGAATACGCTGTTTTGCTTGTTGTTCGTGTTCTGACATCTTAAAAACGGCTCACGGTTGAACGCTCAGACACTACCGGCCTGAGCCTTTTCAAATTCACGAATAGTTTGGTGTGCTTTTTGTATGGATTGACGCGATAACACCTGTCGCTGGCCATCGAGCACCTGGCCTTGCGGAATTTCCATCGCCAGTTTTTTAGCGGCATTAAGCATCATGTTAAACGCCTGCTGGCCATCATAATCCAGTGGTAACGTCATAAACAACGCTACCCCTTCGGTTTCAAAGTTTTCGATGTTATCTAAGTCAAAGGTGCCTGGATTAAACATATTGGCAACGCTAAAAATTAATGGTCCGTTACCTGAGGTTTGCTCGTAACGATGAAAAATGCCCATCTCACCAAACTTGCACCCCAGTTCGGTCATCATTTGCAATAACACAGCGCCCTGTACTGAACCTTTAACAAATAACGAAATAACTTCCTGCGCCGGCGGCGGTGTTGATTTTTGCATGGTGGGTTCAGCAGCAGTCGACTCTGGTTCTAACTCTGGAGCGGGTTCAGGCTCAGGGTCATGCTCGGGTTCAGCTTTTGCTTTTATATCCGGCTCGGGCGCTGCTTCTGCTTGCTCGTCATTATCGTTTGCCGTTAATTCGAACTCTGCCTGTTGCAGTGCATCTGCTTCATCTTTGTTAACCCGCATGGAAGGCAACGGTGTATTGTCGTCCTCAAGATCCAGGTTCATCGACATTTGCTCAATCTCATCGTCTGCGCTCGGCGCCGTATTTACTTTTGAGCTTTTGGATTCATTCAGATTAGGCTTATGAGTACTAGCCGTCTTGTCATCAGTATCTGGCTGCGCATGCTCACGTTTTTTAACGACCCGAACTTCGCCGACGCCGTCATCATCAAACCCCGCATTCGTTGCCGAGGCACGCTGGCGCTTAGCAGCTACCTGTTCTTTTTGTTGCGTCATTTTTTGGCTGTTACGGCGCATCGTCCACAACCCGTGGCCGATGATTGCAATAATCAGCAGCACACCAACAATGCTTAACGTGATCTGTAGATTGCTCATTCAGTTGCCAACCCTTAGTTATTTTAATTCTTGCTTAGCTTTCGGTCATTGCGACCGCTTGCTCTACATCAACAGCGACGAGTCGTGATACGCCGGCTTCCTGCATTGTCACACCTGCCAGGTGCGACGCCATTTCCATAGCCACTTTGTTGTGACTTATATAAATAAACTGTACTGATTCTGACATTTCACTGACCAAACGGCAAAAACGAGCAACGTTGGCATCATCCAGCGGCGCGTCCACCTCATCCAGCAGGCAGAAAGGTGCCGGATTAAGTCTAAAAATAGCAAAAACTAATGATAAAGCGGTTAACGCCTTTTCACCACCACTTAGCAGGTGAATGGTACTATTTTTCTTGCCCGGAGGCTGCGCCATTATGGCAACTCCGGTCTCCAATAAATCGTCGTCCGTCAATTCAAGTCGCGCACTGCCCCCGCCAAACACCTTGGGGAACAACGTTTGCAGATCCGCATTTACCGCATCAAACGTCTGCCGGAATCGTTGTCGGGTCTCTTTATCGATTTTTCGAATCGCGGCTTCTAAGGTCTCTAACGCCGAGGATAAATCATCAAACTGCTGGTCTAGGTAGTCTTTTCGTTCTTTTTGCGTTTCAGCTTCTTCAATAGCCGCCAGGTTAATAGCGCCCAGCCGTTTGACTTTGTTTTGCACGTCGTCCAGTTGTTGCTGCCAACGGCTTTCCCGGGCATCTTCAGGTAAGGTCTGCAATAACTCTTTTAAGTTACTGTTATTGTCTGCTAACGCCTGCACCACCGATTGCGTGCGTTCCTGCAGTTTTGCCAGTTCTATTTCAGTGCTTTGCATCTGTTGCTGCAATTGCGCTACTTTTTCACGCAGGCTCGCACTCCCCTGACTTAGCTCGTGCAACTCGTTTTCTAACTGCGCTAAATGGTCGCGCGACTCAGTCAGCACTTCTTCCTGTTGCTGCCGCTGTTCCAGCAACAGCTGTAATTGTTCTCGTTGCTCGGCTTGCTGCTCGCTCGATTCCAGGTCTTCGGCTAATTGTTCTAGCTCCTGCAGCAGCGCCTCGTAGCGCTCATTATGCCGTTGATGCAACTTTTGTTGTTGCTGTTGCTGCTGAGTTAGGTGTTGTTGTTGCAGCATGAGTTGCTGTTTTTTACTCTGTAACTGCTGTTGCTGTTGTTGCTGATCGCGAAGCCGCTGCTGCAAATCCTGCAATTGTTGCTGGTCCGTCTCGGGTAACTCGTCAAGTTGCTGCTGCGTTTGTGCCAGCGTTTGTTGCACATCGTCTAGCTGTGCAATTAATAGTTGCTGCTGTTGTTGTAATTGCTCGCGTTGCTGCAAAGCTTGCTGTTGGCGCTGCTGATCAAGCTGATATTGCTGTCGCGCGTACCGCAGCTGTTGCTCGTTAGTTGCTTTTTGGGTCGCTAACGCATGCAATGCCTGTTGTTCTGTTTGTTGTTGCCTTTGCAGCTGCTGTAACTCACTTTTGCTTTGCTCAACCTCGCTGCTAATTTCACTCAACGCCTGCTGGCTTTGCTCGATTTGCTGCTGCAGATTGTCGACTTCAGCTTGCATTACCAACACGCTGTCTTCATCACTAACCGTTTCGCAATCTGCCGACCAACGACTAAACCAATGGCCTTGCTCTGTTAAGGCGATGAGTATATCGGGTTGTTGTGCAAAGGCGCTGTCAGCCTCAGCTTTGTCAGCCACTAACGCGCAATAATTCAGCCACGGCCATTGCTTAAGAGCGCCGGTTACCACCGACGATGCGCGCGGGCATTGACCGCTTGCCGTATCGCTATCGTCTGGCCATGCGACGCTGACACCTTCAGGCACGGCTTCCTTCGGTGCGGTGTTCAACCAGTATCCACTCAGCCAGGGCCCGGCGACACGCTCGATGGCTGCCTGCCACGGCGCCTCGACCTGTAACATTTCACGCAGCGGCTTGGCGCCGTGACGCTCGAGCCATTGTTGCGCATTGCTAGTTAATTGAGGCTGTTGCCGTTGCAGAATTTGCAGCAACGCAGCACGGCGCGCATCTAGCTGGTTTTGCTGACGCTCTGTCGCAGTATATTGTTGCTGCTGTTCGGCTAACTGACGCTGCTGCTTGTCGTGTGTCGCATTGGTTTGCTGCAACGCTTGCTCGGCAGCCAAATAGTCCTGCTGTACCTGCTCGAGTTGTTGTTGCGCCTGCTCGCATTCCTGTTCAGCTAGTTGCAACGATTCACTTAACGCATCGATAGACAGGCTTTGTAACTGCTCTTGCGTATGTTCCAGCTGCTGTTGCAATCGCTGTTGCTGTAACTGATGTTGCTGAACTTGTTGTTGCAACTGTCGTTGCTGGTGCAGCGCGTCATTTTGTTGATGCTGTAATCGGTCGTATTGCTGCTGGGTTTCATCTAATTGTTCGTCCACTACCAGCAACTGCTCTTCTACCTGCTCAGTTGCCGGCAGCAACTGCTCAATTTGCACTTCGATGTGTTGTAATTCTGACTGATCTTCGCCGGCTTGTTGTTGCAACTGCTGCAGTTCACCCTGCAGTTGCCCGCGGCGTTGCTGTTGTTGTTGATAAAGTTGTTGCTGGTGTTGGAGTTGCTGTTCTAACCGCGTAATTTGATTAGACACAGTAAAAAGTTGTTGCTGCTGGTCATCGACCGTCTGTTTTAACTCCTCAGCCCGCTCGCGGCGTTCAATGACGCCACGTTCATCGCCCGTCTGTTCGGTTTGCCAGCGTTCAAGCTCGGTTTGTTGTTGCGTTAATTGTTGCTGTAATTGTTGACGCTGTTGTTCCAGCTGAAGCCAGCGAATGGCATACAGCTCGCCTTTGAGTTGCCGTTCTTTGGTTTTAAGCTCTTTATAGCGCGTGGCAGCGGCGGCCTGCCGTTGCAGCTTTTCCAGCTGCTGGCCTAATTCCTCGCGTACATCGCTGATACGCTCCAGATTTTCGCGGGTGTGTCCGATACGGTTTTCTGTTTCGCGGCGGCGTTCCTTGTATTTAGAAATACCTGCTGCCTCTTCGATAAATACGCGCAGCTCTTGCGGCTTCGACTCGATTAACCGCGAGATCATGCCCTGCTCTATAATGGCGTAGCTACGCGGACCCAGGCCGGTTCCCAGAAATAAGTCGGTGATGTCGCGACGACGGCATTTGCTGCTATTTAAGAAGTAATTGGACTGGCCATCCCGGGTAACCTGGCGCTTGACAGAAATTTCTTTAAATGCGGCAAATTCACCCTGAATACGACCGCTGGTGTTATCAAAAACAAGCTCGACACTGGCCTGTGACACAGGTTTACGCGACGACGAACCGTTAAAAATAACGTCAGTCATGGCATCGCCACGCAAATTCTTTGCCGAGCTTTCGCCCAGCACCCAACGCACGGCATCAATAACGTTTGATTTGCCACAGCCATTCGGCCCGACAACACACGTCATTTGATCCGGAAAAGGCACTTTTGTTGGGTCGACAAAGGATTTAAAGCCGACCAGCTTTATATGTTTTAGCCGCATTTATGTCGTTATATCGTTTTTTGTAACAATTTCAAGGATGCATCCACTGCCGCCTCGGGCTACCATCTTAGCATTAAAGATACTGATATACGCTAGTCAAAAAAGGGTGATGTTAGCATGCGTAGTGCAATTTACAGCGACAACGGCCTGGCCTATCTTGTAAGAGGCCTAAAGCTTATTCAAACCAAAGGCTTAAAACGCTTTGTACTGATACCAATTGCGATTAACTTTCTATTGTTCGGTGGCGCGGTTTACTGGCTTACGGTAACCACCCAAGCCTGGACTGACAAGGTTATAGGTTGGTTACCCAGTTACTTTCAATGGGTTGAATATCTTATCTACCCGTTGCTGGTTATTTTTATCCTGGCGATGTTCTATTTTCTGTTTACCTCGGTCACTAATCTTATTGCCGCGCCATTTAACGGCTTGTTATCGGAAAAAGTCGAACGCTACGAAAGCGGTCAAACCGTCGGCGATGAAGGAGTTGCCGGACTCATCAAAGATATTCCCCGCACGCTGGGGCGTGAGTTGCAAAAAATGTGGTACTTCCTGCCACGTGCAATTGGATTCTTCTTGTTGTCTTTAGTGCTACCGGTTATCGGTCAGGTTATTTGGTTTTTCTGGATTAGCTGGATGATGGCCATCCAGTACCTGGACTACCCGTTTGATAATCATAAATTACCATTTGACCGCATGCGCTTTGAACTGCGGGCGCAAAAGGGCAAGTCACTGGGCTTTGGGTTCGGTATTATCGTGTTAACCATGATTCCACTGGTTAATTTAGTTGTCATGCCACTTGCTGTCGCAGGCGCGACGGCTATGTGGGTCGATCACTACCGGGATAAGGCGCTTCAGTAAGACGGCGGGGTACGTCTTACCCCGCTAGAAAATTATATCGCTGTTTTTAAACTGGATTAAATCCGCTTTAATTCACTTAAGGACAGCGTTATGACATCAATCCCTAATGCCAGAACCCAAGCCTCATTAGTCTACTTATACCACCCGGATACCGGCGTTCTGCTGATGAGTCGGGCATTACAACAACTCTATGCACTGCCTAATGAGCAACGGTTATCGCCCCCTAAACGCTGGTTTAACTGTCACCCGCCGGAAGCACAGCGACAATTGCAACATGCCTTTGCTGCGCTTTGCTTTGCGAATGACGATAACCGTATGACACTGGCGCTAAAACTGCATTCCACCAGCTGCTCGGGTCAACACCATGACGTTGAACATCGCCTCTGTATGGTCGTTATTAACGAACAACGCTTTATTTGCGGTCAGGTGAGTCCGATTTGGAACCCTCACTGTCATCGTCCAGCAAGTTATCCGCAATCCGCTTGCTGGTCTGCACGCCCATTTCGCGAAACTTTTCGATCCGGCTAACCAGGTTGCCACGGCCGCTGGTTAGCTTTTTCATGGCTTCTTGATAGCGATTATCGAGGGTTTGTAAACTACCGCCTATTTTTTCCAGGTCTTCGATAAAACCCACGAACTTGTCGTACAACTTGCCCGCTTCGATCGCTATTTTCTCGGCATTGCGGTTTTGGTACTCGTATTGCCAAATATTGTGCACCGTACGCAGGGCCACTAATAAGTTGGTTGGACTGACCAACATAATTTGTTCATCCAGCGCCAGTTTTATAAGCTCGGGTTCACGATCGACCGCTAGTAAAAACGCCGGTTCGACCGGCACGAACATCAATACGTAGTCCAACGTCCGCAACCCTTCCAGCTGTTGATAGTTCTTTTTACCGAGTTGCTTTATATGCTGTTTCAGCGACTGTACATGGTCATTTAACAAGCGTTCTCGCTCGCTGTCATCATCACTGTTAAAATAACGCTCGTAAGCCGCCAGACTAACCTTCGAGTCAATAACCACGTCTTTTTGGTTCGGCAAGTGCACGATGACATCAGGTTTAAAACTGCGGCCATCTTCGTCGCGGTGATGGCTTTGGGTTTTATACTCATGCCCCTCGCGTAACCCGGATTGCTCTAGAATGCGTTCCAGCACCAATTCGCCCCAATTACCTTGTTGCTTGGTGTCTCCCTTCAGCGCTTTTGTCAACGCTTCGGCCTCGTGCGCCATTTGACGATTAAGTTCGCGCAGACTCATCACCTCTGACTTTAATGCACTGCGTTCTTTGGCCTCGTCCGTGTATTGCTGGGTTACCTGCCGCTTAAAAGACTCCAATTGCTCTTTAAATGGTGCCAGCGTGGCGCTCAGAGTTTGTTGATTTTGTTGCTGAAAGCCCTGTGATTTCTGCTCAAAAATCTTATTAGCCAGATTCTCGAATTGTTGCGTCAGGCGCTCCTCAGACGCTTGTAATAAACGCAGTTTATCATCTGCATTGCAACGCTCCTGCATCGCCGTTGCACGCAACGTCTGTAGCTGCGACTCAGCGTACTGTGCCCGCTCACGTAATTCGTCTGCGCGTTGTTGCTGTTCAGTCAGTTGCTGTTGCAATTGCTGGTTTTGTTTGCGCGCATTCACTAACAGGGTCAATGCGACAGCTGCTAGCAGTAGCACAAAAAATAAGGGTATTGCCCACAGGACAATACCCTCTTGTGTCAGCATTTCTGCCACCGTTTACGCTCCTGCTTTGTCATGCATATCGGCAATTTTAACTTTCCAGATAGCAGGACCCTCGGTATGCGCGTTAGTGCCATCACTATCGACCGCTACGGTCACCGGCATATCTTCTACTTCAAACTCGTAGATTGCTTCCATGCCAAGATCTTCAAACGCAACGACTTTAGCTTGTTTGATCGCTTTAGCAACTAAATACGCAGCACCGCCGACCGCCATCAAATACACCGCTTTGTGTTGGCGAATACTTTCAACCGCTTGCGGACCGCGCTCGGCCTTACCAATCATGCCAATGATGCCGGCTTGCTCTAACATCATATCAGTAAATTTATCCATCCGCGTCGAGGTGGTAGGACCGGCCGGGCCCACAACTTCGTCGCCGACCGGATCAACCGGACCAACGTAGTAGATAAAGCGATTATTAAAGTCGACCGGCAGCGATTCGCCATTTTCGATCATACCCTGAATACGCTTATGAGCGGCATCACGGCCGGTTAGCAATTTACCGGACAGCAATACCGTCTCGCCCATTTTCCAATCCTGGATGTCTTCTTTAGTGACTTCATCCAGATTCACTCTGCGCGCGTCATCACCGAGTTCGAAGGTGACGTCAGGCCAGTCTTCCAGTTTCGGCGGGGTTAAGTCTGCCACACCCGAGCCATCCAGCGTGAAGTGAACGTGCCGCGTTGCCGCACAGTTGGGTATCAGGGTAACGGGTTTCGACGCAGCGTGAGTTGGCAGCGATTTGATTTTTACATCGAGCACGGTAGTCAAGCCACCCAAGCCCTGCGCGCCAATACCTAAATCGTTAACCCGGTTAAATATTTCCAGGCGTAGCTCTTCTTCAGCTGTTTGCGGGCCGCGCTCGATCAGTTCGTGAATATCGACCGGATCCATCAGTGATTCTTTTGCCAGCACAGCAGACTTTTCTGCGGTACCACCAATCCCGATCCCCAGCATTCCCGGCGGGCACCAGCCTGCGCCCATTTTGGGCAGAGTTTCGACAACCCAGTCAGCGATAGAGTCACTGGGGTTGAGCATGACCATTTTTGATTTGTTTTCTGAGCCGCCGCCTTTTGCAGCAATCATAACCTCAACGGTATCGCCGGCAACCATGTCCAGGTGCACAACAGCCGGCGTATTATCACCCGTGTTTTTACGTGCGCCGGCAGGATCTGCAACAATCGACGCTCGCAGCGGATTATCCGGGTTGGTATAGGCACGGCGAGTGCCCTCGTCCACCATTTGCTGCACGGTGAGGTCAGTTTTATCCCACTGCACGCCCATGCCGACTTTTACAAAACAGGTGACGATACCGGTGTCCTGACAAATCGGACGGTGACCTTGCGCTGACATGCGCGAATTCGTCAGCACCTGAGCAATCGCATTCTTAGCCGCTTCACTCTGCTCACGTTGATACGCCTCATCCAGTGCCTGAATAAAATCCAGCGGATGATAATAAGAAATATATTGCAGCGCGTCCGCGATGCTCTCGATAAAGTCGCTTTGACGAATAGTAGCCATCCAACAACACCTCATGGTTAGGGCTTGTAGCCGTAAAATCAGAATAACATCGCGCATAATAGCGTTTTAAGCGCACGCTGACCAGTCGCTGAAGCGCTGTGATATAATCGCTGCATCCGTCAGTGCAGAGAGAGACTGAACGCCAGTGACTAACGTGTTAAACCAGCGTACAGAAAACCTGAGTTGGAACGCCTTTGACCACATATTACCGGCCGATAACGCTGAGCTTGATGTTTGGCTGGCCGATGTCATGGCCAGACATCAACACAAGGACTACAGCCTGTGGCTAGACTCGGCTGCCGACGAACACGTTAACAGCCGTTTTCATATTTTACTAAAGCAGCCACGCTGTTTTTTGCAGGCAACAGATTGCGGCGCTGAGTTACGGGCTTGCGAGCCTGAGTTAGCGCAACAAGGCCTTGCATCCCGGCTGGCATCGGAACCTTCGTTTTTAGCTGCAGCGAAACATCTTAACCAGCTTATGCAGCAACGTTTTAATGTAACCCCACATGCTGAGATACCTTTTAATGGTGGTATGGCTGGCTATTTGAGCTATGACCTGGGGCGCCAAATCGAGCGTTTACCGGCAACAAACGACACCGAGTACCAGACGGCTATCGCAGGACTTGGTTTTTATAGCGAGGCGTTGGTCGTGGATAAACGCCATCACCGACTTTGGATCTTAGCACCGGATAACAGCCATCAGCAGGTGCTCGATTCATGGCTGGACGCGCCTTTGCCTGCGCATAAACCATTTTCGTTGAGTTCCGGCTGGCTAAGTAATATGGACCGTAGCGGTTATGAACAACGTTTTAATCGTGTCCATGACTACCTGTTAGCCGGCGACTGTTACCAAATAAATTTGGCACAACGATTTAAAGCACGTTATTGCGGCGACGAATACCAGGCCTATTTGCGTTTGCGGCAACAAAATGGCGCGCCATTCTCAGCCTTTATGCGCTTACCCGGCAGCAGTATTCTAAGCGTATCACCGGAGCGGTTTTTGTCGGTTGACCAACAAGCACGGGTCGAGACCAAGCCGATAAAAGGAACACGCCCGCGTTTTAGTGATGCGGCTGCTGATCAACGCTCGCGCGACGCACTACAAAACGCTGAAAAGGACCGTGCCGAAAACCTCATGATCGTAGACTTACTGCGCAACGACCTGTCGCGAAGTTGTCTGCCGGGAACTATCGAAGTCCCGCATCTGTTCGCCATTGAAAGTTTTCCGGCGGTACATCACTTGGTATCAACGATACAGGCACAGCTGGATCCGCAAAAATCGGTGTTCGATTTGTATCAGGGCGCCTTCCCCGGCGGTTCGATAACCGGCGCGCCTAAAGTGCGGGCGATGCAAATCATCGAAGAGCTCGAGCCCAACCGCCGCAATATCTATTGTGGCTCGATGCTTTACTTGTCGCTGTGTGGTAACAGTGACAGCAGTATCACCATTCGCACCTTGTTGGCCGAAAACAATGACTTGTATTGCTGGGCCGGCGGCGGTCTGGTGGTTGATTCTGACAGCAATGCCGAATACCAGGAAACACTGGATAAAGTCGCGCGTATTTTGCCCATACTGGAGTCATCATGAGTATCAAAAACCGCGCCGATTTTATCCGTCGTTTTAATTTGCACCCTCACGCACCCGTAACACGCCGGATCGATGAGCCTTTACGTAAGCGTCTGCGCCCCGCAGCCGTGCTGATACCGCTGATTGAACGTCCGCACGGGTTGTCGCTTATTTTGACACAACGCTCGGCAAAGTTGCGCCAGCATGCCGGTCAAATTAGTTTCCCCGGTGGTCGCTATGAACATCATGACCGCAATTTACTGACTACGGCACTACGCGAAACCGAAGAGGAAATCGGTTTACCGCGAGAGCAAGTCGAAGTCATTGGCCGCTTACAGGATTATCCGGTACTGAGTAACTTTATGATCCGACCCTATGTCGGCTTTGTCCAACCGCAACAAGCGTTAGTGGCTGAAGCTGGTGAGGTGGCAGAAATTTTTGAAGTTCCACTGGCAGATATCCTCGATCTGAACAATCATTACGCCTACCGTATTAAAAAATTTATTTACGACCGTGTTTATTTTATCCCCTGGCAGCACCGCAATATTTGGGGCGCCACTGCGGGTATTTTGCGTGAGCTTGCTGAACAGTTACAACCCGAGGCTCGCCACAAAGTCCGACCACTCAATTAGCTGCGGCCGGTATAAGATAGGCGAATTAATTATGTCGAAATGCTTGCCAACCCCCTGGCTCTGCATGCGACAATAAGTTGTAAATACATTTAAGTGAAACAGGTTAATCACTAATGATCAGTGTTTTTGACATTTATAAAATTGGTATTGGTCCTTCAAGCTCTCACACCGTAGGGCCTATGCGCGCTGCCTACGACTTTTTAAATGCAGCTAAGGACGCAGGACACTTACAAAACGCCGATGCAGTCGAAGTCGAGCTATTTGGTTCGCTTGGCCAAACGGGTAAAGGTCATGGCACCGGCAAAGCCGTTATTCTGGGGCTGGCCGGTGAACTGCCGGAAACTGTCGATACTGATAATGTCGATAACTTTCTGGCTGAGACTAACGATACGCAAACGCTTAACTTGCTGGGCGAGAAGCAAGTCAAGTTCCCGCGCGAAGGCGCTATTGTGTTCCATCGCCGTAAAACCATGCCCAAGCATGCAAATGCCATGGAACTGCGCTTACTAAAAGACGGGGAAGTTCTCTACAAAGATTTATACTATTCAATTGGTGGCGGCTTTATCGTTCGCGATGAGGACTTTGACGAAACTCTGGAAGAAGCCATTGAGCAGTCCAGTAAGCCTATCCCCTACCCGTTTGACACGGCGGCACAATTACTCGAGCACTGCGAAGAAAATAGCATGCGCATCAGCTCGTTAATGATGGCGAATGAAAAAGTTTTTCGCAGCGAAGAGGATATTCGCGCAGGTCTTATGAAGATCTGGAAAACCATGCAGCAAAGTATTGAGAACGGCATCAGCACCGAAGGCATTCTGCCGGGTGGTTTGAAAGTGCGACGCCGCGCTTCGGCGTTATATCAGCGCCTGAAAAAAGAAAAAACCACCGAACCGATGCAGTTTATGGACTGGGTCGATTTGTTTGCCCTGGCTGTAAATGAAGAAAACGCCGCCGGCGGGCGCATCGTTACCGCGCCAACCAACGGCGCCGCAGGTATCATTCCGGCGGTTATGAGTTATGCCGATAAGTTTATCGAAAAACTCGACGAAGATGCCGTGGTGCGGTTTCTGCTTACTTCCGCAGCCATTGGTATCCTGTATAAAAAGAACGCGTCAATCTCAGGTGCAGAAGTGGGTTGTCAGGGTGAAGTTGGCGTAGCCTGTTCAATGGCAGCAGCCGCCTTGGCTGAGTTCACCGGAGGTTCACCCAGAACCGTTGAGAACGCGGCTGAAATTGGTATGGAACATAACCTGGGGCTGACCTGCGATCCGGTGGGTGGATTGGTTCAGGTTCCCTGCATTGAGCGTAACGCAATGGGCGCCATTAAAGCCATCAACGCGGCACGTTTAGCTATGCGTGGTGATGGTAACCACAAGGTATCGCTAGATAAAGTGATAAAAACCATGTGGGATACCGGTAATGATATGAAGACCAAGTATAAAGAAACCGCGCGCGGCGGTTTGGCGGTCAATATTATCGAATGCTAGTTAACACATTGCCGGCACTACACTACAGTGTCGGCAATTCTTGCTTAGCAAACAGTTGTTCGATTTCCTCGTGAGTCTTTAACCGCATCGCTTCCTCAACCTTAGGCTTGGTTAGGTGCGGGGCAAAATTTTCTATAAAGTCGTACATGTAGGTACGCAAAAAGGTGCCGCGACGAAAACCGATTTTGGTGGTGCTGGGCTCAAACAAATGGTGAGCCGGAATAGCGACAAGGTCGCGATCTTCATCAGCGTTGTAAGCCATCGAGGCAACTACCCCGATACCTATCCCCATACGCACATAGGTTTTTATCACGTCCGCATCGGTTGCAGTAAACACGATACGTGGTTCTTTACCCGCTGATGCGAATGCCCGGTCTAACTCAGAACGTCCGGTAAAACCATGCACATAAGTAACCAACGGGTAATCTGCAATATCTTTAATCGATAACTGGCTAATTTGCGCTAACGGATGATCCTTGGTGACAATAATCGAGCGATTCCAGTGGTAACAAGGCAACATAATCAAATCTTGGTACAAATGCAGGGCTTCAGTTGCAATAGCAAAGTCTGCACGCCCTTTAGCTGCTGCCTCACTTATTTGTTGCGGTGATCCTTGATGCATATGCAACGATACTTTGGGATACTGCTTAATAAAGCGCTGAATCACCGACGGTAACGCGTAACGCGCCTGAGTGTGTGTGGTGGCAATATTCAGCTTGCCACAGTCCGGTTGGTTATGTTCCGCAGCTACCGCTTTAATAGCATTAACTTGTTCCAGTACCTGCTGTGCAATATCAATAACTTCACGCCCTGCCGGCGTAATATGGGTAAGGTGCTTACCGGTGCGCCCAAAAATTTGAACGCCCAGCTCATCCTCCAGCATGCGTACTTGTTTGCTGATACCCGGCTGGGAGGTAAACAAGCTTTCGGCAGTCGAAGACACATTTAGATTGTGATTCATCACTTCGACAATGTATCTTAATTGCTGTAACTTCATAGTCATCAACCTGTTTATGCAAGCATTCAAAAATGGGTATTATAAAAAAATAATATAGTAAATTGATTATTTATGCCAAACACTAAATTACCTGAATCCTGCTCTGATCGCGGTATCGACTTTTCGACGGTGCTGGCAAGTACCGTGCATGACATGAAAAATTCGCTCGCTTTAGTTCTGCAGCAGCTGGAATCTGTCATCGACCGAACACAGGACGCGACGCTGGGTAACGACATCGCTCACGTGCATTACGAAGCTCAACGTATTAATGCCAACCTGGTGCAGTTACTGCAATTATACCGCCATCAGCAAAGTGGCCAGGCGCTGAATATTGAACACCAGTACCTGGATGAAATTATCGAAGAAGTGGTGATGAACAATGAACTATACCTGGAGCAACGCGGCATCGAATTGACGCAACAAGGTATTGAGGAGTGCACCGCATTTTGCGATCGCGACCTGACAGTTAACTTGTTAAACGACATAGTCATTAATGCCATGCGCTATACCGCCGATAAACTGGTTATTACGGCGCAGCAATCTAAAACCGGCGGGGTTACTCTGAGCATCAATGATAATGGTTCCGGTTATCCGCAAGAAATGCTCGATGCCGTGCCGACACTGGGCGCAACTCAACCCAATGAAGACTCGCGTACCGGGCTGGGTTTATACTTTGCACAACAAATTGCAGAAGCACATGAACGCAATGGCAAAAAGGGTTATATTGAATTGCAAAATGGCGGACAGCTGGGCGGTAGTGTGTTTAAATTGGTATTGCCCTAACAAAAACTGATAATAATACGGGTCTAACAACCGGAAATCGCATGTTATACACCATTATAATTTCGCTGATTATTTTGCTGGCCATATTAGCGGTCATGATTGGCGCTGTGCAGCAGCATAAGCAAAAACAGGACATCGCCCGACGCCAAAAATTGGCAAAATTTCGGGCTGCGCTGGAGCAAGTCGAGGATTTGCTCAACATGGCCAGTTACTTCCCCATCGGCAAGTCGATGTTAGCCGTACTCAACGCTCGTGCCCGTGAGTTATTAGCGGGAATGGATGAAGTCAGCCCCAGCGACGATTACAAAGCACGCATAAAAGATTATGACCAACGCCTGCAGCAGATGGATCGTAACGACACCTCGCTGATCACAGAGGAATTTGAGTTACCACATAACGACAAACAAATTATCGCCATGATCAACGCACTCAAGCGGCTTCGCAGTGCACTGCGTTCAGAACATGCGCGCGGTAAAGTTGACAGCCATGTTTACACCACAGAAGATGCTCGTTTACAAAAGCTGCAACTAAAAATTAGCGTTGAGACGTTAATTCGACGCGGCCAAAATGCCTATCAAGGTCATATGTTAGGATCAGCGCGTCAGTACTACGAAAAAGCCCAACGCACGCTCGAAGATCAGAGCTACAACGATGACTACATCGAATCACGTTCGGCAACGATTAGCCAGGCACTCGAACAAATTACCAGCGAGTTACGCGATACTAATACTCGCGATGCAGCAAACCGCAAGCAAGACGAACTGGAAGAATTGTTCCAACCGAAGAAAAAGTGGTAAACCATGACCGATTGGAAAGACCAATTAAGCCAATTAGTTTATTCGACAGACAGCGGCAAAGTGGATGCTGAACCGGAGCCTGAAGTAATTCCCGAAGGCGATGGTATTGTCCGTATTCAACGCCAGACTAAAGGCCGTAAAGGCAAAGGCGTAACCATTATCACCGGTGTCGGCGCTCCCGAAACAGAATTGAAAGCAATAGCGAAAAAGTTAAAACAGCACTGTGGTGTTGGTGGCGCAGTTAAAGATTACACCATCGAATTACAAGGTGACCAGCGACAAGCTGCAAAGCAATGGCTGGAAAAACAACAATACCGGGTTAAGCTGGCGGGCGGCTGAGATCGTAGTCGACAAATAAAATACGTCCCTGTTCACGCCACTCTACTTTATCTGCAAAGTTCTTAACCAGTTCCAGGCCCCGACCAAAGAGTTGTTCATTAGTGGCAACGGACTCGCCTGTGCGGTCTACCGGAAAGGGGCATTCGCCGTTTGAGCTAATCGCAAAACTTATCCGCTCCTCGACCGGTGTGTAATGAATATCAATTTGAATGGCGAAGTCCTGGTTTTGCCGCAAGCGCTGCTGACGCTCTACATAATAACGTTCAAATCCCAGCACCTCCTTCATATCTGAATCCAGCTGCAGCACGTTATGATCTAAAATATTGTTAAAGCACTCTGCAAATAATAAATACAACGTTGTTTTATGGCTTTTCAACGCTTCCATTTTGCCAAGCGAATCGACCAGGTGTTGCATCGGGTCGAGCTTTTCCATCTCTCGCTGTCCGATTGTCACCGATAACTTAAATGGCAAATGGTTATGCTCGGTTAACTGTTTACTATCGACCGGAGCTGTGCGTTTACAGTCAAGCGCAACTAATGACAGGTCATCATGTATTTGTTGATTTGCATCCATCATTTGCTTGAGCTGCTGGCAAATCCTTTCAAAAGCGTGCTCAGGATCGCATTGCCACGCTCGCGACACCATTTGCGTAAATCCGGACTCTCCCAGCATAGCCTTATCAGCTAGCTGCATCTCTACCACGCCATCGGTAAAAGCGATAACGCTGTGGTCGTGACTAACAAATAAGTGTTCGACCTGATTATCAAAATCGTCAGTCGATAGAATACCCAGCGCCATATGGCGAGAAGGAATGTGGTGCTGAACCTCTCCTGACGAGTTGATCACCAACGCATCAGGGATACCACCGTTCCAACACGTTAAGCGCTCGCCGCCCGGCGACAACTCAATAATAAGTGCAGCGCAAAACATGTCATCAGGTAACAAATTTAATAGCCGCTGATTAAATTCAGCCGCCATATCGCTTACCGATAAACCGCGTGACGCCATCCCAAAAAATGCTTGTGAAAGAGGCAAGGTACCGGTGGCGGGAGCCAACCCATGACCAGTGAAGTCGCCGAGAAACAGGTAGTAGTTACCAAAAGGCCCCTCCTTGCCAAGGCACAAATCACCATTAAAGGTGCTGACCGAGCGCAAATAGCTTTTTATGTAAGGCTTATTAAGTTCATTTTCTCGCAGGGCATTGTGCAACATGTGCTGCACCACGCTTTGCTCACGCTCCATACGATTAGAATGCCAGTTCAATGTTTTATTTTTTTGCGCCAGCGAATAACTTAACTCTCTAACGCGACCATGGGCACTGATTTTTGCCTGCAGTACCACCGGCTCAAACGGCACGCTCAGGAAGTCATCGCCACCCACCTGCAGACACCGTAGCAAGGTATCTTTAGCATCCAGGGCGGTAATAAAAATAATAGGCAGGTGTACGTTGCCACTCAGTTCTTTTAGACGGGGAGCCGTCTCAAAACCATTTAGCACCGGCATCATCACATCCAACAGCACGATTTGCGGTTGCACGCTGTTAAACACTTCCAGCGCACGTTGCCCATTGTCGACACAAACCACGCTATGCCCCATGCCTGTCAGCAAACCCTGGAGCATGATTTGGTTGGCTTTTTGGTCGTCTACAACCAGAATTTTCATTAATTGATAGTAAACATTTTATCGAAACGTGAAATATCCAAAATGCGCTTAACATCCGGGCGCGCATTAATCAGTTGAATGCCTTTCACACTGCTACCCAACGACTTACGCATATTAATCAGCATACCCAGAGCAGAGCTGTCCAGGTACTCGGTTTCGCGCAGATCGATAATGACCAGCGGCTGGGTATCGCCAACATGACTGTACGCTTGACGAAACTCCTGCACTAAACTGAAATCAAACTTGCCCTTAATCGCAATAACCAGCTGCTTTTGATCGGCCGAAAACTCCCGCCTAACACCCATATAAACCTCTTTTTTGATTGTTATTAAGCTAGGATATATTTTTTTGATTGTGTTTGTCTGCTAAATCCCATAATCTTTTTGCATCACTAATCAAAGCCTAACCTACTATGTCCGTAGCGCTAGACCAACTAAGAATTTTGTTGGTAGAACCCTCTGATGTACAACGCAAAGTCATTTCTCAGCATTTAAACCAAGCTGGTTTAGATCAAACCCGCGGCGCTGCAACATTAGCTGAGGCCAAACAGTTGATCCAGAGTTGGCAACCCGACATCGTTACCAGTGCCATGTATTTTGCTGACGGCACTGCTCACGAACTTATTGAGCATATTCATGCGCAGCAATTACAGGACACGATACATTTTATGCTGGTATCCAGTGAGCATCGTGCCGACCAACTGGAGCAATTTAAACAGTCGGGTATAGTCGCCATTCTACCCAAGCCTTTTACCCCTGAACAACTACAACGAGCAATAAAAGCTACCGTCGATCTACTTGACCCGGAGCACCTGGAGTTAGATCTCTACGATATTGAGGACTTACGGGTACTGATAGTTGATGACAGCACCACCTCGCGTCACGTCTTGCGACGGGTACTGGAAAACATGGGGGTTGAACATTGCGTTGAGGCTGAAAATGGCCAGCAGGCTATTGATATTTTGGCCGATCAACAATTCGATTTAATCGTGACCGACTTTAACATGCCGGAGATTAACGGTAGTGAGTTAGCGCAGTATGTTAGAAACAACTCCGCTCACGCCCACACCCCACTGCTGATGGTAACCGCACGAGCCAACGAGCCACAGCTGGCCAACGTTAAGCAAAGCGGCGTCGACGCCCTCACCGATAAGCCGTTCGAACCGGAAATTCTGCGCGGCATTCTAAGTAAGCTGTTAAGCCAGTAACCTAAGCCTGTAAATAAGAAAACGGCCGGTGAGCCCCTCGGCAATTAGGCTGGGGCTTTTGAACCCCGCTTGAGAAAGACGCCCGCGAGTACATCCCTGTAGGGCTTGACTGGCGCCATCCATGGCGCCAGACACTTTCTCAAACGGGGCATTCAAAATCCCTTATCGCCTAATTACCGAGGAGCTCACCGGCCCATTTTTAAGTATTACTTCTGTTGATACTTTTCGTATAGCTCAGTGTGACGGCTTTCCAGTTCGACCGCACGACCATTGATGAACAAGTGCGTTAGGTCTTGTCCGATTGGATCAAGCAAGTCACCTTTTGACACGCTCAACGACGCGCTTTTACCCACTTCCAGTGAGCCCAGCTGATCGTCAAGACCCATAAACTCAGCGGGCTTCAACGTGATTGCTTTGACCGCTTCGTCAACATCCAAACCAAATGCAACAGACTGACCTGCGGCAAACGGCAGGTTGCGTACATCCCAGTAGCCCGGGTACGAAATGGCAAAGTTTACGCCGGCTTCAGCAAGCTGTGCCGGTGTTGAGAAGGCCTGATCGTAACCTTCGTCATCACGGGCGGGTAAACCAAAGGGTGAACCGAACACCACCGGCGTTTGTGTTTTAACCAGTCGTTCGGTTAAACGCCAGGCGTCAGCTGCGCCCATCAGCACCAGGTCAAAACCATATTCCTGTGCAACATCCAGCGCCTGCTCCATTTGACGCTTATCCTGCGCATGCACAAACAGCTTCTTAGAGCCATCGTACAAACCAAGCATTGCTTCCCAACGCTGATCTACGGCGATGTCAGGGTTCGCTTGCTTGGCATCGTAATAAGCTTTTGCGTCGGCTAATACGTCTTTTAGACGCTTAAGCGCTTTAGCATTAGCTTCGCGTTGCTCTGCCGGGGTTCGGCGTTCCCACCAGGTATCAACCACATAAGTGCGTGGCCAGCTAATGTGAACACCGATTTCGCCGGCAACCAGACTGTCCTGGTAATTCCAGCCATCTAACTGCATCAGCGACGACTGCCCGTTAACCAGCGATCCTTCCGGTACCACCTGAGCATGAGTAATACCATGGTAGCGCACCGTCGGGATAATTTCGGAGTCGGCATTAAACGCGATATGACCGGCGACTTCCGGGGTTACACCTCCGACTTCACGAGAGTCACGTGTTGCACGTACTGCCTCGATTTCATTAAGCCCCAAGGTAGTATCCATGGCGATAACACCGGGATACACGTGCTGGCCAGAAATATCAACCACTTTAGCGCCTTCAGGAATTGCTACGTTACTGCCAATAGCGGTGATTTTTCCGTCAGCGAAGACTAAGTCGGTATCGGTTAATGTACCCTGAGTAACGGTATGTAACGTGCCACCTTGCAGTACAATCGGTTGCTGCTGTTTTTCGCCTGGCACCTGGTCATGCGCCTGACTTGCCGTTGAGGCGACTGCCAATGTTCCGATCACCGCCGCGGCTAGGGTTTGAGTTAAAGCTTTCATTAGTGTTTACCTCCGTGGCTGTGAGTACCTGCCAGAAAATGGTCTAACCAAACATCGTGATCAGTATCGCAGTGCCAGGTCGGTTGTTCTTCTTTGTACACGTCCTCGGCGCCGATATAAGCTTTATCGCCTTCGGCAAGAACTTTCTGAATCAGGGCATTTTTTTCTGCCTGCACGCGCTGTTGACGTTGCTGATCCAATTCACGGTCAAAGAATTTACGGCCGTTAATCCATGTCTGCTGCGCCTGCGCATAAGCACTTAACGGGTAGTTATTCCACAACACAAAATCTGCGTGTTTGCCTTCTTCCACGCTACCGACATACTGGTCAACTTTAAGCTGTTTAGCCGGATTAATGGTAACCATCTTAAGCGCTTCATGCGGTTCCATACCACAGTACCTGACCGACTTCGCGGCCTCGGTATTTAAGCGACGCTGCAGATCGTTACTGTCCGAGTTAATGCTGGTCAGTACGCCACGGTCATGCATTAAGCAAGCGTTATGCGGAATTGCATCGTAAACTTCAAACTTGTAAGCCCACCAGTCAGCAAAGGTTGAGCCTGAGGCACCGTGCTCTGCCATTTCGTCAGCCACTTTGTAGCCTTCCAAAATGTGCGTGAAGGTATCCAGCGTAAAGCCAAAGTCTTCGGCGACTTCCATCAACATTAAAATCTCCGACGCAACATACGAGTGCGCATGCACAAAGCGGTCGCTATTTAAGATTTCAATGAGCGTATCCAGACGATAGTCCGGACGCGGCGGTGCCGTGCGTTGTTTTTCGGAACGGCTCAAACGGTCATAAGCACGCTTTTGTTGCTGATATTCAAGTGCAGCCTGGAAGCCGTCACGCATGATAGTTTCTACACCCATACGTGTTTGCGGGTAACGGATAGTCATGTCGTCACCCCAGTTGCTCTGCTTAACGTTTTCGCCAAGTGCAAATTTAATGCTGGCAGGTGCTGCATCAAATTTCATTAAATCGGCATTAGCGCCCCAGCGTAGTTTAATCACTTGCGCCTGACCACCGATTGGGTTTGCCGAGCCATGCAGCAACTGCGCCATGGTGGTACCACCGGCTAACGAACGATAAATATGAATATCATCCGGATTGACTACATCACCGATTCTAACTTCTGATGTAATAGCCTCCGAGCCTTCGTTAACGCCCCGATCGATGGCAATGTGCGAATGCTCATCTATGATCCCCGGCGTTAGGTGCATCCCCGACCCATCTATGACGGTGGCACCGCGAGGTGCTGAAAGATCATCGCCGATATCGGCAAACTCACCGTTGCGCACCAACACATCAGTATCTTCCAGAATACCTTCGTCGGTCGCAGTCCATACCGTTACGTTACGGATAAGAACATCCTGGCGTTCCGGCAAACCGTCAGCGCCATAGGCAACGTTAGGGAAGGTCAGATCGCCAACATAAGCCACTTGCTGATCGCTTTCCTGAACTTCGTCAGCGCTGCCGGCACTATAAGACGCGATCATATCCTGCGCACTGCCGTCAGGTGCTTTAGCCGTTAGGGTAAACTCATTTTGGGCGCTGGGTACTAATTTAAAACGCCAGGTTCCCGCAGGCGTCGCCTGTGGCAGGTCAGCAACAAATGCCATGGCATCATCGCTGGCATTAACATGACGCAGCTTAATGGTGTCCTCGCCCCAGCTCAGCTCACCTGATGCGGTTGGCTTAGCAGTGATATCCAGCGTTACTTTAGTACCCTGCCAGTCGAGGCTGTACTGCCCGGCAAAATCAACCTCGTGACGAGGTAACAGTTCCACTTCATCACCCTGCATCCAGACAGACTGGATTACACCATCGTCGAACAGGTCTCCTTTAACCATGACAAAATCGGCCATGTAGCCGCTGGCTAACTTACCAGCTTTGTCGCTAACCCCGGCAATTTCAGCCGGAATCGTGGTTAATGCGGCCAATGCCTCGTCCTTGCTCAAACCATGTTTTACCGCTGTACGCAGGTTCGCCCAAAACTCATCGGCTTTATCCAAACCATGCATGGTTAAAGCAAAATCGACATCAGCACTGGCTAACATTGCAGGGTTAGCAGGTGCTCGCTCCCAGTGGCGCAGTTTTGCTAAATCAACATCCAGGTGTGCATCAACGCCCGAAACATCCGGAGCAGCCGGGAAGTTAAGCGGCAAAATTACGCGGCTACCCGCTTCCTTTACATCATTAAGACGAGCATATTCATAGCCTGAGCCAACGTAGACCGTGGGCACGTTAAATTGGTCAAAAACCGCATCCGCGCGCAGCAACGACTTGTCATCTTCAACTTTAAAAATAATGCCCGTCGACTCAATATTCGCCAGCGATTTTAGCGCCGCATTAAACTCTACCGGGCCGTTATCGGCTTGCTTGCCGTAGGCCTGCTCATACCAGTTTGCATCCGACAATGTTTGTCTAACCAAGGCAATACTGCCCATCAATGAACTCGGATACTGTTGTTGAGATGAGCCTTTGTCAAATGACCCGAAGTGGCGCGTCTCGGCATTATAGATGACATCATTGGCAATCTTATCTGCCAAGGATACGGTTACACCGCGGCCCTGAAAAATGCCATCAAGACGCGCTGACTGAACACTGGTAAAGCCTGCATCGATAAAGTTTTTGCCGGCATCTGAATCGGTTTTAAAAGCGCTGTACCAATTCTTATCGGCATGAACGGCATCATTTGCGGCATTACCACCCTCGCGTTCGTTGTTATAAATTGGGCTGTCCGGGCGTTCAGATTTTTCTGCAGCGGGAACTCCGTAATTTGCGTAGGCATCAATAAAGCCCGGATAAACGGTGTAACCGGTAGCATCGATTATACGAGCGCCCTCTGGGGCACGATTATTTTGTTGTACCGAAATAACTTTGCCATCGTCGATAACCAACGTTGCGTTAGTCACCTGCTTGCCTGGCTCTGTAATAATTGTGGCATTCTGAATAGCGATCAGACCTGGTGTGTTATCGCGCATACCATTAGTACGCGAAGTCTGATCAGCTATTGCGGCTGACGTAAACGCTGTCGTTAACGCTAACGCCAAAGCACTTAACTGATGCTTTGTTTTCATTATGGGTTCCCCGTTTTGGTTATTAAAAGTGTCTTAATTAACCCTAATATCCAAATTATTCGTAATGAGTTAAAGTAACAAGTGTTAACCGACAGAAGGTGTAAATTTATCGTTAAGTTTCGTTACAATACAAAAAGAAGGACGTTACGATGAAAAAACTCATAGTGTCATTGGCCAGTACCGCGATGTTATCATTAGGTATCAGCAGCAGTGCATTAGCAGATAAGCACGCATTTAACGATGCTGAATCGGCGGTTGATTACCGCCAGAGTGCGTTTTCTATCATGCGCGCAAACTTTGTCGCGATGGCTGAAATGGTCAAAGGTGATGTCGATTACGACGCCAGCATCTTTGAACAACGCGCTGAGGACTTCGCTCGTTTAAGCCAAATACCTTGGGCAGGTTTTACTACTGAAGGCGCAATGCCTGGCGACAATACTGATGCGTTGCCGGAGATTTGGGACAACTGGGATGACTTCAAGCAACGCTCGGAAGACTTTATCGCCGACGCAAAAAGCCTTGCTGAAGCATCGACCAGTGGCTCACTGGAAACTATCAAGCCAGCGTTTATGGCAGCCGCCAAAAATTGCAAAGGCTGCCACGATAACTATAAAGATTAAGTCAGCAGTAGATATAAGATAAACCAAACTGCGACAGTTAACAGCATTGCCTGCCAACCTGGCTTCAAGTCAGGTTGTTGGGCTTTACTGTTTCGATAACCACTAATCATCGCCCCGAGTAGCGGCACGCCAAACCAGCGATACAAAATAACCGCTGCAACATGGATACCAATCAAGGCAAGTACCACATCAAACTGGGTTTTGTGCCAATCGGTCGCCAAATCAACCCATTCAGAGCTGGCATATTGACTCAACGGCCCCGAAAACAAAATACCATCGCTACTGAATAAGCCGGTCAGGATCTGCAACACTAAAATTAATAGCAACGCCAACACGGCCCAGCCACCGGCTGCACTATGGGTATCAGAGTTACGATAGCGGCGTGTAAACAAGGCATGCAAATGAGTCGGTATTTTTGCCGGCGAACGCACAAAGTAAACAAAACGTGTATTTTTACTACCAAAGAAGCCCCAGCCAATACGCACAATTAATAAGGCTGCAAGTGCTATAGCAAAGTTTAGATGCAGCGACATTTCGCCATTATCGCCACTCCACCACAACGCCCCGACTAAGCCCACCATGACCCAGTGATATAACCGAATAAAGCTATCCCACACCTTAATCCGTGGTGCCTGCGTGCTCATTGTTGGCCTCCTCTCTAGGCAAATTCGCGTTACAATGCTAGGGTAAAGCTATTGACGCGAAAACGGTAGTACCATGAGTGATAATAATCAATTAACCGTGCTGGTCGCAGACGATGACATGATCAGCCTGGAAGTATTTAAGGCCATGCTCAGCCAACACCAGGTCGAAGTAATAACCGCTGAAAGCGGCGAGCAGGCACTAGCGGCGTTGCAGCACAAGCCCGATCTAATTTTTCTTGATTATGAAATGCCTGATATGTCCGGCGCCGACGTGTGTCGACAATTACGCCAACAGCCGGCATTCGCCACTACGCCGGTGATTGCAGTCACCAGCCACCAAAGTGCCAGTGAAATGGACGAATGCCGCAGTGCCGGTATGAACGCAACATTACACAAACCTGTCGCGCCCGACGCATTAGCGGAGTTACTTAACCAATACAGCGGCTAGTCAGGCTGCTGACGAAAACGCTGATCATCGGCCAGTTGCACCATTCCCTCGCTCTCGTCCAGAAACTGCTCGGCATACTGGCCAAAATAGCGTTTAACCTCTTCAAACTGGTCGATAAAACGCTGTTTATCACCTTGTTGTAATTGCTGCAGCGCCTCACTAAAGCGCTCTAAGTAGCGCGCAATAGTCGGGAATTGCTGGTGGTTAGCCATAATGATATCAGCATATAGCTCCGCATTCTGTGCAAATAACCGCCCTACCATCATTAACTCCATTCGGTAGATGGGTGAGCTGACCCGCAATAACGCCTCGATATCTGCATTTTCCTCGGCCATGTGCAGGCCATAACTAAAGGTACTTAAATGCCGCATCGCCTGCACCCAACCCATCGCTTTATCGTGGTCTTCGGCCGGCAATGTTTCAATATGCGCGCCCCAGTTAACGAATTGCTCGATAAGCCACTGACATTGCGCATCGTCACGACCCGGCGTTACCACCACCAACTGTTTAGCCAAGTTATGCACTGATGGACCAAACATAGGATGTAAGCCCACCACCGGTCCCTGATGTTGCTCCAGCATAGCCTGCAATGGTGCCGACTTAACACTGGTTACGTCCGCCAATACACAGTCATCAGCCAGTTTCGGTAGCGCATTAATTACCGCTACGGTTTGGTTGACCGGTACCGAAACAATCACCGCCTGCGCCTTTTGCGCAAGCTCTGTCGTAAAGCTATCGTGTTTATCAATCACCTCGACAAAATAGCCCGTGTTAGCAAATAGCTTGCCCATTAACTGCCCCAGCCGGCCCGCCCCGCCAACGATAACAACGGGACGTTCCAGGGTTTTGGAAGTCGATGTTGCCTGCATCGTTTGAGTACGATAAGACTCACGGATGATACGGCGTAGCACGTCTTCGATTAAATCAGCCGAAAGCCCTTTAGCCTCGGCATAATCGCGACGTCCCTGAATCAACGCCTGCTCGCGCGATGGTACGTAGAGTGGCTGCTTTAGTTCGCGCTTTACAGCACCGACCTGAGCCGTAATAGCCGCCCGCTGAGCAATAAGATCGACCAATTGCGTGTCGACGCTATCAATGGCATCACGCAATGCACGTAGTTGCTGTTCAGGATTTTGCTGAGATTGGTTCGGGGTATTTTCATCTGCCATGGTTTACTGCTCACTGACCATTTTATTAATTAAACGACTCACATTTGCGTGCCAACGTATGATAGGCTTTTTTGACATCTTGCATTTTTTTAAGGCTACCGCCTTTATCCGGATGATGCCGATGGATCAGTCGACGATATTGCCGCTTAAGCGTCTGCTGACACAAAGGCGGCGCGACATCCATTAATTCACAGGCAGACTCGAAATCCATAGTATCCTGGCCACCAAGACGATCCGCCGACATGTTGTCCCAAAAGTCATTCAGTAACGCCTCAACACCCGCTTCATCTGTACCTGTTAGCTGGCTCAGATCCAGATAGTAATCAGCCAGGGGGTCGTGCTGTTGCAAACCAGACTCACCTGCCTGCCAGGGCAATGTTTGAATCCGCAGCGTATTAATTTCTAAATCCGCTTTAGCTGCCGCCAACCAATCACACCGTATGCGATACAGGCAGTGAAAAATCAAAAAGTGGGTCTGAAACAACGATAAAGGTTGCCGCAAAGCATCAGCCTCAAACAGTTCATACGGCGGAGCCTGCAAAACCTCAATAAGCTCATGCTCCGTCCACACCGACCTCTCAGTCAATAACTGCTCCAGCGCAACCCGCAAAATCTCAATATCTTCATCCATCGCGCCAGCTTAGCATCAACAAAAGCCCCGCGCTAGCGTGGGCTGGGGTTCAGCTCTGGGGGGAGCGCTGGTGCCAATGCGCGGCTGAGCCGTGGGGGGAAGCGACAAGCAAAATGGCAGACTTTATTAGGCTTCAGCGTCCCTCCGTCAAAGGGACGCTGCAAGTACGTCCATGTACGCTTGTTTCCGGCCATCCATGGCCTCCAACACCCTTTGACGGAGGGAGGCTGAACCCTAATGCCTGCCATTTCACTTGTCGCAAGTAGGAGTTGCTAGCCGGAGAGCAATGCTTATTCTGAAACAAAAAACCCGGCCGGAGCCGGGTTTTTCGAAAGCGAGGCGACTTATTTGGTGCCGAGCTTTTCGCGGATACGTGCAGATTTGCCTGAACGCTCGCGTAGATAGTAAAGCTTGGCGCGACGTACTGCACCGCGACGCTTCACGTTGATGCTGTCGATCAATGGGCTGTGGGTTTGGAAAGTACGTTCTACGCCTTCGCCGCTTGATACTTTACGTACCGTGAATGCAGAGTGCAGACCACGGTTACGAACACGGATAACCACACCTTCAAATGCCTGAAGACGCTCACGGTTACCTTCTTTAACTTTTACATTTACACTAACCGTATCGCCCGGAGCGAATGCCGGTAAATCTTTTTTCATTTGCTCTTCTTCAAGAGCCTTAATGATATTTTGGCTAACTTTTGCCATGGTATTTCTCCTTTCCTAGGTAAACTGTACGTTAATCTTCAGAGTCTTGTGTGGCGATAAATTCGCTCAACAAGCGCTCCTGCTCGTCAGTCAGAGCTAGGCGATTAATTAAATCCCGACGCTGCAACCAGGTTTTACCCAGTGATTGTTGCAAACGCCAACGACGTATTTTCTCGTGGTCACCACTCAGTAACACTGAGGGAACCTGCTGATCGTTATATACCTCCGGGCGAGTGTAATGCGGACAATCCAGTAAACCATCAGCAAAAGAATCTTCTGCTGCTGAGTCCTGGTGACCCAATACCCCGGGAACTAGACGTGCTACTGCGTCGATAACGACCATTGCCGGCAGTTCTCCACCGCTTAGCACATAATCCCCGATTGACCATTCAGCATCGACATATTGCTGAATGACTCGCTCGTCGATACCTTCGTAACGACCTGCTATTAAAATCATTCGATCATTTTGGGCTAACTGCGTTACCCCGTGATGATCCAGTTTTTGCCCTTGAGGTGACAGATAAATAACCGGTGTATCAACACCCATTTCAGATTTTGCTGCTGTGATGGCATCCACTAACGGTTGCACCATCATCAACATGCCCGGTCCCCCACCATACGGTCTGTCGTCTACCGTGCGATGTTTGTCATGCGTGAAATCACGCGGGTTCCATACCCGAATACTTAACAGCCCGTCCTGAATTGCGCGTCGGGTCACACCATGTTCGGTGATTGCCGCAAACATTTCAGGAAACAAACTGATAACGCCTACCTGCATGGCAAGGCCGTTAAAAGTCTGCGGGCCAGTCCACCTGAATTAGCTGATTGTCGCTGTCCACATCGAGAATATACTCGCTCTGGATAAACGGAATCAGTCGTTCAGACTTTCCAAACGCGTCATTCGAGTTAGCACGAACAACCAGCACATCATTGGCCGGTGTTGGCATCATCTGTTCTACCACCCCCATGTCGTAGCCTTGTTTGTTTTTCACTCGCATGCCAATAAGGTCACGCCAGTAAAACTCATCTTCGGCTAACGCTGGCAACTCATCAGCAGTTATGCTGATTTCCATTCCAGTAAAGCGACTGGCCTGATCGCGGTCATTAACACCGTCGATACGCGCAATTAAGCCTTTATTATGACGACGCCATTCGGCGATAGTCACGGCTTGTTCGCTTTGCTGGCGGGTTGCAGCTGATTGCAACGTCCAGGGGCTATAAC
>Ga0208813_1000179_pt1 | contig 59416 bp, 57 predicted proteins | sample MalvireepMed_904_FD_184250 | JGI IMG/M metagenome (GOLD analysis project Ga0208813, IMG submission 184250) | Marine viral communities from the Global Malaspina Expedition - Malaspina viral metaG DeepMed_904 (SPAdes) (version 2) | ecosystem: Environmental > Aquatic > Marine > Oceanic | place... | reverse complement strand
CCGTCACGCTTTGAACTGCGCCAGAAGTTTCTGGACGGCGCCAAGGCCGGCGGCAGTGACGTGGACCGCGGCAACTGGATCGCCGAGCGGCAATCCGTGGACGGCAAGTCCTACCCGCTGTTCATCCTTAATCCCACCGATCCGGCCGAGCAGTTCCGCTTTCTGCAGAAAGCCACCAACGCGGTGGAAATGCTGAACGCCGACGGCGAGCCGATCGAGTCCGACTTCAACTACACGCTGATTGAGCGCTGAGACGACGGCTGTACTTCGTAGCCCGGTCCGGTCTCGGTGGCCGGGTCCAGGACCCGCCGTGAATCCATCCCTGGAGGCTTGTGTTCGGCTCCCTGCCTCACACAGTCCTGGACCCGGCCACCGAGACCGGACCTCCCGATTGGTGCCAACCGCCGAGCCTCGTAAAAAGGTTCGACGTCAGCGATAGCCCGGGGCGCCGGAATCTTCCCCCGGAGCGGTTCTGTGTTCTGCCCTTCCGGGACCCTGGAGAACAGGACGTTCGACAGGGAGCCCCCAGGGACGGGTTCACGGCGTTCCCGGAAGGGCAGAACACAGAACCGCGACCCAGGCTGGAGAGACCCGCGTCCCCGCTGGAGGGAATAGCAGACACCTGAAATGTAAATAGGAATGACTTGCATTCAGGCCGCGAGATGCTAGACTCCGGCTCTCTGGCGATATCGCCCTTTTTCTGCCCTTTTTTTCCGTGATGGCGGTATGCGCCCGCCAACAGGAGTTCGGACATGATGTCTTCCTTGCAGCTTCAACTCCCCGAGTGGTTCGTCGCCGGCGGTGTCGCCATGTGGCTTTTGGCGGTGCTGTCGGTGGTGGCGCTCGCCACGCTGCTCACCAAGATGCTCCAGTTCGCCCGCCTGCGACCGGTGGCCAGCAAACAGGCCGACGCCCTGCTGGAAAGTCTGGAGCGCGGCGATACGCCGGTGGTCGGCGACGCCGGGCGTTCGCCGGTGGATCAGGTGGTGTTGAGCGCCTGGCACAACCGCGCCATGGACGCGGACAGCTGGGAAGAGGACAGCCTGCGGCGCGGCCGCGAGGCGCTGGAAGACATGCGCGGCGGCCTGCGCACCCTGGAAGTGATCAGTGCGCTGTCGCCGTTGATCGGCCTGCTGGGCACCGTGTTCGGCATGATCGGCGCCTTCCAGGCCCTGGAAGCCGCCGGTTCCCAGGTGGACCCGTCGATTCTGTCCGGCGGTATCTGGGAAGCGCTGCTCACCACCGCCGCCGGTCTTACCGTGGCGATCCCCGCGCTGGCGGCCTTCCATTGGGCCGACCGCACCATTGAGCTGTGCCGTGAAAAAATGCAGGACCGCCTGGCCCGCCTGAAGGTGCAGGTGCGCCGGCAAGGCGCCGGACAAACCCGGGACAGCGAAGCACCGGCCCGCGATCAGGCCCCGCGCCGGGTCGCCGTCGGCGGCTGATCCATGCACCTGGAACCGGAACGCCATCGCTCCCCGACCATCAGCCTGACACCACTGATTGATGTGGTGTTCATTCTGTTGATCTTCTTCATGCTCGCCAGCCGCTTTGGCGACTGGAAGGATCTGCCGGTCAATGTGCTGCCCAGCGAGGCCAGCGAGCAGCGCGACGACAAGGACTGGCTGACCCTGACGGTGACCGCCGACGGCCAGGTGGAAATGGAAGGCGAACGCTATGCGGTGGCGGCGCTGGCGGAGCGCTTGCAAGGGCGTGACGACACGGTGCTGATCACCGGCGAAGCGGACGCGCCGCTGCAAGCCGTCCTGGCCACCCTGGACGCGGCCCGCGCCGCCGGTATCGAGGACGTGCAGCTGGAGCTGATGCCATGAACCTGGAGTCTCCGGACAGCGGCCGCCGGCCGCCCCTGGAGCCGGTGCTGCCGCTGATCAATGTGGTCTTTCTGCTGTTGATCTTCTTCATGGTGGCGGGCCAGCTGGCGCCGCGACCGGAAGGGGACGTTGAAGCACCGGACAGCGCCAGCGCCGACACCGAGGAAAACCTGGAGCAGTTCATGCTGGTGCTGGACAAGGAAGGCCGGCTGCTGCACCAGGGCGAGCCGGTGGACCCCGCACGCATGGCGGACTTGATCCGCGAGCACCGCCGCGCCGCCGCGGCGACCGAGGACAACGCCGACACCACCGCGGTGGACGCGGCACCGCCCACCGATACCGACGGGCCCCAGCCGGTGCGCCTGATGGCCGACGCCGACACCGCGCTCAGCACGCTGCGTAACAGCCTGGAAACCCTGCGCGACGCCGGCGTGGAAGAAGTACGCCTGGTAACCCGGAGTAAGAACACACCGTGATGCCCAAACCCCGCGTGATTCTCGCCTGGAGCCTGGCCCTCGCCGCCCATGCCGTGTTGCTGGTGGGCGTGGGCAGCATGACCCTGGCCGGTGGCCGCCCCGCCAAGGAGGGCCAACAGCAGGCGGTGACCCTGAACCTGGCGCAAAAGCCCAGCGACAGCCCGGTGGCCACGGCCCCCGAGCCGGCCCCGGAACCCAAGCCCGAGCCGAAGCCGGAACCCAAGCCTGAGCCGAAACCCAAGCCCAAGCCGGAACCGAAACCCGAACCCAAACCAAACCCGAAGCCGAAGCCTGAACCCAAACCGGAGCCCAAGCCGGAGCCTGAGCCGGAGCCTGAGCCCGAACCGGAGCCGGAGACCGAACCGGCGGCGCCCGCGCAGCAGCGGGACACCGAAACCCGCACCGCCGACCAGGCCCAGCAGCAGCCGCAGGGCCAGAAAGGCATGGCCGGCGACCCCGGCGAGGGCGTGCGTAAAAGCGGCGACCACGACAACCTGCTGGATCGCTATCTGGGCAAGGTCCGCGACACCATTGAATACAACAAGGAATATCCGGCACGGGCGCGCATGCGGCGCCAGCAGGGCGTGGTGGAAGTGGAATTCTTTCTGGACAGCAACGGCCGCGCCCAGGACGTCAGCCTGAAGAACAGCTCCGACAGCCGCATCCTCGACCAGCAATCCCTGGAACTGGTGCGCCGGCTGCGCTTCCCGGAACCGCCCTCGGAATTGGCTTCGGAACTGATTAAAGTGACCGTACCGATTCGCTACAGCCTGTAGCCCGGCGCGGGGTCACTCGCCCCAGCGCTTGACCAGGGTCTGCTCGACGCCGAGCTGATCGAGAATCCGCGCCACCACGAAGTCGACCAGGTCGTCGACGCTTTGCGGGCGGTGATAGAACCCGGGCGCCGCCGGCAGGATGGTGACGCCCAGGCGGGCCAGCTTGAGCATGTTTTCCAGATGAATCGCCGAGAACGGGCTTTCCCGGGGCACCAGAATCAGCTGGCGGCGCTCCTTGAGCGCCACGTCCGCGGCCCGTTCGATCAGGTTGTCGCTGGCGCCGCTGGCGATCGCCGACAGGGTGCCGGTGGAACAGGGGCACACCACCATCGACGCCGGCGCGCCGGAGCCCGAGGCCACCGGCGCGGTCCACTGTTCCAGGCCGCACACGGTGAGCGCGCCCTGGTCGGTGCCGGCGTACTCGCGCAATACGGTTTCCGCCTTGCCGGTGCCGGCGGGCAGGCTGAGGTCGGTCTCCATGCCGATCACCACCCGCGCCGCCTTGGACAGGATCACGAACACTTCGCAGTTCGCCCTCAGCAGACACTGCAGCAGCCGCAGGCCATAGGGGGCGCCGGAGGCGCCAGTAAAGGCCAGGGTGACACGTTGGCGTGTGCTATCCGTCATGGGCTTCACTCCCTTGAGGCAAACGCTGTCGCAGCGCCGCCAGCAGTTTTTCGTGCACGCCGCCGAAGCCGCCGTTACTCATGATGACCACATTGAGGGGCCCGGGCTGGGCCGCCACCGACGCCACCAGGGCGTCCAGGTCGGTTTCCACCCGCGCCGGCACCGGCGACTCGGCGACCACCGCGTCCAGAGACCATTCCAGCCCCGGCGGCTGATACCAGATTACCTGATCCGCGTCCCGGGCACTGGCCGCCAGGGCCTCCCGGTGGCGGCCCAGGCGCATGGTGTTGGAACGGGGCTCGATCACCGCCAACACCTGTTCGTCGCCGACCCGGCGGCGCAGGCCGTCCAGGGTGGTGGCGATGGCCGTGGGGTGGTGGGCGAAGTCGTCGTAGACGCGCACGCCGTCCACTTCGCCGCGCAGCTCCATGCGGCGCTTCACGCCCTGGAAGCGGCCCAGGGCGGCGGCACCGTCTTTCAGGGTGACGCCCACATGGCGCGCCGCCAGCAGCGCCGCCATGGCGTTATTGACGTTATGGCGACCGGTGAGCGGCCAGTCCACCACGGCAATGTCCGTCCCCTTTTCCATCACCGTGAAGCGGGAGCCGTCCGGGCGCTCCAGCCGGTAGCCCGGGTCGGCCTGCTCGCCGAACCGTTCCACCTCGCTCCAGCAGCCCCGCGCCAGGGTTTCCTCCAGGGCGGCTTCGCCGTGGGGCAGAATCACCCGGCCCAGGGACGGCACGGTGCGCAGCAGATGGTGAAACTGGGTTTGGATGGCGGCCAGGTCCGGAAAGATATCCGCGTGGTCGAACTCGAGATTGTTGAGCACCACGGTGCGCGGCCGGTAATGGACGAACTTGCTGCGCTTGTCGAAAAAGGCGGTGTCGTACTCGTCCGCTTCGACCACGAAAAACGGCGTGCCGCCAAGCCGCGCGGAAACGCCGAAGTTGCCGGGCACGCCGCCGATCAGATAGCCGGGGTCGAGGCCCGCGTCCTCGAGAATCCAGGCCAGCATGGAGGCGGTGGTGGTCTTGCCGTGGGTGCCGGCCACCGCCAGCACCCAGCGCCCCGGCAGCACCACCTCGGCGAGCAGTTGGGCGCCGGAGGTATAGGGTATGCCCTGGTCCAGCACATGCTCCACCGCCGGGTTGCCCCGGCTCAGGGCGTTGCCGATCACCACCAGGTCCGGGGCCGGCTCCAGCTGAGCCGGGTCGTAGCCCTGGATCAGCTCGATGCCGGCGGCGCTGAGCTGCTCGCTCATCGGCGGGTAGACGTTCTGGTCGGAACCGGTGACCCGGTGCCCCTGGGCCCGGACCAGCTGCGCCAGCGACCCCATGAAGGTGCCGCAGACGCCGAGAATATGGATGTGCATGGAAGACCTCGAAGCAAAACCCGGTTCAGGATACAGGATGCAAGATGCAGGACGAAGCCCGAGCCAAGCGTCCTACCTGTACCCTGCATCCTGTATCCTGTATCGGCTTTTATTTTTTGAATCGTTCGAGGAGAGACAAATGCTGACAATCAACGGCCCCGAAGAGCTGAAAAGCTGGGAAGGCAAGGAACTGGGCGTCACCGAATGGATGACGGTGAGCCAGGAGCGCATCAACCAGTTCGCCGAAGCCACCGGCGACCACCAGTGGATTCACGTGGACGTGGAACGCGCCAAGAAGGAATCGCCCATGGGCGGCCCCATCGCGCACGGCTACCTGACCCTGTCGCTGATCCCCATGTTCAAGGACGAGATCTACACCGTGGAAGGCGCCAAGGCCGGCCTTAACTACGGCCTCAACAGCTGCCGCTTTCTGACCCCGGTCCCCGCCGGCGGCCGCGTGCGCGGCCGCTTCGTGATGAAATCCGTGGCCGCCAAGGGCGAAGGCCGCTACCTGCTCTGCAACGAAGTCACCATCGAACTGGAAGGCAGCGACAAACCCGCCTGCGTCGCCGAAAGCCTCGGCATGGTCCTGTTTTAGCAATTGATAATGGAAAATGGTTAATCACGAATAAAAAAGCGCGGGTCATCCCGCGCTTTTTCAATTCTCAATTACCCATTCTCAATTGCCGTTACTCATTGCGCTTTCAGTGGCTGATCATCCAGGGTCGGGCCGACGGAAACATCTTATTGCCTTCGGCGGTGTAGAAGACTTTGGGCTTGTGGCGTTCGTGGTGGCAGCAGCCCCGCTCCTTTTCCGAGTGCTGGTTGCCGCGGCGTGGTTCGTGGCGGGCCCGTTCGTTGCGCTCGAAGGCCGAGCGCCGTTCCGGGGCCATGTCCAGTACCTCCGGGGCGACCAGGATCACCCGCGCGGACAGCACGCCGCAGCTGGGGCAGGGGCAGCTTTCCCCGGACGCCTGCACCGGCACCAGCTCGTGGAACAGGCCGTGCTCGGTGCATTTGTAGTCGTATAACGGCATGGTGGCGCCCTCCCCTATTTATCCTTCGCCAGCGGCACGTCGGTGCTGCCGGCCACGCTGTGTTGCGGGCCGTCGACACCGGGCTTGAGATCAAAGTCGAAGATGTCGGTGGGCAGCCACAATGTGGCGCAGGCGTTGGGCACGTCCACCACCCCGCTGATGTGGCCCTGCACCGGCGCGCAGCCGAGCAGCGAATAGGCCTGGGCGCCGGTATAGCCGAACTTCTTCAGGTACTCGATGGCGTTCAGACAGGCCTGGCGGTAGGCGATGTGCACGTCCAGGTAGTGCTGCTTGCCCTGTTCGTCCACGGAGATGCCTTCGAAGATCAGGTAGTCGTCGTACTTGGGCGCGATCTTGCTGGGTTTGAAGATCGGGTTCTTGATCGCGTACTTCTCCATGCCGCCTTTGATCAGATTGACGCGCATGTGGATCCAGCCGGCCATTTCGATGGCGCCGCAGAAGGTGATCTCGCCGTCGCCCTGGCTGAAGTGCAGATCGCCCACGGACAGGCCGGCGTCTTTCACATATACCGGGAAGTAGATCTGCGAACCGCGTGACAGGTCCTTGATGTCGCAGTTACCGCCGTGCTCGCGGGGCGGCACGGTGCGCGCGCCTTCGGCGGCGGCCGCCGCTTTCTCGCTGCCCTTGAGCTTGCCCATATGGGCGGTGTCGGCGAACGGCAGATTGACCAACCCGGGCACGCGGTCCGGCTCGGTGTCATAGAGTTCTTTTTCGCGGCTGTTCCACTCGTTGAGCATGTCCTTGGACGGCAGGCAACCGATCAGCCCCGGGTGAATCAGGCCGGCGAACTCCACGCCGGGAATATGCCGCGACTTGGTGAACATGCCGTTGAAGTCCCAGATGGTTTTCTGCGCTTCCGGGAAATGCTCGGTGAGAAAGCCGCCGCCGTTCTGCTTCGAGAAGAAGCCGTTGAAGCCCCACTGGCTTTCCTCGAAGGTGCCGATGTCGAGGATATCGACCACCAGCAGGTCGCCGGGCTCGGCGCCTTCCACGCCCACCGGGCCGGACAGGAAATGCACCTGGGTGAGGTCCACGTCGCGCACGTCCTCGGCGTTGTCGTCGTTATGGATCTGGCCGCCGGTCCAGTCGTGGCATTCAACGATGAAGTCGTCGCCGGGCTTCACCATCGCCGCCATGGGAATGTCGGGATGCCAGCGGTTGTGCACCATATCGTTGTCGTAGGGCGAAGTGTCGAGATCGATTTTAATGATGGTCTCAGCCATGGTGTCGGTTCCTCCAGTTTTTCGGGCAAGCGTGATTCCGTGGGTTTCAATATCGGTGATCGGCGCACCGCTCACCATTCGCGAAAAGGCCCCGGCGACTACGTCAGATGACGTATTGCCCGGCTCAGCGATCCACCGGCACCACCCTCACCCGGTCGCCATCGAGCAGCGCCAGGAAGGTGTCGTCGGCGGGGCGGTCCAGCAGCGCCCTGGCCAGGGCGGGTTCCAGTTCGGCACGCAGGCGGCGGGCCAGGTCACGGGCGCCGAAGCGGTCGTCGTGCACGCGGCAGAGAAACTGCCGCGCGCTATTGTCCAGCTCCAGACGGGCGCGGCGCCGCGCCAGGCGCTGGTTGAGTTTGCCCAGCTCGATATCCAGCAGGGTATCCAGCCAGCCGGCGTCGAGACGCTGGAACGGCAGCACCCGGTCGATGCGGTTGATGAACTCCGGGTCGAAGCGGCGATGCAGAGCCCGCTCCAGAACCCGGTCCTCATGGCGTGGCGACAGCCCTATCCAGTGCCGCCAGCCCTGCCGGAAACGGGCCCGGTAATCACCGGCCTCGCGGGCGCCGACATTGCTGGTCATGAAAATCAGCGTATTGCGGAAATCGATGCCGCGGGTGCCGCCGGACAACAGCAGCCGGCCGCTTTCCAGCACATTGAGCAGCGAGCGGATCACTTCGGTGCTGGCTTTATCCAGCTCGTCGAACAGCACGATGCCCGGCTTGCTGAAGCTGCCCTGGATCAGATCCACATCGAACAGGGTGTGGCCTTCCTTGCTGCCCACATAGCCCGGCGGCGCGCCGGTGAGCGCGGCGGCGTAGTGCTCCTGGGCCAGGGTGTTCATATCGATGCGGCAGAAGCCGTCCGCGCAGCCGTGGATCGCTTCGCTGATCAGCCGCACGGTTTCGGTTTTGCCGACACCGGTAGGGCCCATGAACAGATTCACCGCCAGCGGCCGGTGCGGATCGCCGATGTCCGCCTTGACCACGCGCAGCATGTCCTCCATGGCGTCGAGCACCGGCGCCTGACCGACAATACGGGCGCGCAGGCGCGCCATCACCGCCTCCGGTTCGAACAGGAAACGCGGCGCCCTTTCCGGCCGGCTGGCCCTTTCCTCCCGAGCCAGCCGTTCCTGATTCTCCTGCAGGCGGTCATTGATAAAGGGCATGGCGGCCTCAGGCATTCTTCTCTTTACCGTCCACCGGCAGGTCCTTCACCGGACAGTCCGCCACGCCCACCGTGGAGCGGGTCATGGCTTCCACGTTTTCCTGGGCTTTCTGCGCGTCCATCACCCAGGTGCGGTAGAACTCGAACGGGCAGTCCGCGATGCCCTTGTCACCGTCGTCGGAATCGTGGATGCCGGTGTAGCCCCGGTGCAGCAGCTTGAACAGATGGTTCTGGGACTGGTCGTTGGCGCGCGCGTCGCGGATCTGGCTGATCGAGAGCTGGGCGTACTGAATGCCCATTTCCTCTTCGCCGCACTCGCCGAGCGTGCGCCCGTCGAAACCGATAATCGCGGAATGGCCGAAGTAGGAATACACCCCGTCGAAGCCGGCGGCGTTGGCCACCGCCACATAGCAGTTGTTGGCCCAGGCCATGCTTTTGGACATCATCACCTGCTGCTCCTTGGCCGGGTACATATAGCCCTGGCAGCGCACGATCAGCTCGGCGCCCTTCATGGCGCAGTCGCGCCAGATCTCCGGGTAGTTGCCGTCATCGCAGATGATCAGGCTGAGCTTCATGCCCTTGGGGCCTTCGGTCACATAGGTGGTGTCGCCGGGGTACCAGCCTTCAATCGGGCACCAGGGAATGCACTTGCGGTACTTCTGCACCACCTCGCCCTGATCGTTGATCAGCACCAGGGTGTTGTAGGGGGATTTGTGTGGGTGCTCCTCGTGGCGTTCCCCGGTAAGTGAGAACACACCCCAGGTCTTCGCTTCCCGGCAGGCGGCGGAAAAGATCGCGGTCTCGTCGCCGGGCACGGTGGCGGCGGTGTCCATCATCTCGTCCGGGTCGTACATGATGCCCATGGTGCTGTATTCGGGGAACACCACCAGGTCCATGCCCGGCAGGCCCACCTTCATGCCCTTGATCATCTCGGCGATGGCGCGGGCGTTATCGAGCACCTCGGCGCGGCTGTGCAGGCGCGGCATCTTATAGTTGACCACCGCCACCCCGACGGTATCACTGCTGCTTGAAATATCACCGTGTCGCATAACGTTGCTCCTCTCTCATACCGCCAGATAGCTGGCGATCTTGTTCTGGTCGGCGTCCTGTTTGTCTTCCTGGTGAACGATGTCGCCTTTCTCGATCACCAGAATCCGGTCGGCGATCTCCATCACGAAGCTGAGCACCTGCTCGGACAACACGATGGACAGGCCGCGCTCGTCGCGGATGCGTTTCAAGGTGCGCGCCATCTCCTGAATGATGGAGGGCTGGATACCCTCGGTGGGCTCGTCCAGCAGCAGCACCTTGGGGCGCGTCGCCAGCGCCCGCGCAATCGCCAGTTGCTGCTGCTGGCCGCCGGACAGGTTGCCGCCGCGCCGGTGCTGCATTTCTTCCAGCACCGGAAACAATTCATAGAGATCGCGGGGCACCTTCTTTTCGCCCACCGCCGCCAGGCCGGTTTCGATGTTTTCGCGCACCGTGAGGGCCGGGAAGATCATTCGCCCCTGGGGCACGAAACCAAGCCCGGCGCGCACCCGCTGAAAGCTCTTCATGGCGCTTATATCGGTGTTGTTCAGGGACACGCTGCCGGCGCGGCTGGGGGTCATGCCGATCAGCGACTTCATCAGCGTGGTCTTGCCCATGCCATTGCGCCCCACCACCGCGACGATCTCGTTTTCGTTCACGTCCAGGTTCAGGTCGCGGATGATGGTGCTCTGGCCGTAGGCCACGGAGTGATTAGCAACCTTCAACATGATCAATGTCCTAAGTAGACTTCGATGACTTTCGGGTCCTGCTTGACGTGATCGATGGACCCTTCGGACAGCACCTTGCCCTGGTGCATGACGGTGACCCGGTCGGCGATATCGCCGACGAACTGCATGTCGTGCTCAATCACCAGCACGGTGTGGTCGCGGGTAATCACGCGCAGCAGCTCGGCGGTCTTCTTGCGTTCCGCCACCGACATGCCCGCCACCGGCTCATCGAGCATCAGCAGGTCCGGCTTCTGAATCAGCAGCATGCCGATTTCCAGCCACTGCTTCTGGCCGTGGCTGAGCAGCCCGGCGGGCTCGTTGAGCTGGTGGCTCAGGAAGATGGTTTCGGCGATGCTTTCCACCGCCTCGATCACCGCCGCGTCCCGTTTGAACGCCAGCGCCCCCATCACCGTGTGGCCCTGCGGGTAAGAGACTTCCAGGTTCTCGAACACGGTCAGATCCTCGAACACCGAAGGGTTCTGGAACTTACGGCCCACCCCGGCGTGCACGATCTGGTGCTCCTTCATTTTGGTGAGCTCCTTGCCGCCGAAGCGGATCGAGCCGGCGGTGGCGCGGGTTTTACCGCAGATAAGATCCAGCACCGTGGTCTTGCCGGCCCCATTGGGGCCGATGATCACGCGGATCTCCTTGGGGTCGAGGTAGAAGGACAGATCGTCCACCGCCTTGAAGCCGTCGAACGACACCGTCAGGCCTTCCACGGCAAGCAGGAAGTTTTCCTTTTGCGCATTCATCAGGATTTCTCCGCGCTGAGTTGATCGGACACCACCGGCGGCGCTTGCGGTTCGGGGCTGTCCTTGTCCAGGTACTTGCCGATCACCGGCAAGCGCTTCTCCAGCGGCATGATGTAGCGCTCATAGAGCCCGGCCAGGCCGTTGGGGAAGGCCAGCACCACACCGATAAACAGCGCGCCCATGGCGTAGGGCCAGAGCTCCGGGAAGGATTCGGAGAAGCCGCTTTTGGCCGCGTTCACCAGCAGTGCGCCGTAAACGCCGCCGAGCAGCGAATAACGGCCGCCCAGCGCGCAGAACACCACCATCTCAATGGACGGCACGATGCCCACGAACGACGGCGACATGAAACCCACCTGCAGGGTGAACAAAGCGCCGCCAATGCCCGCCAGACCGGCGGCCAGACAGAACACGAACACCTTGAACGAGGCCACGTCGTAACCGGAAAAGCGCACCCGGTTTTCCTGGTCGCGCATCGCCACCAGGATCCTTCCCAGCTTGGCGTTCTGTACCTGACGCGCCACCAGCAGGCTGAGGAACAGCAGCCCGACGCAGACGAAGTAGAGCGTGGTCTTGGCCACGTCGGTGCGGATGTTCCAGCCCATCAGCGTTTGCAGATCGGTGATGCCGTTGACGCCGCCGGTGAGACCCTGCTGGCCGATGATCAGAATGGTGAGGATGGCGGCAATCGCCTGGGTGATGATCGCGAAGTAGACGCCGCTCACCCGGCGCTTGAACATGGCCACGCCGATGATGAAGGCGAGTAAGACCGGTACCGCGATCACCGCGATCAGGGTGAACGAGAAGCTGTGGAACGGCTGCCAGAACGCCGGCAGTTCGGTAATCTGGTTCCAGTCCATGAAATCCGGAATGCCCGGCGTGGACTGATTCCTGGTGGCCTCCGGCGTGGACGCTTCCAGTTTCAGAAACATGGCCATGCAGTAGCCGCCCAGACCGAAGAACACGCCCTGACCAAGGCTGAGAATGCCCGCCTTGCCCCAGCACATCACCAGGCCGATGGCGGCGAAGGCATAGGTCAGATACTTGCCCACCATGTTGAGGCGGAAGGGATCAAGCACCAGCGGCAGCACCACCACCAGCAGCAACGCCAGCAGCAGGTAGTAGATGCCTTCCCGGGAGGTTAGCCATTGAAGGGGAGAGTTGGTTTTCATCACGGACTCCTAGCGACGGACCTTCAAGGCCATCAGGCCTTCCGGACGCAACATGAGAATGCCCACCACCACCAGCAGGGTGAGTACCTTGGCCATGGAACCACTCAGGAAGAACTCCATGGTGGATTGGGCCTGGGAGATGCCGAAGGCGGAAACGATGGTGCCGACCAGGCTTTGCGCGCCGCCGAACACCACCACCAGGAAGGTGTCGACAATGTAAGCCTGGCCAGACGACGGCCCGGTGGAGCCGATCATGGTGAAGGCGCTGCCGGCGACCCCGGCGATGCCGCAACCCAGCGCGAAGGTGGCCCGGTCAACGCCGGCGGTATTAATGCCCACCGCTTCCGCCATCGGCCGGTTCTGCACCACGGCGCGCACTTTCTTGCCCCAGCCGGAGCGGTACATGAGCAGATACACCGCCAGCGCGATGGACAAGGCAATGATCATTACGAACAGGCCGTTAATCGGTAGCTGCACCATGTCGGTAACGTTGAACGCGCCCATCATCCAGTCCGGCAGATCCACACCCACTTCCCGGGCGCCGAAGATCGACCGGTAGGCCTGCTGAAGAATCAGGCTCAGCCCCCAGGTTGCAAGCAGTGTGTCCAGCGGTCGCCGGTACAGATGACGGACCATGGCCCATTCGACAAAGGCGCCAAGCGCGCCGGATACCAGGAACGCCAGCACCATGGCGACGAAGAACGAACCGGCGAATAACTCCGGCATGAAATTCTGAAAAAACTGAGATGTCAGGTAGGTGGTATAGGCCCCCAGGATCATGAATTCCCCGTGGGCCATGTTGATCACGCCCATCTGGCCGAAAATAATCGCCAGGCCCATTGCCATGAGAACGAACACGGAAAACAGGGACAAACCGGCGAACCCCTGCATGGCAAAGATGGACATCAATTCCGTTGAGGAATAATCAGCAAACATGGCAATGCTCCCCTGCGTTTAAAAAATCCCGACGCCCACCGGGGCGCCGGGTACGGACAGTTACTTGTAACCTTCAGGGAAGGGGTCCGGTTCCATCAGGTCCTTGGTTTCGTGGACCACCTTGTACTGGCCGTTGGTCTGCGCCACGCCGATGCGGGTCTTGGACCACAGGTGATGGTTTTCATGGATGCGCACATAGCCTTCCGGCGCTTTCTTGAATTCAATACCGGGAGACGCCTCGCGAATCTTGTCGACGTCGAACGAGCCGGCTTTTTCCACCGCCGCTTTCCACAGCCACGGGCCCAGATAAGCGGCCTGGGTGACGTCACCGATCACCATGTCGTCGCCCCAGCGTTCCTTGAACGCGGCCACGAATTCCTTGTTGTTGGCGTTGTCCAGGCTCTGGAAGTACTTCATGGAGGCGTACACGCCCTCCACGTTCTCGCCGCCGATACCGCGGATTTCATCCTCGGTCACGGAGATCGTCAGCAGCAGCGGGGATTCCTCGGTGAGGTCGATACCGGCGGCCTTCATCTGCTTGTAGAAGGCCACGTTGGAACCGCCCACCACGGAAGCGAAGATCACATCCGGCTTTCTCAACTTGATCTTGTTGATCACCGAGTTGAACTGGGTGTGGCCGAGCGGGTAGTACTCCTCGCCTACCACTTTCAGCCCCTTCTTCTCGATGTGGATGCGCGCGATCTTGTTGGAGGTACGCGGCCAGATATAGTCGGAACCGAGCAGGTAGAAGGTTTTGGCGCCCTTCTCTTTCACCGCCCAGTCGATACCGGCAAGAATCTGCTGGGTGGCTTCCTGACCGGTGTAGATCACATTGGGGGACTGCTCCAGACCTTCATAGAAGGTGGGGTAATAGAGCATGCCGTTGAACTGTTCGATCACCGGCAGCACCGCCTTGCGTGACGCGGAGGTCCAGCAACCGAAGATCGCCGCCACGTCGTCCTGGCGCAGCAGCTTGCGCGCTTTCTCGGCGAAGGTGGGCCAATCGCTGGCGCCATCCTCCTGAACGTATTCGATCTGCCGGCCGAGCACGCCGCCCTGGGCGTTGATCTGCTCGATGGCCAGCTTCTCCGCCTGCACCGAACCGATCTCACTGATCGCCATGGTGCCGGTGATGGAATGCAGGATGCCCACCTTGACGGTGTCTTCGGTGACCGCCAGGCCGGAGGTGTTGACCTCGGACGTGGGCGGCACGGCGAACGACGGCGTGCTTAACGCCAGTATCGCCGGCAACGCCAGCAGCCCGGCCAGCAGGCGGCGGCGCGGACGCGACGGCAAGGAATGCTTCGGTGTCTTCATGGTTAACCCCTCGTTAGCGAAATTCATGGATCCCCGGGAGCCCGATGGCTCCGTCGACCCTCGCTAACGAGTATGGGAAGGCCACCGGCCCGCTCCCATTCGGCGAATACGCCATAGCCCTACGTCATTTGACGCATTCCGCGCCGCCGGTACCGGCCTTAGGCTGCGCCCTTGGGGTATCCACGCTTCGGGGGTACGGCACGAATCGTGCTTTCTTCTTGGCCCGGCTTTCGGGTATTGCGGACGATCAGGCATGGCCATCGAACAACGCATCTTCCGGGTGCGGCGCAACTACAATAAGTGGGTCGCCAACCAGACCCTGGAAGACTTCGCCCTGCGCTTCACCGGCAAGGCGGCGCGCCGCTGGTCGGCGGGCCGGGTGGCGAACACCGCCCTGGGAGCCATTTCCTTTCTCGCCCTGGAGGCCATCGGCGGCGCCATCACCCTGAACTACGGCTTCACCAACGCGGTGGCGGCGATCGCCGTGGTCAGCGCGGTGATCTTCCTGCTCGGCCTGCCGGTGAGTTACTACGCCGCCCGCTACGGCGTCGATATCGATCTGCTCACCCGCGGGGCCGGCTTCGGTTATCTCGGCTCCACCCTCACCTCGCTGATCTACGCCTCGTTCACCTTTATCTTTTTCGCGCTGGAAGCGGCGATCATGGCCATGGCCCTGGAGGTGCTGTTCGGCCTGCCGCTGACGCTCGGCTATGTGGTCAGTTCGCTGGTGGCGATACCGCTGGTGACCCACGGCATCACCTACATCAGCCGCTTCCAGCTCTGGACCCAGCCGGTCTGGGTGGTGCTGCAGCTGGCGCCGTTCGTGTTCATCCTGTTCCAGGACCCCGAATCACTGAGCCGCTGGCAGGACTTCGACGGCGCCCTGGGCGGCGACGGCGCCTTCAATCTGGTGCTGTTCGGCGCCGCCGCCACGGTGATGTTTTCCCTGGTGGCGCAGATCGGCGAGCAGGTGGACTTCCTGCGCTTCATGCCGGAGCCGGGACCGGAGCGCAAACAGCGGCGGCGCTGGTGGCTGGCGATGCTGGCCGGCGGGCCGGGCTGGATCATCGTCGGCGGGCTCAAGGCGCTGGCCGGTTCCTTTCTGGCGGTACTGGCGTTCTCCCACGGCCTGCCGCACAGCCAGGCCCAGGAACCCATGCACATGTATCTGGTGGCGTTCAGCCATATCACCGCGCACCCGGCCACGCTGATGGCACTGGCCGGCATTTTCGTGGTGCTGTCGCAGCTGAAGATCAACGTGACCAACGCCTACGCCGGCTCCATCGCCTGGTCCAACTTCTTTTCCCGGCTCACCCACAGCCATCCGGGCCGGGTGGTGTGGCTGGTGTTCAACGTGATGATCGCACTGGTGTTGATGGAGATCGGCATCTACCGGGCGTTCGAATCCATCCTCGGCAGTTACGCCATGGTGGCGGTGGCGTGGATCGGCGCCCTGGTCGCCGACCTGGTGATCAACAAGCCGCTGGGGCTGAGCCCCAAGGGCATCGAATTCAAGCGCGCCTACCTTTACGACATCAATCCGGTGGGCTTCGGCGCCATGGTGATGGCGACGCTGGTGGGCCTGGTGGCGCGCAGTGGTTTCTGGGGCGGCGACGCCGAGGCACTGGCCTCCTTCCTGGCGCTGTTCACCGCGTTCGTGGCGTCGCCGCTGATCGCGCTGCTCACCAACGGCCGCTACTACATCGCCCGCACCCCGGAGCCGGCCACCGCCACCCGCGGCCGCCCGTGCTGCATCTGCGAGCACCACTTTGACGATGAGGACATGGCGTTCTGCCCGGCCTACAACGGCCCGATCTGTTCCCTGTGCTGCTCCCTGGACGCGCGCTGCAACGACGCCTGCAAACACCACGCCCGTTTCCAGGAACAACTGATGGACTGGCTCGGCGGCATTCTGCCCCGCCCCATTCTGGTTCAGTTGCGCTCGCGCCTTGGGCATTTCGTCGGGCTGCTGACCCTGGTCACGCTGGTGATGGCCGGGCTGCTGACGCTGGTGTATACCCAGGTGGCGATCACCGACCCGCAGGTGCGCGACCTGATGGCCACCACCCTGGCCAAGGTGTTCGCGATCCTGATCATTATCAGCGGCGTGGTGGCCTGGCTGTTCGTGCTGGCCCACGAAAGCCGCGTGGTCGCCCAGGAAGAATCCCACCGCCAGACCCGCATGCTGATGGCGGAAATCAAAGCCCACGAAAAGACCGACCGCAAACTGCAGAAAGCCAAGGAACTGGCGGAGGCCGCCAACCAGGCCAAGAGCCGCTATCTCACCGGCCTCAGCCATGAGCTGCGCTCGCCGCTCAACGCCGCCTTCGGCTACGCCCAGCTGCTTGAGAACGACCCCTCGATACCGGAAAACCGGCGCGGCGCGGTGGCGGCCATCCGCCGCAGCACCGGCCATCTTTCCGATCTGATCGAAGGGCTGCTGGAAATCTCCAAGATCGAAGCCGGCCGCCTGGAGCTGTACCGCAATCGGGTCAGGGTGCGTTCACTGATCGACGAGCTGGTGACCATGTTCCAGTTGCAGGCGGAAGAAAAAGGCATCGGCTTCGAGTTCCACAGCCAGGGGCGCATCCCCGAATGGGTGACCACCGATGAGAAGCGCCTGCGCCAGGTGCTGATCAACCTGCTGTCCAACGCCATCAAGTTCACCAGCCAGGGCCGGGTGGTGCTGCATATCCGCTACCGCAACCAGGTCGCCGAGTTCACCATCCGCGACACCGGCGTGGGCATTGCCGAGGAGGACCAGCAGCGCATATTCCGGCCCTTCGAGCGGGTCCGCAAACCGGGCATGCCGGCGGTGCACGGCACCGGCCTGGGGCTGACCATCACCAAGCTGCTGGTGGATATCATGGGCGGCGATCTGCAGGTCAGCAGCACGCCGGGCCAGGGCAGCGAATTCCGCCTCTGGGTGATGTTGTCCAGTGTCGCCCACGCGGACGCGGACCGGGACAGCCAGCGCCCGGTGGTGGGTTATCAGGGGCCGCCCAAATCGCTGTTGGTGGTGGACGACGATCCCTCCCACCGGGGCCTGGTCAGCGACCTGCTGACGCCCCTGGGTTTTCAGGTCACCGAAGCGCCGGACGGCCAGACCGGCCTCGACATGGCCCGGCAAAGCAGCCCGGATCTGATCCTGCTGGACATCGCCATGCCCGGCCTGGACGGCTGGCAAACCGCCGCCGCGCTGCGCGCCAACGGTTTCCGGGGCAGCCTGGTGATGCTGTCCGCCAACGCCCGCGAGAGCCAGACCGACGCCCCCGCCGGCCTGCACGACGACTACCTGATCAAGCCGTTCAAACTGGGCGGCCTGCTGGACACCCTGGCGCGCCACCTGGACCTGACCTGGCGCCACCACCTGGACGGCGATCTGCGCGAAACGCGACGCATCCCGGTGTCACAGATCCGCCTCGACGTGGGGCTGCGCGATGAACTGCTGGCCCTGGCGGAGATCGGCCACCTGGCCGGCCTGCGCGACGCCCTGCAACGCGCCGAGCAGGACCGGCGGTTGCCGCCTTCCCTGGTCGGCACCCTGCAAGCGCCCCTGGAACGCTTCGATTTCCAGGCCCTGATCAAATTGCTGGAGCAGACCCCATGACCCCCTCGGTCCGTAAGGACGTGATTTTGGTGGTGGACGACTCTCCGGATTCCCTGGGCATGATCCACCACGCCCTGGACCAGGCCGGGCTTACCGCCCTGGTCGCCCTGGAAGGCGAACAAGCTCTCGGGATTGCGGAAAAAATGGTGCCCGACCTGGTACTGATGGACGCCGTGATGCCCAACATGGACGGCTTCGAAACCTGCCGCCGTCTGAAACGGCACCCGGAACTGGCGGCGGTGCCAGTGATTTTCATGACCGGCCTCACCGAAGCGGAGGACGTGGTGCGCGGCCTGGAAGCCGGCGGCGTGGACTACGTCACCAAGCCGGTGCGCCCGGACGAGCTGATCGCGCGGATCCGCGTGCACCTGCACAACGCGCGCATGACCCAGGGCGCCCACACCGCCCTGGACCGGCTCGGCCAGGCGTCGTTTTCCACCGACCGTCAGGGCCACTGGCGCTGGGCCACGCCGCAGGCCGAGCACCTGATCGCCGAGGCCGGCGGCCAGCGCGACGAACGCCTCGACCAGTTGGCGGCCCATATCCGCCGCTGGCTGGAGCGCCGCCCGGAGCCCGGCGACCAGTCCGCCCTGGACAGCGACAACGGCGAGCTGCGCCTGCGCTACCTGGGCGACACCGGCTCCGGCGAGCCGCTGTTCCGACTGCTGCAGCGAGACGGCGAGGAAGAAAGCGAACTGCTGCGCCAGCAACTGCGGCTCACCCGGCGGGAATCCCAGGTGCTGCTGTGGATCGCCCAGGGCAAGACCAACCGGGAAATCGGCCAGATCCTGTCATTGAGCCCGCGCACCGTGAACAAGCATCTGGAGCAGGTGTTCCGCAAACTGGGGGTGGAAAACCGCACCGCCGCGGCGGCCATGGCGCTGCGCTGCCTGACCAGCACCTGAGGCGTTACGCGGCCTGGCTGGCCTGCAGCACCTCCGGCATCAGCGCGCCCACCAGCATGAAGGTGAGGATCAACAGGCCGAACGCCATCGCCAGGCCCAGCAACGGGCCTATGGCGAAGGCGCGGTGGAAAATAAACGCCTGCACCGCCAGCTGCCAGCTCACCAGCAGCAGATAAACGCCTTCCAGTATCGACGGCGTGCCACCCGCGGCATGGCCGATCAGCAGCATCGGCAGCGCCAGCAGCGACAGCGCGATGTCCACGCCGATCAACGCGATGGCGGTCTGGGTCCAGCGGCCCAGCAGGTTCTTGAACGCCAGCACCATGGCGCTGGCGCCCAGCAGCAACCCCATGGCCAGCAACTGCACGCCCACCATCTGCGCCACAGACAGCCCGTCCTGCAAGGCCGCGCTGACGAACTGAATCACCATCCACAACGCCAGCAAAATCCCCACCAGGGGCGGCGCGTAGGGCATGTCTTCCGGCCCGCGGCGGAATACGCACAGGCGGGCGAATACGTTCAATAAAGCGTTCATGGTTCCTCCCGGCGCGTATTGTTCCAGAGCCCCGCGCTCGACACCATGCCCTGGCCGCCCGTTAGGAATCGCCCTGGCGCCCCAGGCAGGCTAAAATGCGCGCGAATTTCAGCAGGAGGTCCGCAATGGCGCGCAAAAACGCTTTCTACGCTCAGTCCGGTGGTGTCACCGCCGTGATCAACGCATCCGCCGCCGGGGTGATCGAAGCCACCCGGGAGAACAAGCAGACCATCGGCAAGGTCTACGCCGGCCGCAACGGCATCATCGGCGCCCTCACCGAAGACCTGATCGACACCAGCAAAGAAAGCAAAAGCGCCATCGAAGCGCTCAAGCACACCCCCGGCGGCGCCTTCGGCTCCTGCCGCTACAAGCTCAAGGACCTGGAAAGCTCACGCCGCGAATACGAACGGCTGATCGAAGTGTTCAAGGCCCACAACATCGGCTACTTCTTCTACAACGGCGGCGGCGACTCCGCCGACACCTGCCTGAAGATCTCGCAACTGTCGGAAAAAATGGGCTACCCGATCCAGGCCATCCACGTTCCCAAGACCGTGGACAACGACCTGCCGATCACCGACGTCAGCCCGGGCTTCGGCTCGGTGGCCAAATACACCGCCGTGAGCTGCCGCGAAGCGTCCCTGGACGTGGCCAGCATGTGCGCCACCTCCACCAAGGTGTTCGTGATGGAAGTGATGGGCCGCCACGCCGGCTGGATCGCCGCCAGCGCCGGGCTCGCCAAGGACAACCCGGACGACGCCCCGCACATCATCCTGTTCCCGGAAATCGCCTTTGACCGGAAGGCCTTCCTGAAGAAAGTCGACGACACCGTCAAGAAGGTGGGCTACTGCGTGATCGTGGTCTCCGAAGGCGCCCGCACCGCCGACGGCACCTTCCTGGCCGACGCCGGCACCACCGACGCCTTCGGCCACAAGCAGCTCGGCGGCGTGGCCCCGGTGCTGGCGCAAATGGTGAAACGAGAGCTGGGCTACAAATACCACTGGGCGGTGAGCGACTACCTGCAGCGCGCCGCGCGGCATATCGCCTCCAAGACCGACGTCGATCAGGCCTACGCCGTGGGCCGCGCCGCCGTGGAATTCGCCGTCGCCGGCAAAAACGCGGTGATGCCCACGATTGTCCGCAAGGACACAAAAAAGTACGCCTGGACCATCGGCGAGGCGCCGCTCAGCAAAGTGGCCAACGTGGAAAAGAAGATGCCGCGCAAGTTCATCAGCAAGGACGGCTTCGGCATCACCCCCTCCGGCCGCGCCTATTTGCAGCCGCTGATCGGCGGCGAATCCTACCCGCCCTACAAGAACGGCCTGCCCCAGTTCGCGCAGCTCAAGCTGGTGGCCGTACCGAAGAAGCTCAACGACGCCTTCGAGGTGTAAGCGCCTTTGCGGGAGCGGGCGTGGCCCGCTCCCGCGCCCTCTCTCCCCTCCCCGAAAGAGAATGCAAGCAATTCTCATTTTGGGTAGAATTCCGCCCCGGAACTACCCATAACTCGAATTCGGGGCTCACCATGCGACATCCTGCTTTCCGGCTTTCCGCGCTTTCCCTCGCCATTCTCGCCAGCGGCGCCTTTCCCAGCGCCTACGCGCAAACCAGCGACGACGAAGGCAGCGGCGGCAACACCCTGGCCCCGGTGGAGGTGCAATCCAGCGCCGATGCCTCCGAGGGCGGCCTGAGCCCGGCCTACGCCGGCGGCCAGGTGGCGGAAGGCGGCAGCATCGGCATCCTCGGCGCCCAGGACGTCATGGAGACCCCCTACAACGTCACCAACTACACCGAGCAGCTGATCGAAGACCAGCAGGCCGCCAGCGTCGGCGAGATTCTGCTCAACGACCCGGCGGTGCGGGTGGCGCGCGGCTTCGGCAACTACCAGCAGGTGTACCTGGTGCGCGGCCTGCCGGTGTATTCGGACGACATCACCTATAACGGCCTGTACGGCCTGCTGCCGCGCCAGTACCTGGCGTCGGAGTTCATCGAGCGGGTGCAGGTGTTCCGTGGCGCCAACACCTTCCTGAAGGGCGCGGCGCCGGGCGGCAGTGGCCTGGGCGGCGCCGTCAACATCGTGCCCAAGCGCGCGCCGAACCGGGCACTCAACCAGGTGACCCTGGGCACCCAGAGCGGCGGCCAGGCCTACGCCGCCGCCGATATGGCCAACCGCTCCGACGACGGCCGCTTCGGCATTCGTCTGAACGTGGCGCGCCGCGACGGCGACACCGCTGTGGATGGCGAGGAATCAGAGCTCTCGATGGCCCATCTTGGCATGGATTTCCGTGAAGAGAACTTCCGGGTCTCCGCCGATCTGGGCTTCCAGAAGCATCGCATTGATGGCGGCCAGCCGAGCATTACCTTCGCGCCTGGTGTGCCGGTTCTGGACACCCCGGACGCGGATGAATCCATCGGTCAGCCCTGGACCTACTCGGACTCCAACGATGTCTTCGGCACCCTGCGGACTGAGTATGACTTCGCCGATAACATCACCGGCTGGGCGGCTGTCGGCGCCCGCCGCAGCGAGGAGGACTCCATCTTCGCCAACCCCACCGTTAACGATATCGACGGTAATTACAGCACCTACCGGTTCGAGACCGCTCGGGAGGATTCAATCCTGACCGGCGAAACCGGGGTAAGGTTCAATTTCCAGACCGGTGCCGTGGGCCACGAATTGACTGTCAGCGGCGCCACTTATGAGTTGGAGTCGGATAACGCCTTTGACTACTCCGCCATCGGCGGGTTTACCGGTAACATTTATAACCCAACCGACCAGGCTATCCCGCCTCTCCTCGGCAACGTCAATGGCGGCAATCTGGACGACCCGGGCCGCACCATCAAGACGCGTTTCCAGAGTGTGGCGGTCTCCGATCAGCTCTCCATGCTGGAAGATCGTTTGCTGGTGACCCTCGGCGCCCGCTACCAGTCCCTGAAAGACTACGCTTACGACTACGAGAGCGGGGCGCGTTTGGAATCCAGCTATGACGAAGACGCCGTCACCCCGACGCTGGGTGTTCTTTACAAGCTCACGCCGTCGTTGTCCGCCTACGCCAACTATATCGAAGGGCTGCAAAAAGGTGAGCGAGTGGGCACTTCTTTCAGGTCCGCCGGAGCGGCGAACGCCGGGGAGGTGCTTGATCCCTACGAAACCCAGCAAGGTGAAGTCGGCCTGAAATACGACGGTGGCAATCTTGGCGGCAGCGTGTCGGTTTATCGCAGCGAGAAGCCGGTGGCCGGTCTCAACGACGCCAACGTCTACAAAGTACTCTACGACCAGGAAAACACCGGCGTGGAACTGATGGCCTACGGCAACGCCACCCGGAACCTGACGGTACTCGGCGGTGTCAGCTTCCTGGACGCGGACGTGGACGGCAACGACGCCATCGGCTCGCCGGACACCCAGGCCAACCTGAACCTGGAATACCGGCTGCCGCGGCTGCCGGACCTGGCGGTGGACGGCCGGGTGATCTACACCAGTTCGCAGTACGCGGACGAAGCCAACGAACAGAAGGTGGACAGCTGGACCCGTCTGGATCTGGGCGCGCGCTACCTGATCGCCCTCGGCGACAGCAAGTTCCTGACCCTGCGCGGCCGCGTTGAGAACGTCACCGGCGAGGACTACTGGGCTTCCGCCGGCGGCTATCCAGGCGAAGGTTATCTGACCATCGGCGCGCCGCGCACGGTGCTGGTGTCCGCCACCCTGGACTTTTAAACGACAACTCAGGCACCCCGGTGTCGGACCGGGGCGCTCAGGCAGTCAAACATGCAACAGAGCACCATCCGCGCCTGGTCGGCGGTACACAAATGGACCAGCCTGATCTGCACGGCCTTCATTCTGATGCTGTGCCTGACCGGCCTGCCGTTGATCTTCCACGACGAGATCGACGCGGCGCTGGACGATGGCGCCTGGCAACCGGCCAACCCGGACGGCCCGCTGCTGTCGCTGGACCGCATGCTGGACGCGGCGCTCGAAAACCGTCCCGATCACGTGCCGCTGTTCATGAGCTTCGACACCGACCGGCCGGTGGTGAACGTCACCAGCGGGCCGACGCCGGACGCCTCCGACGGCGAGATGCACTTCGCCTCCTTCGACCGCACCAGCGGCGAGCTGGTCCCCGGCCACCATGAAGGCGGCGTGATGGACTTCATCCTGCAGCTGCACACGGACATGTTCCTGGGCCTGCCCGGCATGCTGTTCCTGGGCGCCATGGGGTTCCTGCTGTTCATCGCCATCGTGTCCGGCGTGGTGCTGTATGCGCCGTTCATGCGCAAGCTGGATTTCGGCACCCTGCGCACCGAACGCTCCAAGCGCATCAAATGGCTCGATTATCACAATCTGCTGGGCGTGGTCACCGTGGCCTGGCTCACCGTGGTGGGGCTCACCGGCGTGATCAACACGCTCTCCACCCCAATCGTGGACACCTGGCGCACCCAGGCCCTGGCCGACCTCACCGAGGGCTACAAAGACGCCGCCGTGCCCACGCCGGATGAAATGGCGTCGCTGGACCGCGCCGTGGCCCAGGCCGAAGAGGCGGCGCCGGACATGACGCTGCAGTTCGTCGCCTTCCCCGGCGGCGGCTGGTCCACCGACCACCACTTCGCGATCTTCCTGCACGGCAACACCTCGCTGACAGAACACATCATCACCCCGGCTCTGGTGGACGCCCGCAGCGGTGAATTCGCCGACATGCGCGAAATGCCCTGGTACAACAAAACCCTGTCGCTGTCCGGCCCGCTTCACTTCGGCGACTACGGCGGCCTGCCGCTGAAAATTCTCTGGGCGGTGCTGGATGTGATCACCATCGTGGTGCTGATCACCGGCCTCTACCTGTGGGTGGCGCGCCGGCGCGCCAGCCCGGCCGGCGCCCGCGCGGAAAACGGCGGCGCCGTGCCGGCGCAGCCCGCCGGAGGCAAGCCCTGATGGACACGCAACGGGGCAACGCCCGCAAAACGCCCTGGCAGATTTTCGCCACACCGACACTGATCGCGCTGTTGAGCCTGGTCGGCCTGCTGGCCGCCCTGCTCGGCGACGGCATGTTCGACTGGGTGTCCTGGGTGGGCCTGGCGGCCCCGGTGGTGATCGTCGGCTGGGCCATGAAGGCGCGCCGCCGCTAAGCCAGGTCCGACGGCCCGCGCCTCAACGGCGCCGGTTCGAGTAGAGGCTCAGTCCGGTGACCGTCACCAGGATCAGAACCAGACCCAGAATCTGCAGCGGCGCCAGGGTTTCCCCCAGCACCAGAACACCGAACAAGGACGCGGTGACCGGCTCGACCATGGCGACGATCGCCGCCAGGGTGGGCGCGGTGCGCTTCAGGCCCACCACATAAAACGCGAACGACAGCCCGGCACCAAGCACCCCCAGCAGCGCGAACAGCCACCACCGCTGAGCGCTCAACACGGCGACCGACTGCGTCGTATCACTCGCCCCCAGCAGAATCACCACGGCGCTGAACAGCGCGATGGAGAGGATCGCCTGCGGGCTCCCGTGCGTGGTGGCATACTTGAAACCGTAAATAAAGACACTGTAAGAGAGCCCGGCAAGCAGCCCGAAGCCGATGCCCGCCGCCGTCACCTCACCCGCATCCACGTTGTAAAGGCGCGTGAGCAGCACGATACCCAGCATCACCAGAGCGATGGAGAACCACTTTACCGGCGTGGCGGGCTCAAGTTTCAAACCGAACGCCACCAGATAAACGAACACCGGCGCCGAATACATGAGCGTGGCCGCCACCGCCACGCCTCCTTCGGCGATACTGAGAAAGTAGAAGGTAAAGTTACCCGCCACCCCCAGGCCGGCCAGCACCGCCCATAGCCATAACCGGGGCTGCCCCATCCCGCTGCCGCCGGGGCGAATGGCCAGATAAACACCCACCAGCACCAGCCCGACCGCCGCTCTGTAAAACGAAACGACCGAGGCGTCCCAGCCCTGCTCGATCAGTATCCCGGCGATGCCGCCCGAGATGCCCCAACACAGCGCCGCCAATGCCACCAGCACCAGGCCGACGCCGGGCACCGTTTGTCCGCTCCGCATAACCACTCCCATCCTTGGTAGCCGGTGCGCGCCGGGTTACAACCGCCCGGCGTATCGCTAACATCGCCTCATGAAAACATTGATGGCCGCCCTGGTAACAGCGTTGCTGATCACACTGGCGCCGGAGGACGCGCGCGCCGGCGACGAGACCGCCACCGTGCTGGTGGTGCGCCACCGCTGGCACACCGGCATTGTGCTGCCGGCGGACCGGCTGGCGCCGCCGCTGGCGTTTCTGGACGAGCGGTTCAGTGACCCGGTGTGGTACGAAATCGGCTGGGGTGACAACGACTTCTACCGCCGCACGGACAACCTCTGGCTGCTGGGCAAGGCGCTGTTCTGGCCCACCGACACGGTGCTGCACGTGGTCGGGCTGGACAAACACCCGGCGGACCTGCCGAACAGCGACGTGCAGGCACTGTGCCTGTCCGCCGAGGGCCTGGAACGGTTGCAGGCCGCCCTGGCCGGAGATTTCAAACTAAACGCCGACGGCCGGCCCCTGGCGGCGGACCCGGGCCTGTACGGCGACAGCCGTTTCTTTCCCGCCCGGGGCCATTTCTGGTTCGGGCGCACCTGCAACACCTGGACCGCCCAGCGGCTGCGCGACGGCGGCGTGGACATCCGCACCTTCATGACCCTGCGCGCCAAGAGCGTGATGGCCCAGATCCGTGATCACGGGCAGGCCGGCGCCTGCGTGGAATAACAGGTCTCTGGTATAAAGCGGGCTGCGTAGAGACCTTAATCCAGCGAGGAGAAACAACCGATGCGGAATCTGTGCGTGTATTGCGGGTCCAGCCCCGGTCGGCGGGACGACTATGTGGCGGCGGCGCGGGCGTTCGCCCGGGAGCTGGTGGCGCGGGACCTGGGGCTGGTCTACGGCGGCGCCAGTGTGGGCGTCATGGGCGCGGTGGCGGACGCGGTGCTGGCCGAGGGCGGCCGCGTTACCGGCGTGATCCCGCAAGCGCTGCAGGAGAAAGAACTGGCCCACCCGGGCCTCACCGAGCTGCACGTGACCGGCTCCATGCACGAACGCAAGACGCGCATGGCCGAGCTGGCGGACGGCTTCGTCGCCATGCCCGGTGGCGTCGGCACCCTGGAGGAGCTGTTCGAGATCTGGACCTGGGCGCAGCTGGGCTGGCACCACAAACCCTGCGCGCTGCTCAACGTGGCCGGCTACTACGACGGCCTGGGCACCTTCCTGGACCACGCCACCGAAGAACAATTCCTGCGCCCCCACCACCGGGGCATGCTGATCGTGGAATCACAGCCCGCCGCCCTGCTCGACCGCATGAGCGCCTACCAGCCCCCGCAGGCCAAGCAATGGGTGAAGAAAGACGAGTTGTAACAGGCTGTGGGAGCGGGCTTTTGTGGGAGCGGGCCTAGCCCGCGAAAGGCCGGCCTGCCGGCCGGCAAAGGTCGCCCTTAAGAGTCTCTGGAATCCTGCCGGTGGCTGTCGCCACCTTTCGCGGGCCCGGCCCGCTCCCACAGCCGGCGGCTACAAATCGCGGTCTTTCCGGGCGTGATTGAGCAGATCGTCGACATATTCCTGCTCTTCGTGGAGGTCGTCGGCGGTGGCCGGGGCGGCGGGCAGAATCTGATTCAGAATCACCGCCACCAAACCGCACAGGCTGATGCCCTGCAGGGTGAATTCGCCGTTGCCCATCACCATGCCGCCGATGCCGAAGATCAGCGTCACCGCCACGATCACCAGGTTGCGCTGGGCGTGCAGATCCACCCGAGCCTTGATCAGGGTGTTCATGCCGACGCTGGCGATGGAGCCGAACATCAGGATCAGAATGCCGCCCATCACCGGCGTGGGGATGCTCTGCAGCAGCAGGCCCACCTTGCCGATGAACGCCAGGCTGATGGCGAACACCGCGGTCCAGGTCATCACCACCGGGTTGAACACCTTGGTGAGCATCACCGCGCCGGTCACTTCCGAATAGGTGGTGTTGGGCGGGCCGCCGAACAGGGCGGCGGCCATGCTGGCGACGCCGTCGCCGGTGAGGGTGCGGTGCAGGCCCGGCTTCTTGATGTAGTCCTTGCCGGTGACGTTGCTGATCGCCAGCACGTCGCCCACGTGTTCGATGGCCGGGGCCAGTGCCACCGGCACCATGAACAGAATCGCCGGCCAGTGGAAGGTGGGCGCCACGAACTCCGGCACCGCCAGCCAGCTCGCCTGTTGCACGGCACCGAAATCCACCATGCCCAGGGCCAGCGCGGCCAGATAGCCGACCACCACGCCACACAGAATCGGCAGCAGCCGGAACAGCCCGTGGGCCAGGGTCGCCACCAGCATGGTGGTGAGCAGCGCCACCATGGACACCAGCAGGGCCTCGCCGTAGGGAAACACCCGTTCGGCGCCGTTGCCGGTCAGCCCCATGGCGAAGTTCACCGCCGTAGGCGCCAGGCTCAAACCGATCACCATGATGATCGGCCCGGTGACCACCGGTGGCATCAGTCGGTGCAGAAAGCCCGGGCCGCGCCACTTCACCAGCGCGCCCAGCACCACATAGACCACGGCGGTGCAGAACAGCGCGCCCATGGTGGCGGGAATGCCCCACTGCTCGACGCCGTGGGCGATGGGCGCCACGAACACGAACGACGACGCCAGGAACACCGGCACCGAGCGGCGCGTGATCCACTGAAACAGCAGGGTGCCGAGCCCGGCGGTGAACAGCGCCACGCTGGGGTCCAGGCCGGTGAGCAGCGGCATCAGCACCATGGCGCCGAACGCCACGAACAGCATCTGGGCGCCGATCAGGATATTCATTTGGTGCCGAAGATCTTGTCGCCGGCGTCGCCCAGGCCGGGGACGATGTAGCCGTCTTCGTTGAGGCCCTGGTCCACGGCCGCGGTGTAGAGCGTCACGTCCGGGTGCGCCTCGTGGACGCGGCGGATGCCCTCCGGCGCCGCCACCAGCACCAGGGCGCGGATCTGGCTGCAGCCGGCCTTCTTAAGCATATCGATGGTGGCGACCATGGAGCCGCCGGTGGCCAGCATCGGGTCGATCACCAGCGCCAGGCGCTCATCCAGGCCGTGGGCCAGCTTCTCGAAATAGGCCACCGGCTCCAGGGTTTCTTCGTTGCGGTAGAGCCCCACCACGCTGACCTTGGCGCTGGGAATCAGCTCCAGAACGCCGTCCAGCATGCCGATGCCGGCGCGCAGAATCGGCACCACGGTCACTTTCTTGCCCTTGATGCGCTGCGCCGGCACCGGCCCCATCCAGGTGTCCACCTGATAGTCCTCCAGCAACAGGTCGCTGGTGGCTTCGTAGGTCAACAGGCTGGCCACTTCCGCGGTGAGCTGGCGGAAGCTGCGGGTGCTCAGCGAACGCTGCCGCAGCAGCCCCAGCTTGTGCTTGACCAGGGGATGGGCAATTTCATGTACATGCATGGTGTCGGGCTCCTCATACAGACGCGGGGCGATTGTACCCGCCACGCCGCCGGGAGGCACCGTCCGCTACGACTTTCGGCGATTAGCCAGGCGGGGCGCGCGGTTGCTATAATCCGCGCCCGTTCATACAGGGCACCGCCACGGTCCCTGCCCGATGACCAATCGCTTAAAGGACAGACCATGGATTTTACACAGGTACCCGCCGGGAAAGACGTTCCCGAAGATATCTACGTCGCCATTGAGATCCCGGCCAACGCCGACCCGATCAAATACGAGATCGACAAAGACAGCAACGCCATCTTCGTCGACCGTTTCATGGCCACGCCCATGTTCTATCCGGCCAACTACGGGTACATCCCCAACACCCTGTCCGAAGACGGCGACCCGCTGGACGTGCTGGTGGTCACCCCCTACCCGGTGGTGCCCGGTTCCGTGATCCGCTGCCGTCCGGTGGGCGTGCTCAACATGACCGACGAAGCCGGCAAGGACGCCAAACTGGTGGCGGTGCCCCACACCAAGCTCACCAAGCTCTATGACGACGTGAAGGAAGTCACCGACCTGCCCGAGCTGCTGCTGGCGCAGATCAAGCACTTCTTCGAGCACTACAAAGAGCTGGAAGCCGGCAAATGGGTGCAAGTGGACGGCTGGGCCGACGCCGCCGCCGCCAAGGAGGAAATCCTCAAGTCCGTCGCGGCCTTCGAGAAGAAGTAACACCTGTTCGGAGCTCGCTTTAGGAGCGGGCTGTGGGAGCGGGCCCTGCCCGCGAAAGGGTGGCGCTAGCCACCCGGCGGGATACCAGAGACGGTGTTTGTGCCGTTAGATATGCCTCTGGGATCCTGCCGGGAGCTTCGCTCCCTTTCGCGGGCGGGGCCCGCTCCCACAAATCTCTCCAAAAAAATCCTGCCTTTCTCTAGATCCCTTCCCGGTATTCCCTCGGCGTTTTGCCGCTCCAGCGCTTGAAGGCGCGGGAGAAATTGGCGACGTCGTTGTAGCCCAGTGCGTAGGCGACTTCGCTGATCCGTGTGCCGCGCTCCCCCAGCAACTTGCAGGCCTGCCGATAGCGCGCCTCGTCCTGTAACTGTCGATAGGTGAGATCCGCCTGCTGCAGGTGACGCTTGAGCGTGCGCGGCGAGGTGGCCAGCTTTTCGGCCATGTCGGCGAGCTCCGGCAGCGGCGCCTCGTGATCGCGCAGCACGGCACGCACCCGCTCCGGCAACGGGCCTTCCTGATTGGCGCGCCAACGCCGGAATTCCAGTTCGCACTGCTCCCGGGCCAGGGCTTCCGCCTGCGGGTCGGCCAGCCTCGGCCGCGCCGCCAGCAACGCTTCGGAGACAATCAGCGCGTCCCGCGCCTGGCCATAGTGGACCGGCACCGGCACCGCCTTGCGCAAGGCCTCGGCGTGGGGCGGCGGCGCGCCCTGGAAGTGCACCTCCGCGCCCTCCGGGCTGGCTTCCAGCAGTTGCTCCAGCATGTACACGAAACCGATCACCATGGCCTCGATAACAAAGCTTTGTATCGGCCCGGGGCTGAAGTCGGTACGGAAGCTGAGCGCCTGGCGCCGCTCGGCCAGGGGCACCCGCTCCACGCTCAGGAACGGCGCGCGCAGCCCCAGATAGCGGCGCGCCGCCTCCAGGCCGTCGTCCATGGTGGGGCTGGACAGCGCCAGCAGCCCCACGGGCCCATGCAACGTGATGCGCATGGCGCGGGCGTAGCGGAAGCCGAGGCCGGCATCGCCGACCAGCGCCAGTGCCGCTTCGGCGGCGGCGTCCGCCTGCTCCAGGGGCAGCCGGTACTCGGAATCCAGCAGCTGCTCGCGCTTAAGGCCCAGCGTCTTCAGCAGCGCCGCCGGGTCATGCCCCAGATCGCGGAGGACATCGCACAGCAGCACCACATAGATGCCGGGAATACCGGGGGTGAACCAGATCCGGCCTGAAACGACCACAGGTTGGCCCTCCACAACAAGACGGGAAGGCACGACTGGACCATAGTTGTTGACATCAATCAATGGCAGAAACCCCGGAGTCGCCATGAAACTGCTTTCCCGTTCCCGCCGCGCCGTTCAGCGTTTGCCGATTCGGCCGCGCCGCATGAACTTCCGTTTCAAAGGCCTGGAGAACACCCGCTACTGGTTCGACGACGATCCGGTGCTGACCCATTTCATGAACGTGCTGTCGGTGACCTTCCCGGACGGCGAGCGCTTCTTCGTGGACGCGGTGCGCGCCTTCCGCGACCGGGTCGACGACCCGCAGCGCCAGAAGGACATTTCCGGCTTTATCGGCCAGGAGGCGATGCACTCCCTGGAGCACCAGGCGTTCAACGATCTGGTGTCCGGCAAGGGCTATGAGGCGCTGGTGGAAAAAGCGCTGGGCGTAACCCGGCATCTGCTCGCCGGTGGCCGCAAGCACCTGAGCGCCGAGGAGCAATTGGCCGCCACCGCCGGCCTGGAGCACATCACCGCGATTCTCGCCGACACCATTCTGCGGCGCGGCGACATGGTGGAGAAAATGGATCCCTCAGTACGGGATCTGTGGGTGTGGCACTCCATCGAGGAGACCGAGCACAAGGCGGTGGCCTTCGACCTGTACCAGGACGTGGACGGCGGCTACTGGCGCCGCCAGCGCACCTTCTTCACCGGCACCGCCTATCTGATCGGTTTCAGCGCCTACTTCACCTGGCAGTTCCTGAAGCAGGACGGCGTTAACCGCCAGCCGCTGACCCTGGCCAAGGGCCTGTGGAAGATGTTCGGCTACCGCGGCGTGGTGAGCGCGGCGATCCCGGCCTGGTTCCAGTACCTGCGCCCGGACTTCCACCCCTGGCAGGACGACAACACCCACCTGCTGGACGCCTGGCGCGCCACCCTGCCCGAGCCGGCGGTGTCCGCCGCCGCCTGATCCGGTCCGCGAAAAAAATGGACAGCGGAAAACCGCCCCTTCATCCTTTGGGGCGGTTTTCAGCGTCAGGCGGACCCATGACTTCGGACAACGATCCCACTTCCAAACCTGCCTCCGGCAAGGACCGGCTGTTCGCCGAACAGGACCGGGCGATCAGCGACTTTGATTTCGGCGAAAGCACCGCCCGGGTGTTCGACGACATGCTCGACCGAAGCATCCCGCAGTACGGTGAGCTGCAGCGCATGATCGGCGAGCTGGCCGGCGAATTCGCCACCCCCGGCTCACGGGTCTATGACCTGGGCTGCTCCACCGGCCTCACTCTGAAAAGTCTGAACCAAACCGTGGACCCCGGCGCCACCCTGGTGGGCGTGGACTATTCCAAGGCAATGCTGGACAAAGCCCGAGAGAACCTCGACGGGCCGTACCGCGCCGGACGTCTGATGCTGGAACACGCCGACCTGAACGACGGTATCCAGATCGACAACGCCTCCGTCGTGGTGCTCAATCTGACCCTGCAGTTCGTGCGCCCGCTCAACCGGGAGAGCCTGCTGCGCTCGATCATCGAGGGGCTCAACCCCGGCGGCGTTTTGATCCTGGTGGAAAAGGTATTGGGCAGCGACGCCCTGCTTAACCGCCTGTGGATCAAGCTCTACTACGACATGAAGAAGCGCAATGGCTACTCGGAGACCGAGATCGCCAAGAAGCGGGAAGCTTTGGAAAACGTACTGATCCCCTACCGCCCGGACGAGAACATCAAGATTCTCGCCCGCAGCGGTCTGGATAACGTGGATATGTTCTTTAAGTGGTACAACTTCGCTGGGTTCTTAGGAGTGAAGGCCTGATCACCCTTCTTGAAGAAGCTTCCGCAGGTCCACCAGGGAGGCGTTGGCGCGGGTGATGTAGTTGGCCATTACCAGTGAGTGGTTGGCGAACACCCCGAAGCCGGAGCCGTTCAGAATCACCGGACTCCAAAGGGTCTGCTGGGTGGCTTCCAGCTCGCGCACCATCTGCCGGAAGCTGACGGTGGCGTTCTTGCGGCGCAGCACGTCGGCGAAGTCCACTTCCACCGCACGCATCAGCTGCACCAGCGCCCAGGAGGCACCGCGCGCCTCATAGAAAACGTTGTCGATCTCCATCCAGCCGGTTTTCACGAAGCGCTCTTCCTTGTCCAGCTCGCCCACCGGGGTGTCGTTGTCGGTGTTCAGCTGGGTGCGGCCGACGCTCTGGCTGAGGCTCAGGCTCAGGGAACCGAGCCGGTTCTGCACTTCGTTGAGCCAGTAGTTGAGGTTGTCGGCGCGGGCGTAGAACTGGGCGCTGCCGTCCTGGCGCTTGAGCGCTTCCAGGTAATTCTCCAGCGCGCGAATGCCGCGCCGGTACTCGCTCTCGGTGGCCGGCATCGCCCAGCTTTCCGCGTCGAAGTTGAACTGCGGCTCGGCGATGGCCAGGAAGGTGTCTTCCTGGCTTTGCGACTGGGAGCGGCTCATATCGCGGCGCATCACCCGGGTCACGTCGCGCAGCTGCACCAGCACGCCGAACTCCCAGGACGGCATGTTATCCAGCCACAGCCGGTGCGGCAGCATGTCGTTGCTGAGGTAGCCGCCGGGCTTGTCGAGCAGGGTGCTGGCCACATGGATCACTTCCCGGGTCATGGTCTCGCCGGCCACCGCGCCGTCACGGCGGTTCACTTCCGACAGGTCCGGCTCCCAGCTCCAGTACCAGCCCAGCGCCACATCCACCAGCAGCAGGATCGCCAGCAGCCACAGCAGGCCTTTCCAGATGCGGTTGTTTCTGGGGTCCAGCAGGGTGTCCCCGACCTTTTGTCCGAATTTGTCGTCCGTCATTATCGTTCCCGAGTGTCGACTTGTCCCTCTAGGCTACCAGAGTACCGTCAAGCAGCGGCGAAGGGCGACCCCAAACGACAGCCCGCCTCTAATCGGACATCAACCAAAACCGGCGGTCCTCGCACCGTGGCGTCAAAGGCACCGGGGAACGGTCTCGTATCGAGTCGGCGAGCCGCTTCCGAACAGCCAGAACGTGCGCGCCGCCGGGATCGTTCTCGACGTGCTCAAGCCATTTCTCCGGCGTCATTTCGGCAATCCGCCCGTGCCCGTAATAACGGGCCGAGAACGGCGCCTCGCCAATATAGGTCAACGGCTGTAACGCGGATGCGCCCATTGCGCGGTAACACTGGATCAGCGCCTTTTCCGTCTTCAACGCTTGAGGGTAACGCCACACGTAGACGCCGCCGGACAGCGCCAGTACCGGCATCAGGACCACCAGTGCCCGCCAGACAAAAGGCCGAGCGGGAACATCCCCGCCGCCAAGCGCCAGCAGCAAGGCCGCGAACGGCAAACCCGGCAGCACATAAGTGGCCAGGATATTGCCAGAAAAGGTAAAGAAAAAAACGGGAACCAGCGCGGCCAGCAACAGCAGCTTTTGATCGTCGTCCGGTCGCCAGCCGGCGCTTGCCTCCCGCTGCCGACGAAGCCTCTGAATCAGCCGCCATAGGATCACCGGCGACCAGGGCAGCGCCGCCCAGACCCAAAGCAGCCAAATGGTACCCCGGGGTTGATCATGAGCGCTGCCATAGCGGTCGCCGGCCCAGCCCGGATCAAGAAAACGATTGAAGTGCTCGCCAACGATAAAGTAATTCAAAAAGCCTGACGTTTTGAGCTCTGCCGCCAGGTACCAAGGTGCGCTCAACAGCATCATCAGGGCGCCACCCCGCCACCACGGCAATGCTCGCATCAGTGCTCGCCAGCGCCCGCTCCAAAACGCCCAACCCATCAACGGCGCCCCCACCAGCACCAAAGTCAGCGGGCCCTTGGCCAACAACCCGATCGCCAGACCGATAAAAAACAGCCACCGCCAACCGCGCCCCTGACCGCGCAAAGCGAACCCGGCGGCAACCAGCGAAGCCGTGGTGCCCAGGGTGAAAAAGCCGTCCGTCAGGACCGCGCCAGCGCACACGTACACCAGCCCCATGGACGAATAAATCAGCGCCGCCCACATCGCACGGCGACGGTCCGCCAGAGCCAGCGCGTACCGGCCAATAAGCCACACGGTGCCCAGGTGGGCCAGCCAAGCGGGAAAACGCGGCGCGAATTCACGCCCCGGCAGAACGGTCAAGGCCAGCGCTTGGGCCCAGAACGAGAGTGGCGGCTTGCCCCAGAACGGCACTTGTTCGCGGAACCAGGGTGTTATCCAATCGCCGCTCACCGCCATCAGCCGAGCGATCTCGGCGTAACGCGCCTCGCTGGTGTCGGTGAGCGGAATCATCGCCATGGCCACCCATCTCGACAACAACAGCGCCGCCAGCAGCAAACACAGCGGGCTTACCCTAAGGCCTTCACCCAGCCACCCGCGATCTTTAACGAACATGCTTTAACGAACATGGACATGGGCCAAGGCCTCACGGGTAGATTGATGTTGTTCACCGCCCGGCGAGGCCGGTTTTACCACGTCACGGACCAGGTAAATGGGGCGACGCTTGGCCTCCAGGTAGGTTTTCCCGACGTACTCGCCAACCAAACCGATGGTGAGCAACTGCAGCCCGCCCAGAAAGGTGATCAGCGCCACTAAAGAGGGGTATCCCTGCACCGCTTCACCGAACAACAGCGCCTTGACGACAATCACAGCGCCATAGCCACCGCCCGACAGCGCCGCCACGACACCGGCCATGGTCGCCCAGCGCAACGGTGCCACCGAAAAAGACGTAATGCCTTCCAGCGCCAGAGCCAGCAGTCGCGGATAGCTCCATTTGCTGCGCCCGGCCGGCCGCGCCGCACGGTCGTACTCGCACACCACCGTCGGCATGCCGACCCAGGCGAACAGCCCTTTCATATAGCGGTTGCGCTCATCCAATCGCCGCACCGCCTCCACCGCTCGCCGGCTCATCAGCCGGAAGTCGCCGCTGTCCGCGGGGATCGGCACCTGTGCCAGACGGCGCAATAAACGATAATAGGCGTAGGCGGTCACGCGCTTGCACCAGGTTTCACCAACGCGGTCACGGCGCTGCATCAGTACCACATCGGCCCCCGCCCGCCAGCGTGTCAGCATGTCGGGAATGTATTCCGGCGGATCTTGAAGATCTGCGTCCAATAATACGACCGCCCGTCCCGTGGCGTAGTCGAGCCCGGCGGTGAGTGCCGCCTCCTTGCCAAAATTGCGGCTCAAACGCACCAGTTGCAGCCAAGGCCGGGCGTGCCCCTCGGCAATCAGGTAGTGGTCACCGCCATCGTCGCTGCCGTCATCGACGAATACCACTTCGAACGGTTCGCCCAACGCACCAAGCACCTTTTCCAGACGATCCAGACAAAGCGGCAGAACCTGACGTTCGTTGTAGAAAGGCACGATCACGCTAATCACCGGCCGACTGTCGCCCGTGTTAGATGAAAACTCACCGAGATTCATGGAATACCCATTGGGTGTAGATCAGGTAGTTGGCGATGGCGACCCCCGCCGTGGTCAGGATTTGCGACCCTACCGGCCCGCCTCCGATACCAAAGAACAACAGAAACAGCAGCGAATTGAGCAGCCAGGCGACGGCGCAGGTGAGCACATAGGCGGGCAACGCCCGACGGTGCGAGGCCCGCGCCCGGTAGGTGAAACGGAATTGCAGCAGGTAATTGAGAAACGCACCGGCCAACGCCCCCAGCGCGGTGGAGAGGTGGGCGCCAACACCGGCGTTCATCAGCGCCGCCATGACCGACCAATGCAGGATCGACGCCAAGCCACCGGCGAATACGAATCGTCGCGCCTGACCGGCTTCGACCAACTGAGCCAGACTCATTTCCGTGGCGTACGCGCAAAGTGCGCCAAACGTAAGGCGTGAAAGCAGCCGCCCTGCGAGGCGTCCCTTACCAAGGTGAAGCCCTGGGTGGCCATATCCGCCACCAACTCCGCCTGCCGGGTGTGGTTCTGACGATGGCGCCGTCCACCAAGCCGCCAACGCAACCATCGTCTTACGCCGGTCAGGGACCAGGGAGTCAGATAGGAAATCAACACATGCTCGCTACTGACGCGGGCCAGCTCGGTGACCAGGGCCCGTCGGGTGTCGGCGTCGGCGAAGTGATGCAACAGCCGGAAGCACACCACGGCACGGAAATGGCGGTCTGCCCAGGGCATATGGAATATATCGCCTTCGACCACCTCGGCGTCGAACCCCTTCTCCGCCATTAACGCCCGGGTATGCTCCACGGCGGCGGCGCCCAGATCCGTGGCGCTGACGCGCCACCCCTGCCGGCCCATCCAAAGGCTCAACCGGCCGGCCCCGCAGGGCGCATCCAGAACCCGCTCGCCAGCGGGTAACACCGGCATGGTGCGGGCCACCAAAGCCATCTCGGCCCGATGTTTGGCGGGCTTGCGTCGCCGATAAGCGGCCACGCTTTGCGGGTCGGATTTAACGCGTTCACGGGAAGGGGCGGTACTGAGATTATTCATCGGGTTGGGTACTCCAAAGGCGACGAGGCATCAAAAAATCCGGGCTGCAACCGGCCGGGCGGCCGCGGTGGCGGCGTCCACGATGCGCGCCAAGACGGGAGGCGGGAGGAATCCGGCGCGGCGCGTCAACTGGTCCAGATCCGCAGTCGACGCCGCCATGCGCGAGCGCCGCCGTCGACAGCGTTCAAGGTCCAGCATCCGCACCGCCAGGGTTTCCGGATGGATCAGAAAATGCGCGGGATAGCAGGCGCCGTGTTGCCAGCGCAAGGCGTGCATACGCGCCAGGGCGTCTCCCAGCCGTGATGCCCCCGCCTGCAGGCGGGGGCCATTCGACATCTCGGAGAGTGTTTTCAGGTCGACAAAACCGGACGGAGCCCGGGTCACCAGAATCGCGGCGCCGTCTTGCTCGGCGTACAACAACCACTCGACCACCGGCACCCCCAACCGGGACAACCGGTTGAGCGCCAGAAACTCATGGTAGTAAGTCGGGCGGGAGCACCAGGGACGATGGGCAAAACGGCGGCGCTGGCCCTGCTGCCGCTTCACGTACAGCGTGACACCTTCCAGGGTCATCCGGGTCACGCCACTCCAACCGCCACGGCGGACATTGGGCGGCTCGACCCATTGCTCCGGCAAACGCCAAAGCGCCTCGAACGTATCCAGGTCATGACGCCGCAACAACGCGCCCCAACCGTCGGCAATAAAACAGTGCCCCATCAAACCTCCCGCACCGTAGCGGTGCCGTTGAAGACACACACAGCGTGCGGGGAAATACTTAAGGTAATCTTAACAGCGAAATCGTCAGCGGCGTCAGGCGGCGGGGAGGCGAACTTCAGCGGCAGCAGGCCGGTCGGGAGCCGGCAGTTGGAAGCACAGGGTGCCGTGGTACAAATCGAGAATACGCTGGACGATGGACAACCCCAGGCCGGCACCGGGAACATCATGGCGACCACGACTGAAGCGGCCGGAAAAACGTTGCTGCTGTGTTTGCGTCAAACCCGGACCACCGTCGGCGATCACGAACACTATTTCGCCGCCATCGCGATACCCCGACAACGCCAGCCGGGAAGCCGGCGGTGAATAACGGCAAGCATTATCGAGCAGATTACGCAGCACCATCTGCAGCATTTCCGCGGGTATCGAAATCGACAATCCCGGTGCCAGCACCGACGTCACCTGATGGCCGTGCTGCATCGCCAGAGGCTCCACTATCGCGAGCACCTCCCGGGCCACCTCCGCGCCATCGCAGCACTCATCCGTACGTGCTGCACTCCGGGGGTCCAGCCGACCGAGCACCATCAATTGCTCAACGGTACGCGACGCCCGGTCAATCGCGCGCCGCAACTGAGACATCGACGCCGCCACGTCCTCCGGGTCGCTTAACTCGACGGCGTTATCGGCGTGCAGGCGCAACGCCATCAACAGCGTCCGTAATTCATGGGCAGCGTCGGCGGTGAAGCGTTTTTCTCGCTCAAGCGTCTCCACCAGCCGCGCCAGCAAGGCGTTAATCGCCTGGGTAAGCGGCGCCAGCTCACGCACGCGACGATGACGCAGCGGCGTCAGATTATCTTCATGGCGGGCCGTCACCGCCCGCGCCAGGCGGGTCAGCGGCCCCAATCCCCAACGAATCGCCAGAGCCACCAGAATCAGTACCAGTGGCACGCTGAGCAAATAGGGCGCCAGGACCGTGCCGGCAATATTGCGCACCAAGGAATGGCGCGCCGCGTCGCTTTCCGCCACCACCACCCAGCGCTCACCCGGTAAGGCGATGCCGTAGACATGCCAGCCATTACGCTCGACGAAAAGACGCCGCTGGTTGCTGTCGGTTAGCGGTATCAACGGTTTATCCGGCGCGCCGGCGCTGCCCAGCACAAGTTGGCCGCGCTGCCAAAGCTGATAAATAAAATAGCGCTGGTAGCGATGCTCCTCGGGGGCCAACGCCACCGCCGCCGGGTCGGGCACTTCACCCTCACTCCAAAACGAAGCGATCAGGCGCCCGCTTTGCACCAGTTCCGCGTCGCATTGCTCGTCAAGCTCGTGATAGAGGGTTCGATAAGTCCCCCAACCGAGCAACAAGCCGCCGCCCAGAATCACCGCCAGCAGAGTCAGCATCAGAAAACGACGTATGGAGAACATCATGGCGTCGCGCCCTGGCTGTCCGGGACCACCAGGCAATAACCGACGCCGCGCACGGTGCGAATCACGTCACTGCCGAGCTTGCGGCGCAGATGGTGGACATGAACTTCCAAAGCATTGCTTTCCACTTCGTCGCTCCACCCATAAAGCGCCTGCTCCAGATAAGCGCGGGTGAAAACGCGACCGGGATGACCAGCCAATTCAACCAGCAAGGCCATTTCCCGGCGCGGCAACGTCAACTGCTCACCGTCGCGCGTCAGCGCCATACAATCCAGGTCCAGGATCATATCGCCCACTGTCAGCACTCGTCGCACCGGCTCGCTCTGTCGCCGCAGACAAGCGCGCAGTCGGGCGCGCAGCTCCTCCATCGGAAACGGTTTAATCAGATAATCATCGGCACCGCTGTCCAGCCCGACAATACGATCATCCAATTGGTCTCGGGCGCTGATGATAATCACCGGCACATCCTGCTGGTGACGCCGTGCTTGCCGCAGCGCCGCCAGACCATCCAGGCCCGGCAACCCCAAGTCCAGCAGCACGGCATCGAAATGCCTGTCGCGCAACGCCGGCAACACCAGATCCCCCCGCTCAAGATGGTCCACCGTATAGCCATCATGCCGGAGCGCCCGCCGCAGTCCGTCCGCCAATAAAGCATCGTCTTCCACCAGAAGAATGCGCATCTTCACCGGTCCTGTTCCGCCTCCATGGCACTATAAGCGTGGATCCCCGCCCCTCCAAACCGCCACTTTGCGTCGCCGGAAGGATCGGTGGAGAATGCCAGCTCCACGCCGGGCGTGCGAGTCTGGCGACGCCGCCTTAACGTTGTCTTAAGACGGCACCGCCAGGCTGCCGGAACCTCCTGGCATCGGGGGCATCCAAGCAGGAACTGATTGGGAGGAACGCATGACAGGCTTTTTGCGCGCACCAGCACCGCGGCTGCTGATGCTGACCGCCGGGTTGATCCTGGCAACCACCGCTTCCGCGCTGTCCCTGGATGGCGGTGATAGCCTGTTCGGCGGCGACGAAGCGCGCCTGCCCAATGTGGACGAAGCGATCCAGGTGGTACCCGACGCGGACTGGGACCGCCAGCAGCTGCTGGTCAGCTTCAGCCTGCTCGACCGGGTCTACCTTTACCGCCACCGCCTCGACTTCACCCTGCGCGATGCCAACGGCAACCTGCTGGACGATTTCGACGACCTGGAGCTGCCCCCCGGCGAGGCCAAAACCGACGAGATCTACGGCGACGTAAACGTCTACTTCGGCCAGCTCGATGTGCGCCTGCCGCTGGACAGCGTGCCCCTCGCCGACACCGAGCTGGAGGTGCAGTACCAGGGCTGCATCGAGGACAAACTGTGCTACCCGCCGGAAGTGCGTACCTTCTCCTTCAGCGCGCCCGGCCCGGAGCGCGCACCGGCGGCCGGCGCACCGGCGGCCACCGAGGTCTCGGACAGCGACGGCGCGCCCCGCAACAACCAGGGTGGGTTTTTCAGCATCCTGCTGTCCGAGGACGCCAACGCCTTCAACAGCTGGATGCACGACCGCAACCTGGGGCTGATCGTGGCGTTGTTCTTCGCCGGCGGCCTGCTGCTCGCCTTCACCCCCTGCGTGTTCCCCATGGTGCCCATCCTATCCGGCATTATCGCCGGGCAAAGCGATGCCAGCGCCCGTCGCGGCTTCATACTCAGCTGCGCCTACGTGCTCGGTGTGGCCGTGCCTTACACTATCGCGGGCCTGTTGGTGGCGGTGTTCGGCGCCGGCCTGAACCTGCAGTTTCTGCTCCAGCAGCCGGCGGCCATCCTCACCAGCGTGGTGATCTTCGTGCTGCTGGCGCTGTCCATGTTCGGGCTCTATGAGCTTCAGCTGCCGGAACGGCTGCGCAACCGGCTCAATAACGCCGGCCCCAGCGGCCGTGGCGGCCTGGGCGGCGCCGTGTTGCTGGGCGTTATTTCCGCCCTGGTGGTGTCCCCCTGCGTCACCCCGATCCTGGCCGGCGCGCTGCTTTATGTGGCCGGTACCGGCGACGCGGCCACCGGCGCCGCCTCGCTGTTCGCCCTGGCCCTGGGCATGGGCGTGCCGCTGATCATCTTCGGCACCGGCGGCGGTCATTTCCTGCCCCGCGCCGGCCAGTGGATGGAAGACATCAAACGCTTCTTCGGGGTGGTGATGCTGGGCGTCGCCATCTGGCTGCTCGAGCGCATTGTCAGCGACACCCTGACGCTGGCGCTCTACGGCCTGTTACTGGCGGTGTACGGCGTGCAGCTGGGCGCCCTGGAGCCGGTCCGCGAAGGCGGCTCACGCCTGAAACGGGGCCTTGCCCTGGTGATGGCCCTGTATGGCGCGATCATGGTGGTGGGCGCCGCCGGCGGCGGCAGCGATCCCTGGCAGCCGCTCAAACCCCTCACCCAGACCCCGTCCGCAAGCAGCGCCCAGGCCGGCGGCGACAACACCGCCGCCACCACGGACGACGCCCAGCACGGCCCCTGGGTCGACGTGGACGGCCGCCAGGGCCTGCGCGACGCCCTGGCCCGCTCCGCCGAGGCGGGCAACCCGGTGCTGGTGGATTTCTTCGCCGAATGGTGCGTGGCCTGCAAGGTGATGGAGGAAACCACCCTCAGCGACCCGCGCGTCCTCGACGCCATGGCCGGCTACGACCTCTACCGCGTCGACATCACCGAGATAAACCAGGAAAACCAGAACATCATGGCCGACTACAACATCTTCGGCCTGCCCAGCTTCGTCTTCTTCGCCCCCGACGGCGAGGAGGTTCCCGAATCCCGCGTGCTCGGCGAAATGGACAGTGAGCGTTTTCTCAAGCATCTGGAGCGGCGGGTGACGCCGCACCTTTGAGCCCGCGCACATACTTGTAACCAATGGTGTAAAGTCCTTTTTTCCTTCATGAGATACCCTTAGACTCCCGAATATAGGGAAAAGCCGGACAAACTGGCTTTTTGCCACACGTTCAACGCAGATAACGACAAATTCGGGGGTATACGCCTTGGCTAGCATCCTCGTCCTGCACGGGCCCAACCTGAACCTGCTGGGCCGCCGCGAGCCGGACCAGTACGGCGCCGCCACCCTGGCGGAGATCGATCAGGCGCTGATGGACCAGGCCGCCGAGGCCGGACACCACCTGCAGCATCTGCAAAGCAATGCCGAGTACGAACTGATCGAGCGCATCCACGGCGCCCCCGCCGAAGGCATCGATTTCATTCTGTTCAACCCGGCGGCGTTCACTCACACCAGCGTGGCATTGCGCGATGCGCTGCTGGCGGTGCGGATTCCGTTCATCGAAGTGCACCTTTCCAACGTGCACCGCCGTGAAACCTTCCGGCACCACTCTTACTTCTCCGACATCGCCGAGGGCGTGATTTGCGGCCTGGGCGCCACCGGCTACCGGCTGGCGCTGGCCGCTGCTCTGGAACAACTGGATCAGGCACAGGAATGAGCATGGACATTCGTAAAATCAAGAAGCTGATCGAACTGCTGGAAGAGTCCGGCATTGAAGAACTGGAAATTCAGGAAGGCGAGGAATCCGTGCGCATCAGCCGTGGCAGCCGCCACGCGGCGCCGGCGTACGCCCCGCAGCCGGCGGCCCCGGCACCCGCTCCGGCGGCGCCGGCCCCTGCTCCGGAAGCGGCGGCGCCCGCTCAGGACGACACTCCCAGCGGTCACCTGGTGCGCTCACCGATGGTCGGCACGTTCTACCGCTCTCCGTCCCCGGGCGCCGCGTCGTTCGTGGAGGTGGGCCAGAAAGTGAAAGCCGGCGATGTGCTGTGCATCGTCGAGGCCATGAAGATGATGAACCAGATCGAGGCGGACAAATCCGGCACCATCGACGCCATTCTCGTGGAGGACGGCGAGCCGGTGGAATTCGACCAGCCCCTGTTCTCCATCGTTTAACGGGGGTTCCCCATGCTGGAAAAAGTACTGATTGCCAACCGAGGCGAGATCGCCCTGCGGATTTTGCGCGCCTGTAAGGAAATGGGCATTCGCACCGTGGCGGTGTATTCCAAGGCCGACCGGGATTTGATGCACGTGCGCCTGGCGGACGAAGCGGTCTGCATCGGCCCGGCCCCGTCGGTCAATTCCTACCTGAACATCCCGGCGATCATCAGCGCCGCGGAGGTCACCGACGCCGACGCCATTCATCCCGGCTACGGTTTCCTGGCGGAAAACGCGGACTTCGCCGAGAGCGTCGAACGCTCCGGCTTTATCTTCATCGGGCCGCGCGCGGAAACCATCCGCCTGATGGGCAACAAGGTGTCCGCCATTGAAGCGATGAAGAAAGCCGGTGTGCCGACGGTGCCCGGCTCCAGCGGTTCGGTGGGCGACGACGCCGACGCGGCGCTGATGATGGCCGAGGAGATCGGCTACCCGGTGATCATCAAGGCGGCCTCCGGCGGCGGCGGGCGCGGCATGCGCGTGGTGGAAAGCCGCGACCAGCTGCTCAACGCCATCACCCTGACCCGCTCGGAAGCCAAGAACGCCTTCGGCGACGCCACCGTCTACATGGAAAAGTTTCTGCAGAGACCGCGCCATGTGGAAATCCAGGTGCTGTCCGACGGCGCCGGCCATGCCATTCACCTGGGCGACCGGGACTGCTCCCTGCAGCGCCGCCACCAGAAAGTGGTGGAGGAGGCGCCGGCCCCGGACATCCCCCTGCATCTGAAGAACGAAGTGGCGAAACGCTGCGTGGACGCCTGCAAGGAGATCAACTACCGCGGCGCCGGCACCTTCGAATTCCTCTACGAGGACGAGCGCTTCTACTTCATCGAGATGAACACCCGCGTGCAGGTGGAACACCCGGTCAGTGAAATGATCACCGGCGTGGACATCGTCAAGGAGCAGCTACGTATCGCCGGCGACAACGCCCTCAGGCTGAAGCAGGAGGACGTCACCTTCCTCGGCCACGCCATCGAAGTGCGCGTCAACGCCGAGGACCCGGTCACCTTCGTGCCCAGCCCCGGCCGCATCAGCTACTTCCACGCTCCCGGCGGCAACGGCGTGCGGGTGGACTCCCACGTCTACGGCGGCTACACGGTACCGCCCTACTACGACTCGCTGATCGGCAAGCTGATCACCTGGGGCGAAAACCGGGATGTGGCGTTCGCGCGCATGCGCAACGCCCTGGATGAAATCGTGGTGGAGGGCATCAAGACCAACGTGGCCCTGCACCGGGACAAGATTTTCCGCGACCCCGCGTTCCAGAAAGGCGGCGTGGACATCCACCACCTGGAGAAGAAGCTCGGTTCATGAGCTGGCTTCAGCTCCACATCGCCACCGACCCGGACCACGCCGACGCTTTCCAGGACGCCCTGGAAGCGCTCGGCGCCGGCGCGGTGACGCTCACCGACGGCGCCGACCAGCCGGTCTTTGAGCCGCCTCCGGGCGCGCGCCCCCTGTGGCGCACCACCGTGGTCACCGCCCTGTTCAGCGACGACACCGACACCGACGCCATCCTGGCCCGCCTCGGCGATCAGGGTCTGGTGTTCGCCGATCACCGTGTCGAAGCACTGGCCGACCAGGCCTGGGAACGGGCCTGGATGGACGACTTCCAGCCCATGCGCTTCGGCGAGCGGCTGTGGATCGTGCCCAGCTGGAGCGACCCGCCGCAGCCGGGCGCGGTCAATCTCAAGCTGGACCCGGGCCTGGCGTTCGGCACCGGCACCCATGACACCACCGCCCTGTGCCTGGAGTGGCTGGAGCAGACCGACCTGGACGGCAAGCGGATCCTGGACTTCGGCTGCGGCTCCGGGGTGCTGGCGATCGCCGCGCTGCTGCTGGGCGCGGAGCGGGCGCTGGGCACCGACATCGACCACCAGGCGCTCACCGCCAGCGCCGACAACGCCGCCGCCAACGGCGTCGGCGAGCGGCTCGATCTGTGCCTGCCGGAGGCCCTGGCCACCGACTATCAGTGCGACCTGCTGGTGGCCAATATTCTCGCCGCGCCGCTGATCGAGCTGGCGCCGGTGCTGGCGGGCCGCTGCCGCCCGGGCGCGTCGATGGCGCTGTCCGGCATCCTCGCCGATCAGGCGCAAAGCGTGCGCGACGCCTACGCGCCCTGGTTCGATCTCAGCCCCACCCGGCAGCGCGGCGACTGGGTGCGGGTGGACGGGGTTCGCAAGGCGGACAGATAAGCGGCCGCGGCGCTTGCCGCCACCCCCTGTTTTTCTGTACAACAAACTTTCTATCCCTCAAAACATAAAAACCATGGCCGGCCAGTACAAAACCCGCTGCCCGCATTGCGGTGCCCAATTCAAGATCAGCGACGAGCACCTGGGGCAGGCCCGGGGTGCGGTGCGCTGTGGTTCCTGTCTGCAGATCTTCCAGGCCACCGATCACTTCGTCGGCGAAACGCCGGCGCGGCCCCACGCCGATGACAACGACACCGCCCCCACCGGCGATAACGCCGGGCAATGGCAGTACGCCCTCGACGACGACGAGGACACCGACGGCCGGGACGACGGCAAAAAAAGCGGCGGCTTCGGCGATAGCGAGCTGAGCGATTCGTTCCTGTCCCTGGACCGCGACGGCGACGAAGGGCTGGGTGAGGACTTCTCGGACATGGAAGGCGCCGGCCGGGCCGGCGGCAGTGACGACACCGATGAAGCCTGGGCGGAAGCGCTGCTGGAAGACCTGGACGACGAGGACGAGCCGGCCCCGGCCAGCGCGCCGCCGCCGAAACCCCGCCCGGCGGCCGCGTCCCGCCCGGACCCGATCAGCGAACACGACGACCAGTTCGAGTTTCTCAACAGCACCCCCACACGGCGCCATATAGTCGCCAACGAGCGCCTGGACTACGTGGCGGCGCCACCCTCCGGGCCGGCGGTGACCGCCAAATGGGCGCTGCTGTCGGTGCTCGCCCTGGTGCTGCTGGCGGCTCAATACGCCTTCTTCCATTTCGACACCCTGGCGCGCTCGCCGCAGTGGCGGCCGCTGTACGCGGAGGCCTGCCAGCTGCTCGGTTGCCGGTTGCCGCTGCAGACCGACCTGAGCCGGCTGCGCGGCGCCAACCTCGTAGTGCGCAGCCACCCGCACTACCAGAACGCCCTGATGGTGGATGCGCTGCTGTTCAATGAGGGCGACTGGCCGCAGCCGTTCCCGGCGCTGGAGCTGACCTTCAAGGATCTGCGCGGCGACACCGTGGCCATGCGCCGCTTCGCGCCGTCGGAATATCTGCGCGGCGAGCTGGCCGGGCTGGACGCCATGCCGGTGGATACCCCGGTGCACATTGCCCTGGAAATCGTCGATCCCGGCGAGCGCGCGGTGAACTACAACCTGCGCCTGCGCGCCCCCGCGCCGCCGTCGTCCCGGGTGTCCCAGCGGCCCTGATTGATCACGGGCCTTTCCCCCGGCGCTCCGGGTCACTATCATTGTCGCCCCGCGCGGCCCGCGCGGGGCACTTTCAACAGTGTTCCAGGCGACACCTGACTGCCAACCGAACCCGAATCCAGCATGCAAATCGGCTCCTACCTGCTCCCCAACCCCTTGATTCTCGCGCCCATGGCCGGCGTGACGGATCGTCCTTTCCGGCATTTATGCCGGGAGCTGGGCGCCGGGCTGGTGGTGTCCGAAATGGTGACTTCCGACACCCGGCTGTGGGACACCCGCAAGTCCGCCCACCGGCTCGACCATAGCGGCGAGCCGGGGCCGGTGTCGGTGCAGATCGCCGGCGGCGAACCGGACATGCTGGCGCACGCGGCCCGGGCCAATGTGGACCGGGGCGCGCAGATCATCGATATCAACATGGGCTGCCCGGCGAAAAAGGTGTGCAAGCGCGCCGCCGGCTCCGCACTGCTTTCCGACCCGGACCTGGTGGCCCGGATTCTGGACGCGGTGGTGGCGGCGGTGGACGTGCCGGTGACCCTGAAAATCCGCACCGGCCCGACCCGCGACGATCGCAATGCCGTGGCCATCGCCCGCATCGCCGAGCAGGCCGGTATCCAGGCGCTGGCGATCCATGGACGCACCCGCGCCGACAAGTTCAACGGCGAGGCGGAGTTCCACACCGTCCGCGACGTTGTGGCCGCGGTGGGCATCCCTGTTATCGCCAACGGTGATATCAATTCGCCACAAAAAGCCCAACGGATACTGGAAACCACGGGTGCCAGTGGTATCATGATCGGCCGCGCTGCCCAGGGTAATCCCTGGATCTTCCAGGACACCGTGCATTACCTGGATCACGGTCGGCTGCCCCCGGCGCCGAAGGTCGAAGACGTGGCTGCCCGCGTCCTCGCGCACCTGATCGACCTGCATCGCTTTTACGGGGACTACTCCGGCGTGCGCATCGCCCGCAAGCATCTGGGCTGGTATACGCAACACCTGCCCGGCGGGGAAGATTTTCGGCGCGGGTTCAACAAACTGGAAAAGGCCGGCCAACAACGGCGGGCCATTGAGCAGTTTTTCCAACAGATCAGCGCCCTCGGCGACCGGATTCGAATCGGTGGCTACGGCGAGGTGTCTGCCCGGAACAAAGACGGAGCATTGGCCGCATGACCCTTTCTTCAATGAAGACCGCTGCTGCACGGACACTGACAGAAATGAATACCGCTGAATCGCGCAAACCCCATCTCACGCTGGCCCGCAGCGAAACCCACGACACGCTGCGCAACTGCGTGCGACGGTCGCTCGCCGATTACTTCAACCAGCTGGAAGGCGAGCCGGTCAGCGAGCTGTATCAGATGGTGCTGGCGGAAATGGAAATCCCTCTGCTTGAGAAAGTGCTCGAGTACACCCGCGGCAACCAGACCAAGGCCGCCGAGCTGCTGGGCCTGAACCGCGGCACGCTGCGCAAGAAACTCAAGCAATACGGCTTGCTCTGAACGCAACCCGTGACGACAGGGGCAGTTTTCGACTGCCCCTTTCTTATTTTTAAGGTGATCCCATGAGCAAGGCCGTTGAACGCGCGCTGATCAGCGTCTCGGATAAAACCGGCATCGTCGATTTCGCCCGCGCCCTCGCCGACCGGGGCGTGGAGCTGTTGTCCACCGGCGGCACTTTCCGCGCCATCCAGGAAGCCGGCATCTCGGTACGCGAAGTGTCCGACTACACCGGCTTCCCGGAAATGATGGACGGCCGGGTGAAAACCCTGCACCCCAAGGTGCACGGCGGCATCCTCGGCCGGCGCGGCCAGGACGATGCGGTGATGGCGGATAACGACATTCGCCCCATCGACCTGGTGGTGGTCAACCTCTACCCCTTTGAACAGACCGTGGCGCGGCCCGACTGCAGCCTCGAGGACGCCATCGAGAACATCGACATCGGCGGCCCCACCATGGTGCGCTCGGCGGCCAAGAACCACGCCCATGTGGGCATCGTCACCGACGCCGGCGACTACGCCCGCGTGCTCGACGATCTGAACGGCAACGGCGGCGCCCTGTCCGACGGCCTGCGTTTCGACCTGGCGATCAAGGCGTTCGAGCACACCGCCGCCTACGACAGCGCCATCGCCAACCACTTCGGCAAGCTGGTGGGCGAGGACAATCAGGATTTCCCGCGCACCATCAACCTGAACTTCAAGAAAGCCCAGGGCATGCGCTACGGCGAGAACCCCCACCAGAAAGCGGCTTTCTATGTGGAGCGTCAGCCCGGCCAGGCGTCCGTGGCCACCGCCCGCCAGCTGCAGGGCAAGGCGCTCAGCTACAACAACATCGCCGACACCGACGCCGCCCTGGAGTGCGTGAAGTCCTTCAGCAAGCCGGCCTGCGTGATCGTCAAACACGCCAACCCGTGCGGCGTGGCGGTCAGCCTGGAGGGCATCGACCAGGCCTACGAGCTGGCCTTCGCCACCGACCCGGAAAGCGCCTTCGGCGGCATCATCGCCTTTAACCGGGAACTGGACGCGGCCACCGCCAAGGCGATCGTCGACCGCCAGTTCGTGGAAGTGATCATCGCGCCCAAGGTGTCCGAAGAGGCCCTGGCCATCACCGCCGCCAAGAAGAACGTGCGCGTGCTGGTGTGCGGCGAATGGGACGGCGCCACCGCCGGCGGCCTGGACTACAAGCGCGTCAACGGCGGCCTGCTGGTGCAGGACCGGGACGTGGGCATGATCAACGAGAAGGACCTCAAGGTGGTGACCAAGCGCGCCCCCACCGAGGCGGAACTGCACGACGCCATTTTCGCCTGGAAGGTGGCCAAGTTCGTCAAGTCCAACGCCATCGTCTACGCCAAGAACCGGCAGACCGTGGGCGTCGGCGCCGGCCAGATGAGCCGCGTTAATTCCGCGCGCATCGCCGCCATCAAGGCCGAGCACGCGGGCCTGGAAGTGGCCGGTTCGGTGATGGCCTCCGACGCCTTCTTCCCGTTCCGCGACGGCCTGGACAACGCCGGCAAGGCGGGCATCCGCTGCGTGATCCAGCCGGGCGGCTCGATCCGCGACGAGGAAGTGATCGCCGCCGCCGACGAAGCGGACATCGCCATGGTGTTCACCGGCATGCGGCATTTCCGGCACTAAGCAAGGATAAGAGAATCGAGCCCATGAAAGTCCTGATCATCGGCGGCGGTGGCCGCGAGCACGCCCTGGCCTGGAAAGTGGCGCAAGCGGAACAGGTGGAGAAAGTGCTGGTGGCGCCGGGCAACGCCGGCACCGCCCGCGACGCCAAGCTGGAAAACGTGGCCCTGGACGTCAACGATCAGACCGGCCTGGCCGACCTGGCCGAACGCGAAGGCGTGGCGCTGACCATCGTCGGCCCCGAGGCGCCGCTGGTGGACGGCCTGGTGGACTACTTCCAGAGCCGCGGCCTGAAGTGCTTCGGCCCCGGCAAGGCCGCCGCCCAGCTGGAAGGCTCCAAGGCCTTCACCAAGGACTTTCTGGCCCGCCAGAACATTCCCACCGCCGCCTACGGCAACTTCACCGATGTGAACGAAGCCCTCGCCTATGTGCGCGAGCAGGGCGCGCCCATCGTGATCAAGGCCGACGGCCTGGCCGCCGGCAAGGGCGTGATCGTGGCGATGACCCTGGAAGAGGCGGAAGCCGCCGTGCGCGACATGCTCGACGGCAACAAATTCGGCGACGCCGGCCACCGCGTGGTGGTGGAGGAATTCCTCGACGGCGAGGAAGCCAGCTTCATTGTCATGGTGGACGGCGAGCACATCCTGCCGATGGCCACCAGCCAGGACCACAAGCGCGTCGGCGACGGCGACACCGGCCCCAACACCGGCGGCATGGGCGCCTACTCACCGGCGCCGGTGGTCACCGATCAGGTGCACCAGCGCATCATGGAAGAAGTGATCCGCCCCACCGTGGCCGGCATGGCGGCCGAAGGCATGCCCTACACCGGCTTCCTGTACGCCGGCCTGATGATCAGCCCGGACGGCCACCCCAAGGTGATCGAGTACAACTGCCGCTTCGGCGACCCGGAAACCCAGCCGATCATGATGCGCCTGAACAGCAGCCTGGCGGATCTCTGCCTGGCGGCGCTGGACGGCGCCCTGGACAGCGTCACCGCCGACTGGGACCCGCGCCCGGCCCTGGGCGTGGTGCTGGCCGCCGGCGGCTACCCGGACGCCTACCGCAAGGGCGATGTGATCCACGGCCTGGACGGCGCCGATTCGGACACCGTCAAAGTGTTCCACGCCGGTACCCGCGAGGACGACGGCCAGGTGGTCACCAGCGGCGGCCGCGTGCTGTGCGTCACCGCCCTGGGCGACACCGTGGCCCAGGCCCAGCAGCGCGCCTACCAGGCGGTGCAGGGCATCGGCTGGGACGACGCCTATCACAGAAGCGACATCGGCTACCGTGCAGTGGCCCGGGAAAAGGCTTAGCATACCCCCTCAGAATAACGAATGAGAAAACCCGGGGGAGCCATGACCGCATCCACATCGGTGGACACCGCCGGCACGCCCGACGTGTCCCGCCTGAGCGCCTTTATTCCCTTCGACGGCCTGAGCCCGTCGCACCTGCGCGAAATCGAACAGCAGATCACCGTGCACCGGCTCCCCGCCGGCCGGTTGCTGTTCAAGCGCGGCCAGAGCGGCGACAAGGCCTACTTTCTGATCGACGGCGAACTGGATCTGATCGATGCCGGCTTCACGGTGCGCCCGTTCGCCGCCGACGACGATGAGAACTACCTGGCCGTGGACAACTACCCCCGTCATACGGTCAACGCCATCACCCGCGACAGCGCCACCCTCTACAGCATCGACCGGGACAAGCTGGACCTGCTGATGGCCTGGACCCAGGCCACCGAACTGATGCCCGGCGAGCACGACAGCGACGGCGAGGACCATAACTGGATGGACGCGCTGCTGGCCTCGGGGCTGTTCGCGCAAATGCCGCCGGCCAAGCTGCACGCCCTGTTCGTGAAGTTCCAGCCCCGCGAGGTGGAACTGGGCGAAACCGTGGTGCGCGAAGGCGAAAGCGGCGACACCTTCTACGTGATCAAGCGCGGCAAGGCGATGGTCAGCCGCGCCAGCGCCGGCGGCGATCAGCCGGTGGCCGGCCTGGCCGCCGGCCGCTTCTTCGGCGAGGACGCCCTGATCAGCGACCAGCCGCGCAACGCCACCGTGACCATGACCAGCGACGGCGAACTGATGTGCCTGGACAAAGCCGACTTCCAGGCCATTCTGCAGGCCACGGTGATCCGCCGCCTCAGCGAGGACCAGCTGGAAGACCGCGTGCTGGAAGGCGAACGCGCCCATGTGCTGATCGACGTGCGCCTGCCCATGGAGGCACGCCATGACCTGATCCCCGGTGCCCGCAACCTGCCGCTCAACCAATTGCGCGAGCAGGCGCCCCGCCTGGAGCAGGAATTCACCTACATCCTCTGCGCCGAAGGTCGACGCAGTGAACTGGGAGCCTATATCCTCTCCGAGGCGGGCTTGGACGCCTATGTGCTGGATCGGGGACATGATGACACTAGGGAAGAACAACAACACAGCGAACGGAACATGGCGGCCAACGCCGAAAGCTGAACGCCACCGGCCGTCACGGCCCCCGGCCTGGCTGTGCTGGCTGCCGGCCCTGCTGATGCTGCTGGCGACCGCCGTCCAGGCGGCGCCGCCGCCCCCCTACGTGGTCAGCAGCCTGCCCGACAACGCACGCCTCACCATCTATTCGGAATACCTGCCCGACCCGGAAGGCACCCTGAGCCTGGAGGCGGTCACCGCCGGCGATTTCGAGGGCCGCTTCAAACCCGCCTCGCGGTTCGTGGAACGGCTGGGCCTGAGCGACCACCCCTGGTGGATACGCATCGCGGTGCAGAACGAACTGGGCGACCAGCGCCGCTTTGCCCTGATGCAGGGGCCCCGCCACTACTTCGACAGTGAATTCTTCCTGCCCGGCGACGGCGGCTACCGCCCCGCCGGGCCCGGCGAGCGCTTCGTGCACCGCACCCCGGTCTATCTGGTCGACCTGCCCCCCGGGGAACCCCAGGTGTTCTACTGGCGGGTCAATCCGCGCGGCAGCCTGATCTACTCCATCAACCTGAGCACCCTGCCGGCGGCGCTCGGCAACGACCCGCTGTTCGCACTCTATTGGCTGCTGTTCGGCGTGATGCTGGCGCTGGCCGTCTATAACGGCCTGGTGGCGCTGATGCGCGGCGGCATCAGCCACGGTTACCACGCCGGCTTCCTGCTCGCCCTGGCCGGCCTGGTGCTGTTTTCGTCCGGCATCCTGGCCGGCCACTCGCTGATCGGCGCCTGGCTGCCGCAACTGAAGATGGGCAGCCTGATGCTGGCGATCATCGGCGCCAGCGGCGTCGGCCGAACCTTCGTGGACAGCCGCCACAACGCGCCGCTGCTGGACCGCCTGCTGCGCGGCCTGACCCTGCTGGCGCTGCTGTTTCTGGTGGCGGTGCCCTGGCTGCCGATCGCCGGCGCCCTGGCCGCCGCCTTCGGGCTGGGCCTGGCCGCCGCCGCTCTGCTGGTGGCCCTGGGCTACCAGGCCTGGCACCGCGAGGTGCCGCTGGGGGCCCTGTATTTCTTTACCAGTCTGCTGGTGGGCAGCCCGGTGGTGCTGGGCTGCCTGACCATGCTCGGCCTGGTGCAGAGCAACGTGGACCTGGGCCTGTGCGTGATGATCACCGTCAACCTGGCCGGCTTTATCCAGGCCGCCGGCCTGCGCATCCAGCACCACCAGCACCTGCATGTGAAGATGGAGCACCGGCGCAGCCAGAGCGTGGCGGACACCGTCGACACCACCCGCCGGGAGACCCTGGCGCGCATGGGGCACGACGTGCGCACGCCGCTGAGCGGCATTCTCGGCATGGCCGAAATTCTTGAGGACACGCCGCTGACGCCCAACCAGAAGGACTGCGTGGGCGGCATCCGCAATGCCGGCGAGAGCCTGCTCAAGATCATCAACGATGTGCTGGAATACTCACAGCTGTCCGACCAGGGCGCCGACATCAACCGCGAGGCCCTGGACGCCAACGAGCTGCTGATGGGCGCGGTGGATCTGTTCCGCGAGCGGGCGGAAGAGAAGCAGGTGGAGCTGATCACCCACGTGCACACCAACCTGCCGGCGCGCATGGAGGGCGACCCCGGCCGGCTGCGCCAGGTGCTCACCAATCTGATGGGCGCCTTCATACGCCATGCGCAGCCCGGCGAGCTGATCATCGACATCTCCCTGGAGCCCACCGGCCGGGCCGGCCAGGTGCGCTTCGAATTCAGCGGCACGGCGTTGCGGCCCGGCACCTTCCGGGCGCTGCGCGACCCCGCCGCCCGCCAGGACAGCAGCAACCTCAACCTGTCGATCGCCGAGCAACTGGTGGAGGCCATGCAGGGCCGCGCCGGCGAGCGCGACGAGCACGGCGGCGACGTGGCCTACTGGTTCGTGCTGCCGCTGCCGGCCATGGAGGCGCCGCCCAGCGGCCCGGACACCGACATCAGCGCGCTGCAGGGCCGCAGCATGCTGGTGGTCGACGACTCCAGCACCGTCACCCGGGTGATCCGCCATCTGGCCCTGGGCTGGGGCATGCGCGTCACCGCCTGCCACGACCCGCGCGAGGCGCTGGCGTCGCTGCGCACCCAGGCCAACATCAACGAACCCTACGACATCGTGCTGCTGGACCACCACATGCCGGGCATGAACGGCCTGCAGCTGGCGGCGCGCATCCACGAGGACCCGGTGATCACCCACCCCACCACGCTGATCATGCTCACCGGCGTGAACAACGCCCCCACCGCCACCGAAGCGCGCAACGTGAGCATCCACCGGGTGCTCACCAAGCCGGTGTCGGCGCCGCGCCTGAAGCAGGCGCTGGCGGAGGAAATGGGCCTGCGCCGGCCGGTGCGCGAACAGGGGCAGCCGGAAACCCCGGACCCGGCGCTCAAACTGCTGGTGGTGGAGGATCACAAGCTCAGCCAGAAGGTGATTCGCGGCATGCTCAGCAAGCTGGGGCTGAGCGCGGACCTGGCCGCCAACGGCAAGGAAGCCCTGGCGATGGCCACCGAAAAGCGCTACGACCTGATCCTGATGGATTGCGAGATGCCGGAGATGGACGGCTTCGAGGCCACCCAGCGGATCCGTGAGTACGAGCGCCGCCAGGGCCTGGTGGCGGTGCCGATCGTCGCCCTTACCGCCCACATTCTGCGCGAGCACCGCGAGCGCAGCCTGGCCTCGGGGATGAACGCGCACATCCCCAAACCGGTGGAGATGAGCGTGCTGCGCGAGGCGCTGGTGCGCTTTACCCGGAAGGATCCGGGCGCGGCAGACGGCGACGCCAACTGACCGGCGACTCGCCGCGCCAGCGGCGGAACGCGCGGCTGAACGAGCTGGACTCGGCGAACCCCAGCAACAGGGCGATCTCGGTCAGGTTGAGCGCCGGGTCTCGCAGGTAGAGCTCGGCCAGGCTGCGGCGCAGGCCGTCGAGCACTTCCTGATAGGCCAGCCCCTGGCGCTGCAGCCGGCTCTGCAGGGTGCGCACGGTGAGCCCCAGTTCCGCGGCCACCGCGTCCACGGACGGGTCGCCACTGCCCAGACGCCGGTAGATCGCCGAGCGCACCCGGCTGAGCAGATTGCCGTGGGCGTCGAAATCCGCCAGCAAGGCGCCGGCCTCCTTCTCCATCATCCGCCCCAGCCCCGGGTCGGCGCTTTCCAGGGAGTGGCGCAGCAGCGCGGCCGGCAAACGCACGCCGTCGAAGTCGGCGTTAAATCGCACCGGCGCCTGGAACCAGTCCCGGTAACGGGCGGCGTCCGCCGGCGGCGGATGGCGGAAGCACACCTCCGCCGGGGCCGCGCCGGGCGGCATCAGCGGGCGCATGAAGGTCACCCAGCCGGTGATCGCCGCCTCGGTGAGCATGCGGCCCGGCTCCCCCGCCACCGGGCACCGCCAGCACAGACGCACCTGGTCACCCTCGTCATGGCGTTCGGTGCGCCCCAGGTTGCCGGACAGCTTCTCGAAGCGCATCAGCCGCTCGATGGCTTCGTCCAGGTCGCGGCTGGCAAGAATCACGTAGCCCAGCACCTGGTAGGAACGGGGCCGCACCCGGCGCCCGGTTTCAAAGCCCAGGCCCGGGTCGCCGCAGGCTTCCAGAATCACCAGAAACAGGCGCATCACATCGAGCAGCGGCAGCAGCCGCCCCGGGTCGTTGAACACGGCGCCGTCGATGCCCGCCTGTTCCAGCACCGTGGCCCGCTGCAAGCGATAGTGCGCGAGCAGATCCGGCAGCACCGAGTCGACAAAGGCGGCGGACACGCTGCGGTCGGTGCCGGCCACCGCGGGACTGATGTGCATGATGCCCTGGCCCTCTGTTTCACTGATCAATGAAGCGGTTATGCTAGCATGCCCGTGACTGGTGCCCGGAGACCGGAACGATGACCGAACGACACTTTAGCCCCATGGACCGCCTGCTGAGCCGCGTGGACAGCGCCCTGCGCACCCTGACGCCGGGCTCCGCCCGCGCCGAGCGCCAGCCGCCCAACGCGGACCCGCAGCCGGAGGCGCCGCTCAACCCCAGCGAGCGCCGCCACGTCACCGGGCTGATGCGCATCAACCACACCGGCGAAGTGTGCGCCCAGGCGCTCTATCAGGGCCAGGCCAGCACCGCCACCCTGCCCCATGTGCGCCACGCCATGGAGGCGGCGGCCCGGGAGGAGGAGGATCATCTGGCCTGGTGCGACGACCGCATCCGCGAGCTGGGCGGCGTGCCCAGCCGGCTGAACCCGCTGTTCTACGCGGTCAGCTACGCCCTCGGCGCCGGCGCCGGCCTGGCCGGCGACCGCTGGAGCCTGGGCTTCGTCTCGGAGACCGAGCACCAGGTGGTGCGCCACCTGGAGAACCACCTCACCCGCCTGCCCGCCGGCGACCGGCGCAGCCGCGCCATCCTGGAGCAGATGCGCGAGGACGAGCTGCGCCACGCGGTCACCGCCGAAGGCGCCGGCGGCGCCCCCCTGCCGCCGCCCATCAAAGGCGCCATGGCCCTGATGAGCAAAGTCATGACCTTCACCACCTACAGAATCTAGTTGACAGTTGATAGTGGACAGTTGACAGCTCGCGGACGAAACCTCTGCCAACCTAAAACGAAAGAGGCCGCGCCCCAAGCCAGGGGCGCGGCCTCTTTCGTTTTATGTATGTTCGCGGGCAACGCCCGCGTTGTTTTAGTTATCAACTATCAACTGTCCACTATCAACTGCCGTTTTCACATGTTGCGGCTGTAGAAGATTTCGAGCATTTCGGTCTGCAGGCGTTCGCGGATGTCGGCGAGTTCCTTGTCGTCGAACTCGTCGCTGCCGGCGCCGAACAGGTAGTTGTTGATGTCGAATTCCTTGAGCAGCATCTTGGTGTGGAAGATGTTCTCCTGGTACACGTTCACATCGATCATCTGATACCCGTTCTGGGTGTCCTCGGTGAGGAAGTTCTGAATCGAGTTGATGTCGTGGTCGATGTAGTGCTTGGTGCCGTCCACGTCGCGGGTCATGCCGCGTACCCGGTAGTCGATGGTGACGATGTCGGAATCGAAGCTGTGGATCAGGTAGTTCAGTGCCCGCAGCGGTGAAATCACCCCGCAGGTGGAGACATCCACGTCCACCCGGAAGGTGGAGATGCCGTTGTCCGGGTGCGACTCCGGATAGGTGTGCACCGTCACATGGCTCTTGTTCAGGTGGGCGACCACTGAATCCGGCAGCGGCCCCGGCGCCTCTTCGTCCCAGTCGCCGTCGGTGGGCGGGGATTCGTGCTCGGCGATCAGCATGGTCACGCTGGCGCCCTGGGGATCGTAATCCTGGCGGGCAATATTGAGAATATTGGCGCCGATGATCCGGGTCACGTTGGTGAGGATCTCGGTGAGACGCTCGGCGTTGTACAGCTCGTCGATATACTCGATGTATTCCTTGCGATGCTGCTCGGTTTTCGCATAGGCGATATCGAAGATATTAAAGCTGAGGGACTTGGTCAGGTTGTTAAAACCATGGACCGAAATCTTGGGATTGGGATCTTTCACCACGGCGTTATTTCCCCGCTGGCCGTTATCAGGATTCGATGCTGTAGCTGTGCGTCACTTCCACGCCACCGCGTGTGAGCATAATGGCGGCGGAGCAGTACTTCTCCGCGGACAGTTCCACGGCCCGTTTCACCTGATTTTCCTTGAGGTTATTGCCACTGACCCGGAAATGCAGGTGAATTTTGGTAAAAACGGCCGGAATCTCGTTTTCGGCCCGTTCCGCTTCCATTTCGCAGCGGCAACCGGTCACGTCCTGGCGGGCCTTGCGCAGGATGTGCACCACATCGAAGCTGGAGCAGCCGCCGACGCCCATCAGAACGGTTTCCATGGGCCGCGCGCCACGGTTTTTGCCGCCGTGATCCGGCGGTCCGTCCATCACCAGAGTATGGCCGGTTTCCGACTCGGCCTGGAAACAGACATCGCCCTGCCAATCAACCACCGCTTTCATTCGAGTCTCCTGCTCACGCCCTCGCGGAATGGCCGCGAAGACTACCACAGACCACCCCCACGCCATACCCCGGCGAACGTAGAACAGCGCCGGGCTGGCGCGCGGCGCGGCGAAGCGGCAGACTGTGGACCGGTTCCCTTGGCAGTCACGTGAAAAACAGGCAAACTCCATAAGCTTAAATAGCTAAGACTTTTTTCCGGCTTTTAAGCAGCGTGCCCAGAAGCAGAGAGCCCATGAGCGACGGTAACAAGATAATTCCAAATCTGGACCAATTTCTCGCCAACTGTCATCGCCGAAAGTACCCGGCCAAGAGCACCATCATCTACGCCGGTGACGAGTCGGACGCCCTGTACTACATCCTCAAGGGCTCCGTGACGGTGATGATCGAGGACGACGATGGCCGTGAGATGATCATGGCCTACCTGAATGAAGGCGACTTCTTCGGTGAGATGGGCCTGTTCGAGGCCGATCCGTCCCGTTCCGCCTGGGTGAAAGCGAAAACCGAGTGCGAGGTGGCGGAGGTCAGCTACCCCAAATTCCGCCAGCTGGCCCGCGAGGACGCCGAGATCCTGTTCGCGGTATCCGCGCAGATCGCCGGACGCCTGCGCGCCACCACCCGCAAGGTCGGCGACCTGGCGTTCCTGGACGTCACCGGTCGCGTCGCCGGCACCCTGCTGGACCTGTGCAAGCAGCCCGACGCCATGACCCACCCGGACGGCATGCAGATCAAGGTCACCCGCCAGGAAATCGGCCGCATCGTCGGCTGCTCCCGCGAAATGGTCGGCCGGGTGTTGAAGAACCTGGAGGAGCAGGGGCTGGTGTCGGTGAAGGGGAAGACGATGGTGGTCTACGGCACCCGCTGAGCCTCGCCGCCGCCAAAAAAGCCCGCTTCGGCGGGCTTTTTTTTGGTTCATCGCGCTTTAGCGGGAACGCTTCCCCTCCATTTGGTGCGCAGGTCTGGGTGACGCCCTTCCGGGAACGCCGTGAACCCGTCCCTGGGGGCTCCCTGTCGAACGTCCTGTTCTCCAGGGTCCCGGAAGGGCGTCACCCAGACCCGCTCAGCAGTGAGCCGCGGCGCCACGGGCCACTTCAGAGGTCAGTCAACAGGGGAGCTGGGAACTAAGAGGTAGGGGCGGACAGTGAACTGAGTTAAGTTGTTTGTGCGAGCAAGCAACCACACAAGGACACTGC
>Ga0208813_1000175_pt1 | contig 60446 bp, 60 predicted proteins | sample MalvireepMed_904_FD_184250 | JGI IMG/M metagenome (GOLD analysis project Ga0208813, IMG submission 184250) | Marine viral communities from the Global Malaspina Expedition - Malaspina viral metaG DeepMed_904 (SPAdes) (version 2) | ecosystem: Environmental > Aquatic > Marine > Oceanic | place... | reverse complement strand
GGCTAGCACTGACTAACCGTGAGTTCTCGATGTTTAAGCAGACCGGTTGGAAGCTGGTCATTGTGGCTCTGCTCGTCTTCACCGGCACCTTTATTGGTTCGGCGGTGGTCGCCCACGTGATGCTTTAAGGAATACAACATGGCGATATCAATACCCTTGCCTGATAGCGAAGAACTGACCGCGTGGCGACAGGATTTCCACCAGCACCCGGAAACGGCGTTTGAGGAGCATCGCACTAGCGCACGTATTGCCGCGCTGCTCGATGAGTGGGGCTTTGAGGTGACCACTGGCATCGCCGGAACGGGCGTGGTGGCCGCGTTAGACGGTCAACAGGGTGAAGGCAAAACCATCGGCCTGCGGGCCGATATCGACGCCCTGGATATCCGCGAAGAGACAGGGCTTGCCTATGCTTCGCAAACGCCCGGGAAAATGCACGCCTGCGGTCACGATGGCCACACCACCATGCTGCTCGGTGCTGCCTGGGCGCTAAAGCAGCAGCCTGATTTCAAAGGCCGGGTGGTGTTTATTTTCCAGCCCGCTGAGGAGAACGCGGGCGGCGGTCGGGTGATGGTCGAAGAGGGCCTGTTTGAACGCTTCCCGATGGATGCGGTGTACGGCCTGCATAACTGGCCCGGGCTGCCCGTGGGGGTTGCGGCGGTGCACGATACCGACGTGATGGCCGCATTTGATATCTTCAGCCTGACGCTCACTGGTAAAGGCTGCCACGCCGCGATGCCGCATTTAGGCATCGATACCGTGCTGGCGAGCTGCCAACTGATTAGCCAACTGCAAGGGCTGGTGAGCCGCGAAACGCCTCCGGATAAATCGGCGGTGCTGAGCTTCACCAGCATTAATGCGGGCGACACGTTTAATGTGATTCCCGAGCAGGTGGCGCTGCGCGGCACGCTACGCTGTTTTGATATGGCGCTGAAAGAGCATTTAGAGGCACGCTTTAAACAGGCGATTGCCAGCTTAGCCGACTTCCATGGCTTAACCGTTGAACTGGATTACCAGCGCTGCTACCCCGCCACGATCAATACGCCAGAGCACGCACAGCACTGTGCCACGGTATTGGAAGGTTTGTTAGGCCAAGACAACGTGCTGCGCAACCCACCGCCCAGCATGGCTTCTGAGGATTTCTCATTTCTGCTTGCCGAACGGCCCGGCGCTTACATCTGGATGGGGAACGGCGAGGATTCCGCGTCGCTGCATAACCCCCACTACGACTTTAACGATGCGCTGTTACCGCTAGGGACGCGCTACTGGGTAGAGCTGGTAAGAGCACTGCTCGTCTAGATCGTAATCGTGACTTAATGCGTTGATTCGCTCTCTGATGCCCACTGGGTAGGGGAGCGTTTACCCAGAATATGGCATTGAAAGGAGTTTTATCATGTCTTTAGCTGCGAACCCTTTATCGATCACCGTGGTTGGGTTGGGCCAGATGGGCGGCAATATGGCGCTCACCCTTCAAGCGGCAGGCTTTGCCGTCACGGGCAGCGATGTGTTTGAAGTAGCACGGGCACGACTCGAAGGCCTTGGGCTTGCCGTGGTGGCTCCCAATGCCCTGCCCCCAAGCGATGTGTATCTGCTTTCGCTGCCTACCTCCGCCCATGTGCGTGAGGTGATTGAACACTCCCCAGGCCTACTCACGCTAGCACCGAAAGGCAGCGTGATTGTGGATACCTCTACCAGTGACCCCGCCGTGAGTCGTGAGTTAGCCGAAAAAGTGGCGGCCGCAGGGCTTCATTGGTTGGATGCCCCGGTAAGTGGAGGCCCTAAAGGCGCGGCCAGTGGCAAGTTGGGAATGCTGTTAGGCGGCGATGACACCACCATTGAGCGGGTAATGCCGATGCTGGAGGCGATGTCGGCCAAGCGCACCCATGTGGGCGGCCCAGGCAGCGGTCACGTGGTAAAACTTGCCAATAACTACCTGTGTGCGGCGCACTTAATCACCACCGCTGAAGCTGTGGCGATGGCAGCCAAAGCGGGCGTTGACCCCGCCGCCTGTTTGGCGGGCATCAATAGCGGCTCCGGGCGCAGCGCCATCAGTGAGGTGAACTTCCCCGAGTGGGTGCTGAGCGAGCGCTTCGATTCAGGCTTTACCACGGGCTTGATGCGTAAAGATCTGCGCTTGGCCCGGGATGCCGCTGAGCAGTTGGGCATTCTCTTACCGCTGTTACAAGCTGTTGTAGATGCTTGGCACGCCAACCCTGAACAGCCCACCGATAGTGACGACTTTAACCATATCACCACGCCGATTTTAGCCCGTGCCAGCCAAGCGGAGGGGAACCAATGAACTCACTCAGCCAATACGCCTGTCACCACCTTGCCGAGCTGTTAGAAGGTTTTGGTTTGTCCGCTGCTGCGCCTTTGAGTAATTGGATTAATGGTGAGTTAGTCGCAGGTGAGGGGGAAGCAATTACTCTGATTAATCCCGCCACTGGCGAGGCGCTAGTGAGCTACCGCGATGCGGGCGCTGGATTGATTGAGCGTGCCACTCAAGCGGCACAGCGGGGGCAGCGCGAGTGGATGGCGCTCACTGCCAGCGAGCGTGGGCGGCGCATGAATGCTGCCATACGTGGGCTAGAGGGGCATGAAGAAGCGCTGGCGCAGCTGGAAAGCGTTGTTGCCGGTAAGCCCATTCTTGACTGCCGAGCCGAAGTAGGCAAAGTACGGGAGATGTTTGAATACTATGCGGGCTGGTGTGATAAGCAGCACGGCGAAGTGATTCCAGTGCCTACCTCGCATCTTAACTATGTGCGCCACGTACCCTATGGCGTCGTAGGACAAATTACACCCTGGAATGCACCGATGTTTACCTGCGCCTGGCAACTGGCCCCGGCCATTGCCGCAGGGAATGGCGTGGTACTGAAGCCTTCTGAGCTGACGCCCTTCACCTCGGTAGTGATTGCCAAACAGCTTGAGAGTGGCGGCTTGTCTAAAGGGTTGATCAATATTGTTAACGGGCTGGGCAAAACGACCGGCGCGGCGCTGACTGACCACCCCGCTATCAGCAAGCTGGTATTTGTCGGTTCGCCCCAAAGTGGCCGTATGATCGCTGAGGCAGGGGCCCGCCGTTTGGTGCCAAGCGTATTAGAACTGGGCGGTAAATCCGCCAATATTGTGTTTGCCGATGCCAAGTTAGACGAAGCGGTCGCGGGTGCCCAAGCCGCCATTTTTGCCGCTGCGGGCCAAAGCTGTGTGGCAGGCTCGCGCTTATTAATTGAGCGCTCGGTGTTTGAGCAAGTCACCAGCCGCTTAGCGCGTGCTGCGGAGCAAATTGCGGTGGGGTTACCCAGCGATGAAGCGACGCGAATGGGACCGCTACAGAATCATCGCCAATTTGAGCAGGTCACTCGTATGATTGAGGCCGCCAAGGCGGCAGGCGCGAGAGTGTTAACGGGTGGCAAACGTCCTGAAGGCTTGCCTGACGAAGCCCAGGGCTACTTTATCGCGCCTACCGTGCTGGTCGATGTCACGCCGGATATGGAAATCGCCCAACAAGAGGTCTTCGGGCCGGTACTGGTCGCTATGGCCTTTGACGGGGAGGGCCAAGCCACTCAGCTCGCTAACGAGACCCGTTTTGGCTTGGCGGGTGCGGTATGGAGCCAGGACGTAGCGCGGGCGCATCGTGTCGCCGGGCAGCTGCGTGCGGGCACGGTATGGATCAATAGCTATAAGGCAATCAGCGTCATGTCGCCGTTTGGTGGTTTTGGAGATAGCGGTTTTGGCCGCTCCAGTGGCTTGGATGGCCTACGCGAATACACGGTGCCACAAAGCGTATGGGTGGAAACCGCGCCAGAGGCCAGCGTGGCGTTTGGTTACGGCAGTGGAGTGGGTTGATGTAACGCCGGGTCGCGGAAGGCCTGCATCCAGCGCTGTAGATGGCGCAGCAGCAGGATGCTGGCCTTAGGCTGTTGGCGTCCTACCCGTGTGACCATGTGGGCCTGTGAGCGTTGAAACAGAGGATGATCGACCGGCCGTGCCACCAGCGTTCCTACTTCTAAATCGTGCGCAACGGCAAAAGCAGGCAGCAGGGTAATGCCCATGCCGCTGCGTACATATTGCGCCAGAATCACCATGGAGTTGGTATTCATGGCCATACGCGGCGCGATTCGAGACTGCTGGAAGGCTTGGTCGACCATTTGACGCACGCCATGGGTTGTGTCCCACATGGCCATGGGCTGGTCGCTAAGTTGGGTCAGCGTGAGCGGCGACGTTTGGCAGGTTAATGGATGATTGGGCGGTAAAATTGCCATCAACGGTTGAGGGCTGGAGGACCAGAAACGGAGTTGGGGATGCGTCCGTTCATGGAACATCAACCCGATGTGGCTATGATCACCCACAATCGCGTCAATGATGCCCGAGGTGCCCGCCGTATGGATATCGAGCTGGATGCCCGCATAGCGTTGGGTAAATTCATGCAGAGGGGAGGCCACTAAGTCACTGACAAACCCTTCACCGACGGTGAGCGATATCTTGCCAGTTTCCATGCGCTGATAGGATTCAAGCGAGGCAATAAAGCCTTCATCAAGGGCACCGCGACGCTCGCAATATTCAAGTAGCATTTCACCTACGGGAGTAGGTGAAATGCCATCGCGTTGGCGCTCCATGAGCGTCGCCCCTAAGGCTTCTTCCAGCAGCGCAATTTGCCTGCTGACCGCCGAGGGAGCGATATCTAAGCGCGCCGCCGCGCGGCGCACAGAGCCAGATTCAAGGGTAACGCGGAAGTACACTAAGCGTTGATGAGGTATGTCCATCGATAGCTGTTATACCTCTGCGGGATTGGCTCTTCGCCGGTCATGCCATGCCACAAAGTTTTGCTACAAATACTTCAGCAGCTTTTGCAGCTTGTTCATATCGGCGGAGTCGCCGACGAGGCGGACGTCTCCTGCCACCATGCCGTCCAGAAACGCCTGCTGGGTAGGCTTCTTGAGAATACGCAGCGCCGCGTCTTGGTCGCGAAAGCGCAGCTCAAGGTCTAGATCGACGGGCAACCCCTTGCCGGTGGTGATGCCGTTAGGCGCCATCCGGTAGTAGCGGGCGGTGCTTAAGTCTTCCGTAGCGACACCCCAGTCGAGGCCGCGCATGCGTTCAAGCTGCTCACGAAAGCGCGGCTTGCGGCGCAGGGCTCGCTTGAGCATAAAGCCCAGTAGCCACAGCGTCAGCGAAAGCTTCATTAGGAAACGGCGTCCTTGAGCGCTTTGCCTGGCTTAAACGCGACGTTTTTGCTGGCCGGGATCTGCAGTGGAGCGCCGGTTTGCGGGTTTTTACCGGTACGGGCAGCGCGCTCGCGAACGGTAAACGTACCAAAACCGATCAGCGCTACATCTTCACCTTTGGCAACGCTGTTGGTGATTTCGTCCAGGATGACATTGAGGACTTGGCCAGCTTTGTCTTTGGAAAGGTCAGCACTTTCAGCGATGGCTGCAGCGAGTTCAGGTTTGCGCATAAAGGAATCTCCCTTGTGGAAAACAAACATCAATGTTGTTGGTAGCCTACCCAGCAGGCAGCGCTTCTTTAGCCTAGTCGTGAATGCGGCGAAAATCAGCCTAGCAGGCCTGGGGCAGCTCTGGAAAGCTCCACTTTCCTTCTCACGCAGCCGCCTGTCAACGCAAAACCAATCAAATGTCCGTCTTTATTTTCCGCTAACGCGGTGAAATCATTGCCGTCGCCCTCAATCCGCCAGCGCTCTGGGGGCTGAGTGGGTGGGTAGGCCACCACGGGTAGCAGCGGGGTTTTCACCACGACTGGCCAAGCGCCGAAGCTAACAGACGTTGGGGTGCCGCCAAGGGTAGCTGCCAGGGCTTTGACGCTTGCTTGCAGCGGCTGCACATACATGGCGTTCACCCCATCAATACACGCGGCATCACCCAACGCATAAATATGCGGCTGGTTGGTGCGTAGCTGCCGGTCAACCTGAATGCCGCTGGGGCTGACGCTCAGCCCTGCCGCTTCAGCAAGCTGCGTGCGAGGTGCCAAACCGGTCGCGAATAGGATGATATCTACCGTATGGCGCTCGCCATTGTCGAGTTGCAGCGTCAAAGCGTTGTCTGCATCTTGGGATAATGTCTCTAAGGTGCGTCCAAGCGCTAAACGAATACCAGCCTCTTGAAACGTATCGGCCAGTGCGCTACCCAGCCGCTCAGGGAGTAGGCGCGGCAAAGGGGCGCTCTCTGGTGCAATCACAGTGACTTGGTGTCCACCTGCGTGTAGGTCGTTGGCGAATTCACAGCCGACTAATCCGGCGCCAATAATCGCGATGCGAGTAGGCTGGTTGAGTGCTCCGTGTAGGCGGCGGTAGTCATCCAAGTCGTTGACGGTAAAACAGCGCTCGGCCAGCTCGCTCGGTATGCGAAACGGCGTGCGAGGGGCCGCGCCGGTGGCGAGCACTAGCTCATCGTAGCCAAGCGTTGCTCCGCTGCTGAGTTGCAGTACGTGGTTATCCACATCCAGTTGCGTGACGAGGGTGTGGGTAACGATCTGTGCGTTTAATTCATCGGCGAGCGCTTCAGCGCTGCGCTGGGCGAGCTTGTCAGGGCTCAAGCGCTTGGCGAAGCCTGTCGACAGCAGCGGTTTGCTGTAATCATCACCGCTGTCAGCGCTGACCAGCGTGATTGTGCGCGTATCCCCTTGGCGTCGCAGCGCGCGAGCGAGGCCAACGCCTGCCATGCCGGTGCCCACAATCACCAGCGCGGCGTGGTGGTGAGGTGTTCTGGAAGATGTCGTGTGTGAGTCGGGCATACCGTCACCAAACGTCGGTGGAACAAAAGCCTGTAAAGCCACCATGTTACACTAGCCCGCTCTGAATTGACCGCCTTGGAGGCCTAGGTGACCGCCCCTGTGTTATCCACTCCTGCGTTTTCGCTCTTCCCTCAGTGGCTGCCCGTGGCAGCCGCTCAGCCAGCCATGAGTGCGCCTTGGTGGCAGTGGGTAGCGTCCACGGATTCCTTAACCGCGCGCCTCATGGCAGCAGGCGAGCCGGGAACATTTCGGGTGCGCTTGCTGCGCCAAACCATTGGCCTGCCCCAGCGCGATGAAGCCTTGGCCCTAGGCATCGCGCCTCGCCGTTACGCGTGGCTGCGCGAGGTGGCGCTGTGTGTTGATGAAACGCCGTGGGTGGTAGCGCGTTCGGTGGCCCCGCTTCACCAGCTACAGGGAAAAGGTTTGGGGAAGTTGGGCGAGCGCTCGTTAGGCAGCTGGCTATTTCAGCAGCCCGACTTGGTACGCGGGCCGCTTGAAGCCACGGTGACGCCGCCACGTTTTACCCACCAGCAGCCGGGGCTATCGGCCAATAGCTTATGGGGGCGGCGCTCTGTCTTTGAACATGGTGGGCTTTCGTTACTGGTTCAGGAGTATTTTTTATCTACCATGGCGGATGCGCTGGGCCTTCCGTCGCGCTAGGCTAACGCAGCAGCTTTTTTGACGAGGTAAGCATGAGCATGGACCGTTCTCTGTTGCGCCCGACCGGGTGGGCCCGTTTGGCAGATTTCTTACAGTTAATGCGCTTGGACCGACCCATTGGCACTTGGCTGCTGATGTGGCCAACGCTGTGGGCGCTGTGGGTCGCGTCAGAGGGCGTGCCAGGCCGCGATGTACTGCTGATTTTTATTGCCGGGGTATATGTGATGCGCGCCGCAGGCTGCGTGGTGAACGACTACGCCGACCGCCACTTCGATGGCCATGTAAAGCGTACCAAGCAGCGGCCACTGGCCACCGGTCGGATCAGCGAAACCGAAGCGCAGCTGCTATTTGTGGCGCTGGTGGCCGCCGCCTTTATTTTAGTGCTGCTGACCAACTGGTTTACCGTGCTGCTCTCGCTTGGGGGTGTGCTGCTGGCATTTATTTATCCGTTTATGAAACGCTACACACACTTTCCCCAGGTGGTGCTCGGGGCGGCTTTCTCCTGGGCGATCCCAATGGCGTTTGGCGCGGTACTGGGGCATGTGCCGCTGGAAGGCTGGCTGCTATTTAGCGCTAACCTGCTGTGGACGGTGGCTTACGATACCCAATACGCCATGGTGGATCGTGACGATGATCTGAAAATCGGCATTAAATCCACCGCGGTGCTGTTTGGCAGCGCCGACCGTTTCATCATTGGCCTGCTGCAGCTTGCTACGCTGGCGTTGCTTACCTGGGTGGGGTTGCGGGTTGGGTTAGGCGGTTTTTTCTGGCTGGGCTTGGTAGGCATGGCAGCGACGTTTGCTCATCAGCAGCGGTTAATTTTTCACTGTGACCGCGACCGCTGCTTCCAGGCGTTTCTGAATAACCACTGGTCAGGGCTCTTGGTATTTGCCGGAATTGTTCTGAGCTGGTGGCCTGCAGCTGGCTAATTATGCTGGGTGTCATAGAATTGTCATTAAGTCATGGTGTCATCGTCACAGACATGTCATTGAACTGTTTTGTATAAACGAGTTTTCATAGAACACCGTGAGGCCCTGGATGACCGCCAAGACCGTACTGATTGTCGATGACGAGGCACCCATTCGCGAGATGATCGCTGTGGCGCTGGAAATGGCTGACTATCGCGTGCTTGAAGCGGACAACGCCCAGGATGCCCATGCGATGGTCGTTGACCACCAGCCCGACCTGCTGCTGCTGGACTGGATGATGCCGGGCACCAGCGGCATCGAGCTGGCCCGTCGTCTCAAGCGCGAAGAGGCCACCGCTGAGCTGCCAATTATTATGCTGACCGCCAAAGGCGAAGAGGATAATAAAATTCAGGGCCTGGAGGCGGGGGCGGATGACTACATCACCAAGCCGTTTTCCCCCCGCGAGTTGGTGGCTCGTCTTAAAGCCGTGCTGCGCCGGGCGACCCCGCGCGGTGTGGAAGACCCCATCGAAATCAATGGATTGCTGCTGGACCCAGTGAGCCATCGCGTCAGCGCCCATGGCAAAGCGCTGGAGATGGGCCCTACCGAGTACCGCTTACTGCAATTCTTTATGACTCACCAAGAGCGCGCCTATACCCGTAGCCAGCTACTTGATCAGGTGTGGGGCGGCAATGTGTATGTAGAAGAGCGCACGGTGGATGTGCATATTCGCCGGTTGCGCAAAGCGCTAGGTGAAGCGCATCAGAATCTGATTCAAACAGTGCGGGGCACTGGGTATCGTTTCTCTGCTCGGGTGTAATCGTGCGTCTGTGGAGCCGTGAACTGTGGCGAATTATCTGGCTGGCTTTCCTAGGGATGTGCCTGGGATGGCTGCTAGGTTACCCCGGTTTCGGGTTAGCCGCGGGTCTAACGCTCTGTTTGGTGTATCAACTCCGCCAGCTTAGGGCGCTGTTCAAGTGGCTAACGCTCAACCCGCACGATGAGCCTCCTGCGGCAACTGGCATGTGGGGCGAGCTATTCGATCGCCTTTACCGTTACCAAAAAAGCCAGCGCATTACCCAAAGCCGGCTGCGAGCAACCCTCGCGCGTATTCAAGAATCCTCGGAAGCGATGCGTGATAGCGTCGTGATGCTGGATCGCCACGGTGATTTAGAGTGGTGGAACAGTGCCGCCACCGACATGCTAGGCCTGCAAACCGCCCATGACCGCGGTCAGCACATTACTAATCTGCTGCGCGACCCGCGTTTCATCAGCTACTTTAATGCCCGTGAGTACAGCGAGCCGCTCACGCTCACCTCGCCCATTGATGAGCGGCGCATTCTGCAGTATCAAATCACGCTCTATGGTGATGACGAGCGCTTGGTTATGGCGCGGGATATTACCCGCTTGCATCGCCTAGAGCAGATGCGCCGCGACTTCGTCGCTAACGTTTCCCATGAGCTGCGCACCCCACTCACCGTTCTTTCCGGCTATCTGGAAACCTATGGCGATCTTAAAGAGATGCTGCCACCGCGCCTGAGTAAAGGCATTGGTCAGATGGAAGAGCAGACCAAGCGTATGCAGAGCTTGGTGAATGATCTACTGCTTTTGTCACGCCTGGAGATTGACCGAGGCGGCGAAGATCATCAGCCGCTTGAGGTTGGGTCGATGCTTGAGAGCATTCGCCGGGATGCGCTGGCGCTCTCGAACCAGCAGCATAGCGTTCAGGTGGCGTTGGAGTGCGAGGCGCGCCTGGTGGGCAGCGAGCAAGAACTACGCAGCGCCATCTCAAACCTAGCATTCAACGCAGTGCGCTATACGCCGGAGGGAAGTCAAATCACGCTCCGCTGGGTGGCTCTGTCCAATGGCAGTGCCTGCATTGAAGTGGACGACGACGGTGAAGGGATCGATCCGGTGCATATTCCGCGTCTCACCGAACGCTTCTACCGCGTTGATAAGGGCCGCAGTACCGCCACTGGCGGTACTGGTCTTGGCCTTGCCATTGTTAAACACGTTCTACTGCGCCATGATGCACAGCTTCAAGTGGAGTCGTTACCCGGTGAGGGGGCGTTGTTCCGCTGTGTTTTCCCACCCTCCCGTGTCGTTAACAGCTAACACTGTGTCATACCACTCTCCGTCTTGGCTTGCATAACTTATGTATAAGTGTGCCATATTGGCATGCAAGCATGGTCAAACACCGCGCATGTGTCATATGTAGCCAACTAATCATCTACTTAAGCCAGTGCTAGAGGGTTAATCGGCATAGTGGTTGTTTTTATAAGTGTCTGTATATAAATAGATTTTATTTCTATTGAGAGTTTTTGGCATATAGGCTGCTACATACTTGTCAAGGAAGATTACTGCAGGAACTGGTAAGACAAGATGTCACTCTTCCTTAAATAGCGGTATTTCACAGCGATCGAGGAGGCGGAATATGATGTCCAAGGAACTACTCAAGAAAGCTGGTATTTTAGGTGTAGCGTTTGGTCTGGTAGCAAGCCCACTGACATTTGCTCAAGAGCCTGCAGATCCGGCAGACAACATTTCTCCAGATGAGCAGCCGGTCGAAGCTCAGTCTAATGACTCAGCTATGCCGTCTGATCATGACAAGACAGATTTAACCCATGACGAGGGTGATAACGCCAGCGACATGGAACCAAACTCCATGAGTGATGACTCGGATGCTACCTATGACAGCACCGAAGAACTCCCAGAAGAAAATAGTGGTATGTAACGAGTAATATTTCTTTGCAAAGCTGTAAAAAACTCTTACGCTTAAGGAGTGAGCAACTAGAGAGGCAAGGATGTCTCATCGCAAGGATTCTCAATGATTCAAGGAGTGAATCAAAAGCGATCAATACACTGGTCAGGGTAAATTCCAAGGTTGGATCCCCGCAAAAGGATTGGAAGCCAGATGTAAGTATCGTGTAAAAGTAAGAGTTCTCAAGACCCCGCCCTGCGGGGTCTAATTTTTTATGCCTAACACATAAACCCCAGCGAATGGCATGGCTGCCCTCTTGGCGGGGATAATGAAGCGGTTGGGCAGCAAGGCAAGTGAGTCAATTTGCGTCACTTATCCGACGCATGTGCCATTATTATACAGTATATTTGTATGGGTAATGATTTTGCAGCTTTATATTGCGCGCAATTGAAAGTGAATAAGTTTATGTTTTTTAACAGATATTTAATTTATGTGGTATTTTTGGCATTCTGGATGCCTTGACAAGATGTAAAGTTAGCCATTAGTCGTAGTCGCTTAATTGGTTTCCACCCTACGTCGACTGGCTCAATGTTAAAGGAGTAGTAATTTATGTTTTTCAAAGACAAAGAGTTAGCTAAAAAAGCTGCAGTGTTAGGTGTTGCTTTTGGTTTGGTAGCAAGTCCGATGGCATTTGCCCAAACATCCATTGAACTCAACAAAGACCGCTCTGCAGGACACGATGTGATGCAGCCTAACTCGCACAATACGTCAGGCCCGGCTCAGTACTCTGCTAGTGACTTGACCCGTAATGAAGGCGATACGCTGGACTACTCCACTTCAAGCAGCGTCAGCGATTCCAACAGCGTGGCTACCAGTAAAGCTGGCTATGATGCTAGCGAGCTGAACCGTGATGAAGGTGATGATCTTCGTTGGTAAGCGTTGATATTAATTCCACAAAAAACCCCGCTCCGGCGGGGTTTTTTGCGTATGGCTGTGTGTTCTAATGACGTGCGACAACATCTTGGGTGTCACGGTAGTGACCATCCCACATCAGCACCGCCCCCGCTACGGCGCCAGGAATTAAAAACAGATTGGCAAGCGGGATCCAGGTGACCAGCATGATCAGCCCGCCGAAGGTGAGGCTGGGCCACCAGCGGCGCGAAAGACGGCTGCGCATATCGCGAAACGTGACCTTGTTGTTATCCATCGGGTAATCAAGGTAAGTGATGGCCATCACCCAGGCGGAAAACAGTGCCCACAAGATCGGTGCCAACAGATTGAGGCCTGGTATCCAGCTGAGAATAAACAGCGCCGCCATGCGCGGCAGAATATAGCCCAGCTTGACCAGTTCGCGACCCAGTGCATCGATGGCCGTTTTAGCTAGCCCGCGATCATCCAACGGTTCCCGTCCTGTAGCCTGACGCTCGACTTTAGCGGCTAAAAAGCCGTAAAACGGCGCGGCAATCAGATGTGTCACCAGGGTGAAGGTAAAAAAGATCACCACCAAGAGGCTAACGAAGAAGAGCGGCCAGATAAGCCAAGAGAGCCACTCCAACCAGCTGGGGACCATGGTCATGGCACTGTCGAGCCAGCTATCAAAGCGGTTGAGCACCAAGCTTAGCATGCTGGCATACACGATGAGGTTGACCAGGATCGGCAGGAAAATGTAGCGCCGCAGCCCTTTTTGGTACACCAAACGTGTGCCTTGGCTCAGCGCCGTTATTGCATCCACCATGCTTGCTCCTTAAATAAAAACGCCCAGATGTGTCATCTGGGCGTATTGCAGGAGGAATTACCTGCTAGGTCAAGACTTTTTAAGCACCTTCTGCTCTAAGGTGTCGGGGTCGCTGTGGCGAATATCCAGGCCCTTCACCAGGTAGACCACGTACTCTGCCAGGTTATTGGCGTGGTCGCCCACACGCTCTAGTGCCCGCAGTACCCACATGATGCTGAGGACGGAGCTAATAGAGCGGGAGTCTTCCATCATAAAGGTCATTAGAGAGCGCATGGCGCTGCCGTATTCGTCATCCACCGACTCATCTTCACGCACAACCTGCATGGCAAGTTCGGTATCGAAGCGGGCAAAAGCCGTCAGTGCATCGCGCAGCATTTTACGCACGTGTTCACTGATGTGACGCACTTCGACCAGGCCACGAATGCCGCCGCTGTTTTCACTCAGCAGTAGGGCGTTGCGGGCAATTTTGCTCGCCTCATCGCCAATCCGCTCAAGGTCTGAGGTGGCACGAATAACGGCCAGCACCAGACGAAGGTCCGAGGCAGCCGGCTGGCGACGGGCCAGGACGCGAGTACACTCATCATCAATCTGCAGTTGCAGGTCGTTCACTTGGCGGTCGTTGTCACGCACTTTTTCGGCCAGACGGCTGTCGCCTTCCAACAGGGCGTGAACGGCGTCTTGTACCTGTTTTTCCACCAGACCGCCCATGGCCATCAGGTGGGTTTTCAGCTCTTCCAGCTCCTGGTTGAACTGGCGAGAGATATGCTGGCTGTGGCTATCGCTCGTAATATCCATTGAGCACTCCTGACGTAACGTCGGTTGGGCCTAGGTCATGCGGCCGGTAATGTAGTTTTCAGTGCGTTGTAAACGCGGGTTGGTGAACACTTGATCCGTTGGCCCGTATTCAACGAGTTCACCTTGCTGCAAAAAAGCCGTGTAGTCGGATACCCGTGCGGCTTGCTGCATATTGTGGGTAACCAGTACCAGCGTGAGCTGGGATTTCAGGTTACGAATTAGCTCTTCAATTTTAAGCGTAGAAATAGGGTCGAGCGCCGAGGCCGGCTCATCCAATAGCAATACATCGGGCTGTACGGCCAGCGTGCGGGCAATCACTAAGCGCTGCTGCTGCCCACCGGATAACTGCCACGCGGAACGGTGCAGGCGATCTTTCACCTCATCCCACAGGGCGGCTGAGGTGAGCGCCCACTCGATAATATCGTCGCGTTTGCGCTTAGGCAGGCGCCCCTGCAGGCGCAGCCCAAACGCCACGTTTTCATAGATCGACATCGGAAACGGGTTGGGCGTTTGAAACACCATGCCCACACGGCGTCGCAGCTCGGTAACGTTCATCTGCGGGGCGTGGATGTCCTGATCTTCTAACTGGATTTGCCCATGGTGCGTCACCGACTCATTCAGGTCATGCAGCCGATTAATCGCACGCAGCAAAGTAGATTTGCCACAGCCCGACGGGCCGATGAAAGCGGTGACTCGATGGCGAGGCACGTCAAGCGTTAGGTCGCGCAACGCCGTTTTCCCCGCATAAGCGAGGTGAAACTGGTTGATGCTCAAACAGCAGGTCTCGGCTGAAAATCGAGTTACCGGTGCTTGAGTTGGGTTGGCGGACGATAACGCTAGCATTCGTTCCCTCGTTGACGCCTTAAATAATGACGCAGAAATATGGCAGTTAGATTAAGCACCAGCACAATCAGCACTAACAGCAGAGCGGTGGCAAACACCAGTGGGATAGCGGCTTGGACATCTTCACCGTGAAAAGCGGTATCAAATAAATGATAGCCGAGGTGCATAAACTTGCGCTCTAGATGCAGATAGGGAAATTCGCCATCGACGGGCATTTGCGGGGCCAGTTTTGCCACGCCCACCAGCATCAGCGGGGCGACTTCCCCTGCGGCTCGAGCTACCGCCAAAATCACACCGGTGAGCATCGCGGGGGTGGCCATGGGCAGTACCACGCGGGTCAGCATCTCCAAACGGGTGGCACCCAGCGCCACTGCACCTTCCCGCTGGGCGTCGGGAATACGCGCTAGCCCCTCTTCGGTGGCTACGATGACGACCGGCAGCGTTAGCAGCGCCAGAGTCAACGATGCCCAGAGCAGGCCGCCGGTTCCAAAGGTGGGCGAGGGCAGCGCATCCTCAAAAAACCAGCTGTCGATGGAGCCACCGATGCCGTAAACAAACACTCCTAAGCCAAATACCCCGTATACAATTGAGGGTACCCCTGCGAGATTGCGCACGCCGATGCGCACTAAGCGGGTTAGGCGGTTCTGGTGCGCGATTTCATTCAGATAAATGGCGGCCAGCACGCCAAACGGTGTCACGATGACCGACATCAGGATCACCATCAGCACCGTCCCGAAAATAGCGGGCCAAACGCCGCCACCGGTATTGGCTGCACGCGGGCCTTCGCTGAGGAATTGCCAAATGCGCTCACTCCAGACGACGACTTTCTGCCCCCAGGACATGGCGTTGGGCGCTTGAAAAAGCGTGACGCCCGACAGCGGCTGGGTAATGGTGTGCCCATTGGCGGCGGTCAGTTGGAGTTGTGCGTTAGGGCGCTGGCTGTCGGGCAGTGTCAGGGCTCGAGCGACAAACGCCCAGGCGGCGTCATCCTCAAAATGCTGACCTTCGCTCTCTACGGCCTCCAGGCGGCCAATAAAGTCGCCCCAGGGGGAGCGCTCTAACCGGATGAGGTCGTCGGGCACGGCGACGGTGTCGATATCGTCCAGGGCCACCCAGCGCCAGCTTGCGCCGTCGATATCTCGGTTGCCGGTAAAGTAGAGCCGCTCTATGCCCGCTGTGTTAGGCAGAGGGGTTTCTCGCACCGGCTGGCCGATGACCGTTTCGCCTGAGTGAAGGGTGGCCTCTTCCAGCGCGGCGGGCCAAAAGTGGCCAAGTCCGCGCGTGGCGAGCAGGGTGAGCAGCGTGGCGAGCATCAGCAGCGACAAGGCAACGCTAGCGGCGCACAACCAGGGCCACAGCAGACTACCCATAGCGCTGATACGAGATGGGCGAAATGACCAGCGCATTAGAGTTTACCTCCTAAACGCTGATAGCGCCGCCGCAGACGTTGACGCACCACTTCCGCTAACGTATTGACTAAAAAGGTGAAGATAAACAAGGATAGCGCGGCAAAAATTAGTAGATGGTACGTAAGGCCTCCGGGAGAAGCTTCCGGCAGCTCAATCGCAATAGACGCAGAAAGCGAGCGTAGCCCTTCAAAGGGGCTGGCGCTAAAGAGAGCGGTGTTGCCGCTGGCCATTAACACAATCATGGTTTCGCCCACGGCGCGCCCGGCACCAATCATGACCGCTGAAAAGACCCCTGGCCCTGCTGTGGGGAGCGCCACCTTCCACAGCGCCTGCCAGCGGCTGGCCCCCAGTGCTTGGGCACCCTCCATTAAACTTGCGGGCACATCGGCAAGGGCGTCTTCTGCCAGCGAGTAGATGCTGGGAATCACCGCAAACCCCATGGCAATCCCCACAATTAGCGCGTTGCGAGTGGCGTAGTCCAGCCCGTACTGTTGGTCGAGCAGGCGGCGAAGATCGCCGCCGAACCACGCTTGCTCCATCAGCGGAGATAGCCATAAGGCCAGCGTGACCATGATGGCCAGCCACGGCATCAGCCAGACGCCTGCCCAAGAGAGCGGCAGCCACTGGCGCAGGCGGGCGTTGGCGAGATACCAGAGCCCGCCTGCCAATGCGGCGCTAAGCGGTAGCCAAACGATCACTAGCAAAGTGCTGGCTAAGTGACGCTCTACCCACGGCGCTAGCAGTAGCCCGGCAATAAAGCCCACCACCACGCCGGGGATGGCTTCCATCAGCTCAAGAATAGGTTTTACCCGGCTGCGCAGTCGTGTCGACATAAACAGCGCCGAATACATGGCCGCACCCAGCGCAATAGGCGTGGCAAACAGCATCGCGGCGAGGGCTGCTTTAAGAGTACCCCAGGCAAGCGGTGATAAGGTGCTGAGCGAAAACGCGTCACCAAACGCCAGCAGCGGCAGTGTTTCCCAAATAAGGAACACGCCAATGGCGAGGATAGCCAACAGAACACCAATACCACCGGCGGTGATTAGCCCGGTCGCAATACGGTCGTGGATAAGGCGCAGCGGCTGACGCAAAAAAGGAAGCCGTGGAGGAGTCATGTCGACATCATAAAGAAACGAGTGCCGTAGCAAAAAGTACGTACATGGCCGAAGCTTTATACCCTACGTCATGTTTATGACAGTTAAGTGACAGTTTAGTCGCCAAGCAGTAGAGGTGAGCGCTGGGTCTGAGGCAGAGGCACAAAGCCAGCGGCTTGTACAATTTGTTGCCCTTCATCCGAGAAAATCAGTTCAAGAAACGCCTGCTCGGCGGGCGGCAGTCTCTCGCCGGGCGGCAGGTTAACGTAAAGGTAGAGATCCCGCGAGAGCGGGTAGGTATCGTCCTGAATTGTCGCCACGCTGGGGGTAATGGCAGTGCCTTTATCGTTGATCAGCGGTAGCGCGCGTACCATGGGATTTAAGTGGTTATAGCCCGCATAGCCCATGGCGTTGGGAGATTCGCCTACGGCGGCAATCACCGCTGAAGAGCCGGGGTGTTCGCTAATATCGCGGCGAAACTGGCCGTTACATAGCGCCTGTTCCTGAAATAGCCTATGGGTGCCCGAGGCTAAATTTCGGCCGTGCAGGGCAATTTTTCCATAGGGCCACTGATCTGCGGGCAGCAGGTCTTCCCAGCGGCGAATGGGTTGGGGTCCTCCGCAGTCCAGCGATGTGGAAAAGATGGCATCGGCCTGCTTGCGGGTTAGCGATGCCAGCGGGTTATGACGGTGAACCACCAGCAACAAGGCATCCCGAGCGACGCTCAGCTCGTGAGGGGGGTAGCCGTAACGTTCGATAAACTGCTGGCGCTCGCTCTCGGTCATCGGGCGCGACATCGGCCCAAAGCGCGTTGTGCCCGCCACCAAGGCGGTCGGTGCGCTGGCGGAACCACTCGCCTGGAACTGCAGCGTAATATCAGGGTAGCGGTGATGTAACGCTTCCCCCCAGCGTAGCATTAGCCCCGCCATGGTGTCGGAGCCAACCGCCCCTAAAGTGCCCCCAACAGGGCTTGGCTGCCCCCAAGCACAGGCGCAAAAAAATAGCAGCCCGCCTGCCAACCAGAGGCGGTAGTGTTGGTTAAACCTCAAGCGATAGCGCTTCAAACCATTGCCCTTCAAACGTCACCCCTCTTATGATTAACTATCGCCAGCCTGTTGCGATGCAGCAACACGACACTCATCCGTATCACCGAGTAACATCACAACAATAACCTTACAAAGCGACCACCTTATGACACCGCTGGACACCGATTTGGACGATGTACCCGCCCCAAAAGGGCAGCTCACCTTAAAGTTACTGGCTTCTCGACAAGATACCAATCTCTATGGCGATATTCCTGGCGGCTGGCTAGTCAATCAAATGGATCAAGCGGCGGAATTGGCCGCCGGGCGCGAAGCTGGTGGGCGTACTGCCACAGTGGCCATTGAAGCGATGGATTTCCTCAGCCCTGTGCGAGTGGGCTCTATGGTGAGCGTGTATACTCAAGTGCAAGACATTGGCCACAGCTCCATCAAAATTGATGTAGAGGTATGGGTGCGCCCGCCCCACGGCCGCCATATTGAAGAGCGCCAGAAAGTCACCGAAGCACGCTTTGTGATGGTGGCGCTGGACGACAATGGGCGTATTCGCGCCGTACACGGCTAAGCTTTCTGTCACTTGTTCTATCTACAAAGCAGCAAAAAGGGCGCCGAGGCGCCCTTTTGTCATTAGCCGAGTGTCATTAGCCGAGAACAGGTTATGCACCTACGTTGTCGCGGCTCTTCAGGTAAGCGTACTCACCCGCATCGCTAAACGGGCGCACCACTTTCTGGAATGCCGAGTAGGATTCGTAAACGCGGCGAGACTCTTCGTCGCTATCTACCTGACGCTGAATGGCCTCTTTAGACGACTCGTACAGCGCGGCCATCACGTCTTCCGGGAAGGTGCGCAGCTGCACACCGTGCTCTTCCACCAGGGTTTCCAGGGCCTGGGCGTTGCGGTAGGCAAGCTCGCTGATCATCGCTAGGTTAGAAGCGCGTGCCGCTTCGCGGATCACGTCCTGCAGGTCTTCCGGCAGCGCATTCCACGCATCCAGGTTGATGGTGCCTTCAAGGACGGCAGAGGGCTCGTTCCACACTGACGTGTAGTAGTAGTCTGCCACTTGGTGCAGGCCAAAGGCCAGGTCGTTATACGGACCCACCCAGTCAGCGGCGTCTAGCGCACCGGTTTGTAGCGAGGTGAAGATTTCTGAACCGGCCATGTTCACGGTGCTCACACCGATGCCGTTCATGGCTTCACCGGCGAGACCCGGCAGGCGCAGCTTCAGGCCCTGCATATCGTCGAGGGAGTTGATCTCTTTTTTGAACCAGCCCGCCATCTGTGTGCCGGTGTTACCCACGGCAAACGGCTTCAGGTTGTGGTTGGAGTAGATCTCATCCCACAGTTCTTGACCACCGCCGTGGTACAGCCAGGCGTTCATTTCAGTGGTGGTCATGCCAAATGGCACGGCGGTGAAGAACTGGGAAGCCGCGACTTTACCGCGCCAGTAGTAAGACGCGGAGTGACCCATTTCAGCCGTGCCAGCGGCGACGGCATCAAAGACTTCCAGTGCCGGTACCAGCTCGCCTGCACCGTGAACGCGAATGCGCATGCGGCCGTTAGAGAGCTGTTCCACACGACGAGCAAAGTCGTTAGCACCGGTACCCAGGGCGGGGAAGTTTTTCGGCCAGGAGGTGACCATATCCCAGGTGTAGGTTTCGTTAGCGCTGGCGGTAGAAACAAAGGGGGCAGCAGCGACACCGGCGGCACCCAGGCCGGCGGTTTTCAAAAATTGGCGGCGTTGCATGGCGGGCATGACTCCGAAATTATAGGCTGTTTTTTATAAGCGCAGTGAGCGCAGTGTCCGCCCGTCAGTATGCGCTAAGCAGCTTTTATAGGACAAGTGTCTGTCTTCCCTTGCCCTTTTTAGGCTTTAAAACGGCGATAGGTTTTAAAGCGGCGTAAGCTTGGCAAACCCGAGCACGAGCCACTTCACGCCGTTACCGTCGAAGCTTACCTGCACGCGAGCACGGGCACCTTCGCCCTCGGCGTTGAGAATAATCCCCTCACCAAATACCGGGTGCTCGACCCGCTGGCCGACATGCAGCGCAGGTAGCTCGCCGTCGCTCTCGATACTGGTTTGGGCGAAGCTTTGCCGCGATGCGGTTACCGGGCGGGAGATATGGCCCCTTAGGCGCACTTCTTCCAGCAGGTGGGGCGGCAGTTCGCGCAGAAAGCGCGAAGGGCGTGGAAACACCTCTTTGCCGTGCAGGCGTCGGGTTTCTGCGTGGGTCAGGTAGAGCTTCTGCATGGCGCGGGTAACGCCTACATAGCAAAGCCTACGCTCCTCCTCGAGCCGCCCCGGCTCCTCCACCGACATCTTATGCGGGAACAGCCCCTCCTCCACACCGGCGATAAACACCACGGGAAACTCTAGCCCTTTCGCCGAGTGCAGCGTCATCAGCTGCACGCTGTCCTCGAACTCCTCGGCTTCATGGTCGCCTGCGTTGAGGGCGGCTTCCGAAAGGAAGGCTTCCAGCGCGGCCATGCCTTCTCCGGCTTCCGGGGTCTCGAAGGCATCGCCATGGGTAAAGGCCCGGGCCGCGTTGACCAGCTCTTCCAGGTTCTCGACCCGAGCCTGGCCTTTTTCACCGCGCTCGCTTTGATGGTGCTCGATCAGCCCGGTGCGTGCCGTGACGTGGTCGATGATCTCGTGGAGCGGCAGCCCGGACGTGTCGTTGTCCAGCTGTTCGATCAGGTTGGTAAAGGCCTGCACGGCGTTGCCAGCGCGGCCTTTCAAGGTGCCGTCCTGGATTGCATCGTGCAGCGCTTGCCACAGCGATACGCTCTGCTCCCGGGCGTGATGGCGGACGATTTCCACGGTGCGCGTACCGATGCCACGGGTAGGCACGTTGATGACGCGCTCCAGGGAGGCATCGTCATCACGGTTGAGCAGCAAGCGCAGGTAGGCCAGGGCGTTCTTGATTTCCAGCCGCTCATAAAAGCGGTGGCCGCCGTAGATACGATAGGGCATGCCTTGGCGAATCAGTGTCTCTTCCAGCAGGCGCGACTGGGCGTTGGAGCGGTAGAGGATGGCCACGTCCCGGCGGTTGAAGCCTTCGTTGACCTTCTCCTTGATGGTATCGACGATATAGCGGGCTTCCTCGAGGTCGTTGAACCCCGCATACACCGAGATAGGCTCGCCTTCGGCGCCATCGGTCCATAGGTTTTTGCCGAGGCGCTCGCTGTTGTGGCTGATCAGCGTATTGGCCGCTTCCAGAATCGCGCTGGTGGAGCGATAGTTCTGCTCCAGGCGCACGGTATGGGTATTGGGAAACTCTTCTTCGAAGCGGCGAATGTTCTCGACCTTGGCGCCCCGCCAGCCGTAAATGGACTGGTCGTCATCGCCCACGGCGGTCATCGGGGTCTGCTGGCCGGTGAGCAGTTTGAGCCAGGCGTACTGCAGGGTGTTGGTATCCTGAAACTCGTCCACCAGCACATGGCCAAAGCGCTCGCGATAGTGGTTCAGCAGCGGCGGGTTGTCGCGCAACAGCTCCAGGCTGCGCAGCAGCAGCTCACCGAAATCCACCAGCCCGCCTCGCTCGCAGGTGAACTGGTAGCGCTCGTAGAGCTCGACCATCTGGGCGAGGTACGCATCGCCATTGACGTTCACCTGATGGGGTCGCAGGCCCTCTTCCTTGCAACCAGAAATGAACCCCTGCACCTGGCGGGGCGGGAAGCGCTCGTCATCGATCGAGTAATCTTTGAGCAGCCGTTTGATCAGCCGGAGCTGGTCGTCGGAGTCAATGATTTGAAAGTGTTGGGGCAAGCGGGCGTCTTGCCAGTGGGTGCGTAGCAGCCGGTGGGCAATGGAGTGGAAGGTGCCGACCCACACGTGGCGCATGGAAATACCCAGCAGCGCTTCTAAGCGCGTGCGCATTTCCCGTGCCGCTTTGTTGGTAAACGTGACCGCCAGCAGCGCATAAGGAGACAGCCCCTCGGCCTGCATCAGCCAGGCAATGCGGTGAACCAGCACGCGGGTTTTACCGGAGCCCGCGCCCGCCAGTACCAGTAGGTTGCCCTGGGGGGCACTGACGGCCTCTCGCTGGGCGGGGTTGAGCTGATCGAGTATCGCCGTGACGTCGTCCATATAAGCCGCTGCCGGTTCGAAAAATGGGCGGCCAGTTTAGCACAGCCCGCCCACTGGCTGGGTATACAGCGTGCGTCGCGTTAGCCCGCCGTTAGTGGTCGTCTGGGTAACGCAGCGTGGTCAGGCTCTTTTTCACCGCTTTAAGCTGCTCGGCGAGTTTGGGGCCGCGGGTTTTCGCGACACCAACGGCCAGCACGTCGATCAGCACCAAGTGCGCGATGCGCGAGCTGAGCGGCGTGTAAATCTCGGTATCTTCATGCACATCGATAAACAGCGGTAGGCTCACTTCATGGGCCAGCGGCGACTCGCTGGGGCACAGGCCAATCACCGTAGCGCCCGCTTCGCGGGCCAAGCGCACGCTGGCCACCAGCGCCTTGGTGCGCCCGGTTTGTGAAATCGCCACTACCACATCGCCCTCTTGCAGTGTCACTGCCGACATGTTCTGCATGTGAGGGTCGGCGTAGGCGGAGGTCGAGATCTGCAGGCGGAAGAACTTGTGCTGGGCATCGAACGCCACCGCACCAGAGGCACCAAAGCCGTAAAACTCCACCCGGTTGGCCATGGCCAGCGCATTCACGGCCCGCCCCAGCGCTTCGTTATCGAGCCGATCGCGTACCGACAGCAGTGTGCCGACGGTGGAGTCAAAAATGCTGTGAGAGAACTCCGCCACCGAGTCGCTATCGTTCATCGAGAACTGGGCGAACTGACTACCGCTGGCCAGCATCTGGGCGAGCTGAAGCTTGAAGTCCTGGAAACCGTTGCAGCCAAGGGCGCGGCAGAAGCGCACCACGGTAGGCTCGCTCACCTTCGCCTCGGTGGCAAGGTCCACGATCCGCATATGGATCACTTCATCGGGGTTACGCAGCACGAACCGCGCTACCTTTTGTTCGGAGCGACGGAAATGCTCCATGCGGCGTCTCATTTCATCGAACAGGGCGCGGCTCACGTTCAGCTCCTTAAATTCTCGATCGTGCTTATGCAGCCTAGGTGGCCACAGTATGCCTGAGTGACGCGAAGAGGGCAGCGGTAATCACCCGTAATGGCTGCCGTTTAAAGGGCGTTAACCCCTTTCTTCAAGATTCGTCATCATTTTGTCAAGTAGGTTATAGTAAGAAGTGACGTGCCGCACTGCATCATTTAAAAATCAGTCGTCACGGATGCAGGTGGACGTAGGCAACTTCACCTGGAGGAGCGTCGATCATGAGAAACGTCGAACGAATGACCTCGGTAAAAAGCGAATTGCTCGACATATTCATGAGTATGGAGGTCGATGAGCATGCCCAACGTCGGCGCAGCGCCGCCCAGCGTAGCCTAAGGGCACGCAGAGGGATTGAGCTGCATCGGGAGTTTCAGAAATTGTCGCGGGATATCGCTCCCTTGCCGGACGATGACGAACCGCAAGAGAGCGAATTGCACTAACAACAGCGTGCGATAGACAGCCCCGCCAGCTAGCGGGGCCGTAACGGCTTAGAGTAAGCCTGTGACGAAGACAGCGATGACGCCTGCGGGCGCTACATAGCGCGCGATGATGTTCCATACGTTTACGCCAGTGGCTGACAGCCCAAGCTCAGCCTCGACACTCTTGCGCTCTAAGCACCACGCAGCGAAGAGAATCGCACCCAAGCCGGTAAGCGGCAGCATGATTTTGCTGGTCAGCGTATCCAGTAGGTCGAACACGCCCATACCGAACATGAGCGGCTCGCTCCACACGTTGAAGGAGAGCAGAGCGGCAATACCCAGCGCCCAAGCGCCCACCCCGGCAACAACGGTCGCCATCACGCGAGACAGCGGCGTGCGCTCTTCAATAAACTCAACCACGGGCTCAAGCAGCGAAATGGCCGAGGTCAGCGCTGCGAAAGTGAGTAGCAGGAAGAACATCAAACCCAGCAGAGAGCCACCGTCCATATTGCCAAATGCTAAGGGCAGCGTAACAAAGATCAGCCCAGGGCCTGAGGCTAGGTCAAGGTTGTTCGCAAACACGATGGGGAAGATCGCAAGACCTGCGCCGAGAGCGATCACCGTATCCATAATGATCACTGTGCGGGCGGTTTGGAGTAGGTTGATCTCTTTGCCCAGGTAAGAGCCATACGCCATCATGATGCCCATACCCAGCGACAGGGTGAAAAAGGCGTGCCCTAACGCGGCCAGGACTGTCTCTGCGCTTAGCTTGCTCCAGTCCGGGTTGAACATATATGCCAGCGCTTCACCGAAATGGCCGGTCGACATGCCATAACCGATCAGCACGACCAGCAGTAACGCGAGTACCGGCATCAAGATGCGTACAGCGCCTTCCAGCCCTTTTGTTACACCACGGGCAACAATACCAATCACCAACAGCATAAAGGCAGAGTGGCCAAGCAGGAGCAGCCCGGGGTTGCTGAGCATACCGTTAAACAGCGCCCCGATGCCGTCGGCGTCTTGGCCGCTGAAGGTGCCGCTTACGGAGTTAAGGGTGTAGTAGAGCGACCAGCCGCCGATCACGCTATAGAACGACAGGATTAAAAACGCCCCCACAATGCCGCTAATACCCACCACGGCCCACATACTGGATTTATTGGCTTGGCGTGCCAGCTCAGACATCGTGCTTGCTGGATTCTTCTGGCCGCGCCGCCCGATAAGCCACTCAGAAACAAGAATGGGCAAGCCAATGAGTCCAATACAAAGCAGATAAACAAATACGAAAGCAGCCCCGCCGCTTTCGCCCACCATGTACGGGAACTTCCAAATATTTCCTAAGCCAACCGCTGAGCCCGCTGCGGCCAGCACAAAGGTCATACGCGATGACCACTGTGCATGTGCAAGTTTTGCCATAAATCACCTGTGTTATACGTTCAATTGTAATGAGTCGTTATCGGCTTGCTGCGCCGATTTTCGGAAATAGAGAAATTGCCAGCGTACTTTTCCGAAAGAACGCGCAATTTATCCGATCATGGTAGGGCATGCCAGTCAGCTCATCTAAAAAGACGGCTTAAAACAGCTGGCTCTGCTTTTCATCGGCAAAGGGGTCAAGCTCAGGCAGTGCGATGTGCTGTTGAAGGGTGTGGTACAGGTGTTGAGCCATCTCGGGGGACTCGCGGTTATCCGCTGTATGCACAAATAAGAAAGGGGTTTTCCCCTGACTTATCCACAGCTTTAGGCACTCTATCCACGGAGCGAAGTAGCGAGTATTAATGGTTTTGTCAATATGGCCAATGAAGCGAATAATCGGCAGCTCCGCTGTGGAAAGCACGTGTAACGGGACTTTCGGCTTTTCCTGTTGGGCATGAGCGAGACCTGCATGGCCATTGGCAGGGGTCGAGAAGACGGGGCGCACATCGAGCATCACACGGTTGGCGCCATAAGTTATCAACAATTGGTTGAAGGCTTTCTCCTCCTCACCCTTGTGGAAAAAAACAGGGTGGCGCACCTCCACGGCGCAGGGCAGATGCGCTGGCCAGTGGGCGAGCAATGCTTCGAGTTTAGGTAACTCTGAGGGGCCGAAATCACGCGGTAGCTGGACCATGGTTGGACCCAGCCGGTCATGTAGCGGCGTCAGTGCCTCTATAAACTCCCAGGCAGACGCTAAACTGCCGAGACGCTGGTCGTGCGTCACGCTGGCGGGCAGTTTAAAACAAAAGCGAAAATGAGCGGGAGCTTGGCGCGCCCAGGCAGCGATGGTGTCGGGCTTAGGTGCGCCGCTGTAAAACGTCGTATTGCCCTCCACGCTGGAAAACACTGCCGCGTAATCACTGAGCAGGTCGGTTTTGGCTTGGCGCGGGTAGAGGCTGCCCTGCCAATCCTGATTGGCCCACATGGGCAAGCCCAGATAGAGCGGTAGAGGCGAGCGTGAGGCAGTCATCTAAGCGGTGGCCTTTGTCGAAACGTAGAATTGTCGAAACAGAAAGGCTTAGTGTAACCGTAACACCATGGGCTGTGGCGGGGGCTCAAGGCGTGTTAATGAAGATAACGGCCAAATTTATGCAATTTCCCCCGTCGCTGCAGCGCTACTATGGTAATCGTTATAACACTCACAAGATGGCCAACAGGAAGCCCCATGGATGCTGCTTATGTAAGCGCCGACGATATTCGCGATCAATTTTCCAAAGCGATGTCGGCGATGTATCAACAGGAAGTACCGCAATACGGCACGCTGCTCTCGCTGGTAGAGCGTGTGAACCGTGACGTGCTGGCCAACGATGCCGACCTCGCCCGCACGCTCGAAGCGTCCGACGAGCTGGCGCGCCTGAGCGTCGAGCGCCATGGGGCGATCCGCGTTGGTTTGCCTGAAGAGCTGGCGCTGCTGCGGCGTATGTTTGCGGTCATGGGCATGTATCCGGTGGGTTACTACGACTTGGCGGCTGCCGGTGTGCCGGTGCACTCCACGGCCTTTCGTCCGGTGGACGACGACGCGTTGAGGCGTAATCCCTTTCGTGTCTTTACCTCGCTGCTGCGGCTAGAGCTCATCGAAAACGCAGCGCTTCGCGAGCAGGCGCGGGAAATTCTCTCCCACCGTGAAATCGTCACCCCCGAGGCCCAGGCGCTAATCGCCCGCTGCGAAGAGCAAGGTGGCCTAAACGCGACCGATGCCAAGGCATTCGTGCAGGCCGCGCTCAATACGTTCCGCTGGCACCACGATGCCACCGCCGACCGCGCCACCTACGACCGTTTGCATCAAGAGCATCGGTTGATTGCCGACGTGGTGAGCTTTAGAGGCCCGCATATCAACCATCTTACGCCGCGCACCCTGGACATCGATGCGGTGCAGCAGCGGATGCCGGGTGTGGGCATCGACCCCAAGGCGGTGATCGAAGGTCCGCCCCGTCGCCGCTGCCCGATTCTACTGCGCCAAACCAGCTTCAAAGCGCTGGAAGAGACCATTACCTTTGCCGACAGCGTGGCGGGGCACCATACCGCCCGCTTCGGTGAAATCGAGCAGCGCGGGGTTGCCTTGACGCAGAAAGGACGAGCGCTCTACGATCAGCTCTTGGCCCAGTCGCGGCAGTTACCCGCTGCCCAGGATAATGCCACCCACCAAGCGCAGCTGGCCGAGGTGTTTCAAGCGTTCCCTGATGATCTCGATACGCTGCGTCGTGAAGGGCTCGCCTTCTTCCACTACTACGCCGCTCCTGACGCTAAAGTATCGCTGCCTGAACACATCGATGCGGAGACCCTGGAAGCACTCGTCGACCAGGGAGCGTTGCTCTGCCAACCCATGATCTACGAAGATTTCCTGCCGGTTAGCGCGGCGGGCATCTTCCAGTCGAACCTGGGCGGCGAGCAGCGCGACGAATACGCAAGCCAAGCCAACCAAGCCCAATTCGAGCGTGACCTGGGGGCCTCCGTGATTGATGAAATTGCGCTGTATGCACAGCGCCAGCAGGCATCACTGGACAAGGCGCTGGCGGTGCTTGCGGGAAGGTGTTAGAACGAGGCGACAAATGCAACACGGCTAACCACATCACCGAAGGAGTGCGCTATGCAGCAGGGCAAAGTATTGGTGTTACATGGGCCTAATCTCAATTTATTAGGCACGCGTCAGCCAGAGATTTATGGCTATGACACACTCGACGATGTGAATAACCTGCTGCGCGAAAAAGCGGTAATGGCAGGCTGGGAGATCACCTGCCTGCAAAGTAACCATGAAGGTGCGCTCATCGACGCCATTCACGCAGCGAGGGTGGATGGCACGCAGGCCATTATTATCAACCCGGCGGCCTACACCCATACCTCGGTGGCGATCCTCGATGCATTGAACGCCTTTGATGGTCAGGTCATCGAAGTCCATCTCTCCAACGTGCATAAGCGCGAGTCGTTTCGCCACCACTCCTATGTCTCGCTACGGGCCGATGGCGTGATTGCTGGCCTAGGCGTGCAGGGATATAAAGCGGCGCTAGAGGCGGTGATGGCTGCCTCCCATCAATAATATAACTCCTTTGTATCGTTAGCCCTTGGCGTTTCATTGGCTTGGTAAGGATGGGGGGGGTATGGCTAAATTTTTCCGGGAATTCCGCGAGTTTGCCGTGAAGGGCAATGTGATTGATATGGCGGTGGGTATCATCATTGGCGGGGCATTTACGCTGATCGTGCAAAGCCTTGTCAAAGACGTGATGAATCCGCTGATTGGCCTGTTGGTGGGTGGGATCGATTTTTCGAATCTGTTCGTCGTATTGCGGGAAGGCGTGGCGGGAGCGCCCTATGCCACCTTGGCAGAAGCTCAAGCGGCAGGGGCGGTGACGCTGAACGTGGGGCTGTTTATCAACGCGGTGGTGAGCTTCTCCATCGTCGCGTTCGTGGTGTTTTTGCTGGTGCGTACCATCAACCGCTTAAAGCGCGAAGAGGCGGTGGCACCGGCAGACCCGACCGAAAAGCCCTGCCCTTACTGTTTGATGGTGGTGCCGATCAAGGCCGTTCGCTGTGGTCACTGTACGTCTGAGCTACAGGCGGCGGCCCCAGAGAAGCCTGCCGAGAGCGTGTAGCGAAGCGTTATTAAAAAAGGGTGCCCGTGAGCACCCTTTTTGCCTTACAGGAGGCGGTTATGCCGTCTTTTTTGCCGCTTTCTTATCGCTCTGCGTGTTGTCACTGGCATCGCTGGGTTGGGGCAGCGATGGCAGAGATTTGGCTAGCATATCAACACTGTGACGATAGTAGAGCTGGCTCTTGTTGTGCTCGCCTAGGCTTGCGTAGAGGCGAGCAAGCTCGGCACACACTTCGCCATTGGGGCGCTGGCGCTGGCTGGCTTCAAAGTATTCCAGCGCTTTTTCCCACTGGCCAACACGTAGTGACAGGCGTCCACAGGCGAGCAGCAGCTCGGGGTCGTTGGGGCGCTCTTGTAGCCACTTTTCGGCCTTGGCGAGCTGGCGAGCGGCATCGACATTGAGCAGGCCGTAGCGCTTGACCAAGCGGGCGTCCCAGTGGTTATCCAGTGAGTGGTTCAGCAGACGCTCGGCAATCGGCTCTTCGTTGGCATGTAGCAGTGCCTCGGTATAGAGCACGATCAGCTCGGTATTGCCGCGCAGGTAGTCGGGCATATCCGCCCACAGCCCGCGAACCCGTTCGATATTGGTGGGGTTCTTCGCTTCGAAGATGATCAGCTCGCGATACGCTTTGAGTTCCAGCTGTTCGCGCTCTTGCTGGGTAATCAGCTTCTGCGCGGCCAGACGTGGAATTAGGCGGCGCAGGCCTTCCCAGTCGTTGACGCTCAGGTGTACCTGCTTCAAAAGCTTCAGTACCTGCGGGTGATTGGTGAGCTGCTTATCCAGGCGAGTGAGAATTGCCAGAGCCTCTTCCGGCTGCTGACGGTCAATCATCAGCTGCGCCTGCATCAGGCCAACGGCGGTATCCGCACCGTCGGTGGTCAGCTGGGCCTGGTTCAGATGCTCCTGGGACTTCTCGTGGTCGCCCTGATAGTGGGCTGCCAGCGCGGCCGATAGGTAGTTCACCAGCGGTGTGCTGGAGTCGTCGGCGGCGCGCACCAAGGTTTTCTCGGCTTTTTTCCAGCGGCCTTCGGTGAGTGCCACCAAGCCACGCACGGTGCGTTTCATGGCGCGACGGTTACGGGCGCGGCTATTCCAGGTACGGAAGCGACCAACCGGGCGAATAATGCCGGTAAGCAGGCGTAGCGCGAAGTGCAGCACAATAAAGGCACCCAGCAGCAGCACCAGACCAAACCAGAACGAGGTTTGAACCGAGGTGTCGCCCACTCGAATCAGCCAGTAACCGGGCACTGACATCATCAGGTGCCCAAAGAGCGCGCCAACCGCAAGGCCCGCGACGATCAGCAGGATGAGTTTTCTCATGCATCACCTCCATCCTGACGACGCGACTCGAAACGGTTGTCGATGAAGCTGGCCAGCGCTTGCTGTGAGGCGCTGATATCCGGCAGTTCGGGCTTTACTTCGGCCTGCTTCAGCTCTTGAAGGCGGGCTATGACGCTCTGGGTCTCTGCACGCTCGGTGTCGTAGTAGCCGTTCAGCAGCTCCAGGGCTTTGTCGATGCTCGCTTCGTACAGCTCGGGCTCCTCTTTGAGCAGCGCTAGCTGAGACTGCTCGAGAATCAGGCGCAGGCTCTGGCGCAGGTAGGACTCCTGCTCCGGCGTGATCAACGCTTCCAGCGCTTCATCGTGCTGACGAATGACCACGAGATCTTTTAGCTCTTCACCGAAGCGGGCGAGCTGGCGCTGGAAAGTGCCGGTAGGCGGCTGCTCAATGCTCGACGTCACGGCGCGCTCTTCGATCTCTTGAGATAGGCGCAGACCCGCTACGCGCTCTTGCTGGGCATTCAGAGCTAAGTAAATGCCTGTGCGGTCCACTTGAGGAACGGCGTCCAGCGCGGCGAGCTCGTTGGCAATTTCACGACGCACGGGCGTTAGCGCCGGGTTATCGGCATCGGCCAGACGGGCATCGGCGGTGCGCAGCAGAGCGGCGGCACCTTCCACATCACCCTCCAGCTGCAGGCGCTGATTCGCCAAACGCAGCAAGTAGGCTGCTTCGGCGTGAAGCCAATCGCGCTCGTCGGTGTCCTGCTCTTGTGAGAGCTGCGTCAGCACCTCGTCCAGCGTGCTGTTGATGTCGCTGCGATAGCTATCCAGCTCGCTGCGCAGTTCGCTCACGGTACTCTCCAGCGCTTGGCTTCGTTCGGCTTCGCCCTCTTCGATCCGTGACTCAAGCTCGCTGACCGCTTGCTGGGAAGCGCTGTTTTGCGCTTGCTGGGCCAATTCGTCCAGGCGCTGCTGCTGACTATCCAGGCGCTGCCAGCCTTGCCAAGTGATCAGGCCCAGGGCGAGTGCCAGGATAATCACCAACGCGATGGCAAGACCGCCGCCTTTGCTGCCACCACTACCGGCTGTAGAGGCGGGCGGGATTGGCTTACCGGCACTGCCCGACGAAGCGGCTGGCTTGGTGTCGGCGGCGCTGTTCTTGGCGTCCTTAGTGTCCTTCGTGTCCTTGGTGTTGCTAGCGGCGGACGTTTTGGCCGAGTCAGACGTCGGCCCGTTATTGCTCGCCGTGCCGGTTTGCGGTGCCGAAGAGGCACTGTTGCCACTCTTATGGCGGCGGCGCGAACGGCTATTTTTGGCCGCGTAAGAGGAGGAAGCGCTGCCAGCAGTCGACTCGCTTTTCGCCGATGATGCCGTAGTATCGCTCGGTTGCGCGTTATCTTGGGATGCATCGGCAGACGTGTTGTTAACGCCTTCCTGCTCGTTTGGTTGTTTGCTCATCTGTCGCTAGCCCTTATTAAGTTCCTTGATCGACATCGGCACCCTATGGGTTGCAGGACCGATCCAACGCGGCCACCAGCGCAGCCGGCGTTGCTCCCGACGCCACCTTGAGGTCACAAAAACCCAGTTTACCGGCCAGTGTAGCTAAACGGTGACTGGAAACGATTAGCGGTTGGTTCAACGCTGCTGGACCACACCATTTTGCCAGATATTCAAGCAGTTCGCCGCTGGTGACGATGAGCGCCCGGTAGACACCTGTAGCGAGGCGCTTTTGCATCGCTGGCGAAGGCGGCTGATAAACCCGCCGATAGACCGCCAGCCGGGTAATAGTGGCCCCGCGTGCCGCTAGAGTATCGGCGATCAGCGTGCGGCCGCCTTCTCCTGCCACCAGCAGTACTCGTTGATGTGCTAGGTGGCGAAGCGACGCTAGCGAAAGCAGCGCTTCGCTGGTGTCTTCACCCTGCTGGGGTGGAGGAATACGTACCCGAACCCCAAGCTGATCGAACAGTATGCTGGCAGTGCCCCGTCCAACGCTATAGTAATCAATACCGATAGGTAGCTGCGGCCAGTAGCGATCCAGCGCCTCGCTTAAACAGTAAGCGGCAAAGGGGCTGACCACCACTATCTTATGGTACTGATCAATATCCAACCAGACTTGGCGCTGCGTAGCATCTTCAGGCAGCGCTTCCAGATGCATCACGTCAAGCGACTCCACCCAGCCTTCGCTTGCCCGCAGGGCATCAGCCAGCGTTTCGCCCCGCTCCCCAGGGCGGCAAATCAGTACCGGCTGGCTCATACGTTGCGGCCGTAAACCTCTGCCAAGATATCGCCGGCGCCTTGATCCAGCAGCTCTTCGGCAATACGAATGCCGAGCGCTTCCGGCTCATGGATAGAGCCACGGCCCTCGGCACGCAGTACCTCGGTGCCCTCTGGGTTGCCCACTAGCCCGCGCAGCCACAGGGTATCGTTGGCTTTATCCAGTACGGCGTGCCCGGCAATCGGTACTTGGCAGCCACCTTCCAGGCGCGTGTTCATGGCGCGCTCGGCGCGCACGCGGGTGGCGGTATCCTGATCGTCCAAGGGGGCCAGTAGCGCAATCAATTCGGGGTCGTGCAAGCGACATTCGATGCCTAGTGCGCCCTGGCCGCAGGCGGGCAAGCAGATTTCAGGGGGCAGTGCTTGGGCGATTCGCGCATCGAGCCCCAGGCGCTGCAGGCCAGAGGTGGCCAGAATGATAGCGTCGAACTCGCCATCGTCGAGCTTCCCAAGGCGAGTCTGGACGTTGCCGCGCAGGTTGAGGATTTGCAGGTCCGGACGGGCTTCACGTATTTGTAGGCCACGACGTAGGCTGGCGGTACCGATGCGCGCACCTTCGGGCAGCTCGTCGATGCTGTTATAGTGGTTGGACACGAATGCATCGGTGGGGTCTGCCCCCTCTAAAATCACCGATAGCCCCAAGCCTTCGGGGAAGTGCATGGGTACGTCTTTCATGGAGTGAACGGCAATATCGGCGCGTCCATCCAGCATGGCGTCTTCAAGCTCCTTGACGAATAGCCCTTTGCCACCAATTTTGGAGAGAGGCGTATCGAGAATTTTGTCGCCTTTGGTGGAGAGGGGGACAAGCTCAACTTCCAGACCGCTATGTGCCGCCATCAAGCGGTCGCGGACGTACTCGGCCTGCCACATGGCCAACTGACTTTTACGCGTGGCAATGCGCAATTTAGTGATGGATGACACCTGATTCTCCCTTTGCCGCTGACACGGCGCGTCGAACTGTGATAATTCTCATCATAAAGCACCCAGCCACACAGTAAAAATAACCGGCCGAATTTAGGGCCAGCGCTGAACGCGTTTAACGCCTGTTAGGAAATGCCATGCCCCCTGTTGAACCGCAAGGTAAGCTAGACCAATTCTTTCTGCTTTCGCAGGATTTGTTCTGCTGCATCGACTTTGCGGGCACGCTGCTCAGCATCAACCCAACCTTTGAGTCGTTACTGGGTTACCAAGCAGAAGCGCTGCTGGGTAGGCCCTGTGGTGTCGTGGTAGAGCCGCGTGATCATCCCGTTATCGAAGCAGCGTTGGCAAGGGTATGCCGGGGTGAAAAAATTCATGCCTTCGATATTTGTGCGTTAGCGGTAGATGGTCGGCGCGTTTGGTTGGAAGTGTCCGCTTCTGCCGGTGAGCAGGTGATTTATGTGATTGCCCGAGATATTTCTCGTCGCAAAGCGGTGGAAAAGCAGCTACGGCGCAATCAGCGGCTGTTCCGTATTGCCGGTGAGACAGCGCATATAGGCGGCTGGTATATGGATTTAGCGGTGGGGCTGCCGATCTGGTCGGAGGAGGTGTGCCGCCTTCACGATATGCCTGTTGGCCACCAGCCCACGCAGGAAGAGGCGATTGCTTTTTACACGCCAAGCTCTCGGTCGCGTATTCAAGCCGTGTTTACCAACTGCTGTGAGAAGGGGATAAGTTTTGACGAAGAGCTGGAGATTATTACCCAGCAGGGGCGACGGCGTTGGGTGCGAGTGATTGGCCGAGCGGTGCGTGATGAGCTAGGAAAAATTATTCAAGCTCAGGGCTCTACTCAGGATATTACCGAGCGCAAAGACACAGAACGGCAGTTGGCGCTGCTGGAGCGCAGCGTGGAGTCTAGCACCAATGGCGTGGTCATTGTGGATGCTCAGCGCCCTGATCTGCCGATAGTGTATGTGAACGCTGCCTTTGAGCGCATCACCGGCTACTCGCGAGAGGCCGCGCTGGGCCGCAACTGCCGTTTTCTACAAGGAATCGACACGGACCCTGCGACCCAGGAGCAATTGCGCAAAGGCATCAAAGAGCAGCGCGATGTGCATGTGGTGATTCGCAACTATCGCCGTAACGGCGCGCCTTTCTGGAACGATCTTTATATCTCCCCGGTGCGCGATGAAGCTGGCGTAGTCACACATTTTATCGGCGCGCAAAACGATATTACCGCCCAGCGAGAGTATCAGGCCCAGCTGAGCCATAACGCCAATCACGATGCGCTGACCGGGCTGCCCAACCGGCTGTTGCTGGACCAGCGCCTTGCCCAAGGTTGTTTGTTAGCCAGACGCTACCAGCGTTATTTAGCAGTGCTGTTCATTGATTTAGACGACTTTAAGCCAATCAATGACACCCTCGGCCATGAAGTGGGCGACTATATTTTGCTAGAGGTCGCCAAGCGCTTGGAGGAGGAGCTGCGCCCCTGGGACACCGTGGCCCGATTTGGCGGCGATGAGTTTATCGTACTGTTGCCGGATTTAGCCCACGAAGACGATGTCTTACAGGTGGTCGAGCGGCTGCTGGCACGAGTTTCGGCACCTTACTGGTATCGCAGCAACGAGCTAAGAATTACTGCCAGTATTGGGATTGCCACCAACGATGGCACTATTCAAACGCCGCGTCAGCTCATTCAGCAGGCCGACCTTGCCATGTACAAGGCCAAACGCAGGGGGCGCAACACCTTTCAGTGGTATACCGACGAACTTAACCGCAAGGTCACCGAGCGGGTGAATTTGCGCCATGCCCTGCAGCAGGCCATTGAGCAGGAGCAGTTTGAGCTCCATTACCAGCCGCAAATTCACCATAGTGGGCGGGTCGCTGGGGTTGAAGCGCTGATCCGTTGGTACCACCCAGAGCGTGGCAACATCCCGCCAGGGCAGTTTATTCCTTTGGCCGAGGATACCGGGCAGATTATCCCCATCAGTGAGTGGGTGATGGAAACCGCCTGCCGCGATGCGGTGGTGCTCAATGCCGAAAGCGCGACCCCCATCACCATGGCGATTAACGTATCACCCATGCAGTTTCAGCGCCCAGGCTTTTTAGACTCCGTAAAGCAGGTGCTGGCGCGTAGTGGCTTGCCCCCCGCGCTATTAGAGCTGGAGCTGACCGAAGGTGTGTTAATGGATAGCGCCGAACACACCATTCAGGCTTTACAGGCCCTGCGCCAACTGGGCGTGCACATTGCGCTGGATGACTTTGGCACCGGTTTCTCAAGCCTTAGCTATCTAAAACGCCTACCCATCAATAAGCTGAAGGTTGACCGCTCGTTTGTGGGCGATGTGGCCGTTGATTCCCGTGACGCCGCTATTGTAGAGGGTGTTGTCACCATGGCAGATAAGTTGGGACTCGAGGTGTTAATTGAAGGCGTTGAAACCGCCGAGCAGTTTCACTTCCTGCATACCCTGCAGTGCGACCATTTCCAAGGCTACTACTTTGCTCGTCCCATGGCCTTGAGTGCGCTGAAGGCATATTTGAAAACGCCGCTAGTAGTCGCTGCTAGCCAAGAATCTCCTACCACGTTATAAACACTGCCATAAAACGGCATGCCGCTCTACGCAGTGACTCTGGTACACTTTCCGGTAACGACTCCATTAGTTTTGTCAGCAGGATATGTCTCCGATGAGCCAAGCTACGAACCAGTCTTGGGGCGGTCGCTTCAGCGAGCCCACCGATGCCTTTGTTGCACGCTTTACCGCGTCTGTGAACTTCGACCAGCGCCTGGCGCGCCAGGATATTCAGGGCTCAATTGCCCATGCCACCATGCTGGCGCGGGTGGGCGTGCTCACCGAAGAGGAGCGCGACGCCATTATCAACGGCTTGACCGAGATTCAGGGCGAGATTGAGCGCGGTGAGTTCCAGTGGTCGGTGCCGCTGGAAGACGTGCACATGAACATCGAAGCACGCCTGACCGATAAAATCGGCATTACTGGCAAGAAGCTACACACCGGCCGCTCGCGCAACGACCAAGTGGCCACCGACATTCGCCTGTTCATGCGCGATGAGATCGACGTGATCGAAGCGGAGCTGACCCGTCTGCGTGACGGCATGATTGAGCTTGCCGAGCGGGAAGCCGACACCATCATGCCCGGTTTTACTCACCTGCAAACGGCTCAGCCAGTCACCTTCGGCCACCACCTGCTGGCGTGGCAAGAGATGCTGGCCCGCGACCACGAGCGCCTGCTGGATTGCCGTAAGCGGGTGAACGTGATGCCGCTGGGCTCCGCGGCGCTGGCGGGCACGACCTACCCCATTGACCGCCACGTGACCGCTGAGCTGCTCGGCTTCGACCGCCCTGCTGAAAACTCGCTGGACGCCGTGTCGGATCGTGATTTTGCGATTGAATTCACCAGCTTCGCCAGCATTCTGCTGATGCACCTGTCGCGGATGAGCGAAGAGCTCGTGCTGTGGACCAGTGCGCAGTTCAACTTCATCGACCTGCCCGACCGCTTCTGCACCGGCTCCTCCATTATGCCGCAGAAAAAAAACCCCGACGTGCCTGAGCTGGTGCGCGGTAAAACCGGCCGTGTGTATGGCCATCTGATGGCGCTGCTGACGCTGATGAAGTCGCAGCCGCTGGCCTACAACAAGGACAACCAGGAAGACAAAGAGCCGCTGTTCGACGCCGTCGACACCGTGCGCGACTGTCTGAAAGCCTTTGCGGACATGGTGCCTGCCATTGAGCCGAAGAAAGAGAGCATGTACGAAGCGGCGCGGCGTGGCTTCTCCACCGCCACAGACCTGGCGGATTACCTGGTGCGTAAAGGCGTGGCCTTCCGTGATGCTCACGAGATCGTGGGTCTCTCCGTGGCCTACGGCCTGAAAACCAAGAAAGACCTCTCTGAAATGACCCTCGAAGAGCTCCAGCAGTTCTCCGATATCATTGAGCAGGACGTATTTGAAGTGCTGACGCTGGAAGGCTCGGTCGCTGCCCGCAACCACATTGGCGGCACGGCGCCTGACCAAGTGCGCGCCGCTGCAAACCGTGCGCGAGAAGCGCTGGCAGCCCTGAAAGGTGCGTCATGAAACGCAGTGCAATCACACTTAGCGCGCTGCTGATGGCCGCATTGCTGCTTGTTGGCTGTGGTCAAAAGGGGCCACTTTATCTGCCTGACGATACCAATGATTCGGCCGCCGAGCAGGAGGGGTAATGGATCACTTTAACTACCGCGATGGCGTGCTCTACGCCGAAGATGTGCCGCTAACGCAGCTGGCCGCCGAGCTGGGCACGCCCTGCTATGTCTACTCAAAAGCGACCTTTGAGCGCCATTTTCGCGCCTACACCGAAGCCTTGGGTGGCCACTCGCACTTAATCTGCTACGCGGTGAAAGCCAACTCTAACCTTGCCGTGCTGGGCCTTTTGGCCCGCATGGGGGCCGGGTTTGATATTGTCTCCGTGGGTGAGCTTGAGCGGGTGCTAAAAGCGGGCGGCGACCCCGCCAAAGTGGTGTTTTCCGGCGTGGCTAAGCAGCCCCATGAAATGGCGCGGGCGCTAGAAGTCGGCATCAAATGCTTTAACGTCGAGTCGCGCCCAGAGCTTGAGCGCCTGAATGCCGTGGCAGGTGAGCTGGGGAAAATCGCTCCGGTCTCGCTGCGCGTCAATCCTGATGTGGATGCGGGCACTCACCCTTATATCTCTACCGGCTTAAAAGATAACAAGTTTGGCATTCCGGTGGATGACGCGCTGGAGGTGTACCAACTGGCGGCCAGCCTGCCAAACCTGCGCGTGACGGGCCTAGATTGCCATATCGGCTCGCAGCTCACCGAAACCGCGCCGTTTCTAGATGCCCTGGAGCGCCTGTTGGTGCTTATGGAGCGCCTTCGCGAGCGCGGCATCGAGATCGACCATCTGGATTTAGGCGGCGGCTTAGGCGTGCCCTACCGTGACGAGAAGCCACCCCAGCCGTTCGATTACGCTAGCCAACTGCTGGCGCGCCTCTCCCGCTGGGAAGGCGGCGAAAAGCTCACGCTGCTGTTTGAGCCGGGTCGCTCTATTGCGGCCAACGCCGGGCTGATGCTCACCCGGGTAGAGTTCTTGAAACCCGGCGAGACCAAGAACTTTGCCATTGTCGATGCGGCCATGAACGACCTGATTCGTCCGGCGCTGTATCAGGCGTGGCAGGCGATTGTGCCGGTGGATACCCGCCAGCCTCGTGAGAGCGCCACCTACGACGTGGTTGGTCCTGTGTGTGAAACCGGTGACTTCCTGGGTAAAGAGCGTGAGCTTGCTATCGCCGAAGGCGATCTGTTGGCGGTGCGCTCCGCCGGAGCTTACGGTTTTGTGATGGCGTCGAACTACAACAGCCGCCCGCGCCCGCCAGAGGTGATGGTGGATGGCGACACGTACCACGTGGTGCGCGCTCGGGAAACGCTGGAAAGCCTGTGGGCCGGTGAGGCGTTGCTGCCGGAAGGGGCGCGCTGATGCTGCTGCACTTCACCAAAATGCACGGCCTGGGCAACGACTTCATGGTGGTGGACCTGGTCACTCAGCGGGCGCGCCTGCGGGACGAGCAGATCCGCCAACTGGCGGACCGGCGCTTTGGTATTGGCTTTGACCAACTGCTGATCGTCGAGCCGCCCCGCGACCCGGATATGGACTTTCGCTACCGTATCTATAACGCCGACGGCAGCGAAGTGGAGAACTGTGGCAACGGCGCGCGCTGCTTTGCCCGCTTTGTGCGCGACCAGCGTTTAACCCACAAGCATGAAATCCATGTGGAAACCGCCGGTGGCCCGCTGGTGCTCAATGTTCAGCACGATGGCATGGTACGGGTCGATATGGGTAGGCCGCGCTTCAACCCGGCGACGCTGCCGTTTGAAGCGCCGGGTGATCAACCACTGCATGAGATAGATGTAGGCGGTGAAACGCTGCAGCTTGGCGTGGTCTCCATGGGCAATCCCCATGCTGTCCTCCAGGTAGAGAGCGTGGATAGCGCCCCGGTGGAGCGCTTGGGGCCGCTGTTGGAATCTCACCCGCGCTTCCCTAAGCGCGTAAACGTGGGCTTTATGCAGGTGGTATCGCCCAGTGAGATTCGCCTGCGGGTGTTCGAGCGTGGCAGCGGTGAAACCCTGGCCTGCGGCACCGGTGCCTGTGCGGCGGTGGCCAGTGGGATTCGACAGGGGCTTCTGAAGAGCCCCGTGAAAGTGCACTTGCCCGGCGGGCAGCTCAGTATCGAGTGGCCTGACCCCGAAGCGTCACTCGTCATGGTGGGCCCTGCTACCCGGGTGTTTGATGGTCGGGTATCACTCAACTAATGCGAGGAGAACGGCGATGTCTCAAGCTCCTGAGCCGCGCAAAACGCTCGACCCTGACCAAGTAGCGTTTTGGCTGGCCCGTCACCCCGATTTTTTTATTGGCCGTGAAGGGCTGCTGCAGCAGCTCAAAGTGCCCCACCCGAATATCGATGGTGCTGTGTCGCTGCTGGAGCGGCTGGTGATCGACCTGCGCCAGCGAGCTGAAACGGCGGAAGGGCGGCTTGAGCATTTGCTGGAAACCGCTCGTCATAACGAGGCTCAGTACCGTCGCCTGCGGGAAACGCTGCTCAGCTTAGTTGAAGCGGAAGACCGTGATGCCTTGGCCCAAGCGCTGGCGACTCAGCTTAACGAGCGCTTTCAAACCCCGGCGATGGCCCTATGGTGTCCCGCGTCGTTAAGCGATGCAGAGTCCACGCCACCCCAGCCGCCACGCCATATTCTCGACCAGCACGCCAGCGCTCGCTTGGCGGCGCTGCTGGATGGCCGCACCAGTCGCTGCGCCAAGCTGAGCGTCAGCGATTGGAAGTGCCTACTGCCCCATACCAAAGCACCCCGTAAAGCGGGTTCCTGTGCGATTACACGCCTCTCGGCGGGGGAGCAGCTGGGTTATTTGCTGCTCGCTAGCCCCGACCCTGAATGTTACCGCGCCAGTATGGATACGCTGTTTACCGAGTACCTGGGCGATATTGTCGCGCGCCTACTGCTGCGGTTGGGGCCGGAGCCGCATGGACAGCGATAGCTTGCTGGCAGACACGGTCACTAACTACTTAGCGCAGCTAGCCACCCATGCCAGCCCGGCCACGGTGGCGGCCTATCGTCAGGATTTATCCGCCTTTTGCCAGTTTGCCGAACAGCGTGGCATCACTCAGGCCAGCGCGCTGGACACGGCGCTGGCGAGAGCCTTTTTAGGCGCTGAACGTAGCCGGGGGCTGGCACCGAGAAGCCTAGCCCGCCGACGTGCGGCGCTATCTCGCTTTGCCGATGCGCTAGTGCAGCATCGCGTGTTGGCAGATAACCCGGTCAGCCTACTGCGCACCCCTAAGCAGCCCAGTCATCTGCCCAGACCGCTGGATGTGGATGCGCTGGCGCGCTTTCTGGACACGCCCCACGACGGCTCGCCGCTGGCGCTTCGCGACCAAGCCATGCTGGAGCTTTTCTACTCCAGCGGCCTGCGCTTAGCCGAGCTGGCGGCGCTGGATATGAGCCACTTAACGGCCAATCATGTGCGGGTGATGGGTAAGGGCAGCAAGCCCCGCCAAGTGCCGGTGGGACGGCGTGCCCAGCAGGCACTCACCGCGTGGCTCACCTGCCGGGCCAGTTTGGCGGCCAGCGCTGAAACGGCGCTGTTCGTCGGGCAGCGGGGGCAGCGGTTGGGGCATCGAGCGATCCAGAAACGCTTAGCACAGCTCTCGGTGGTGCGCGGCCTGCCCGAACATCTTCACCCCCACCGCCTGCGCCACTCTTTTGCCAGCCACCTGCTGGAATCTAGCCAGGATCTGCGTGCCGTGCAGGAGTTGCTTGGTCATGCCAATCTATCCACTACTCAAGTGTATACGCGGCTGGATTGGCAGCACTTGGCAGACAGTTACGATGCCGCCCACCCGCGCGCCAAACACCGCCCCAGTGAGAGTTAAGCATGGTCACGTTAGACGCCATCACCTTTGATTTGGATGACACCCTATGGGACAACCAGGGCGTCATGCTGAAAACCGAAGAGGGCCATTACCGCTGGCTGCTGGAAGCGCTGGCAGCATGGCGTGCTGCCCGTCAAGAGGCGCCGCTACCGTTAACGTATGATGAGGGCGTGGCGGATTACCTGCAGCGCCGCCAGCAGTGGGCAAGCCAAGTGCCTGAACGGCGAGGTGACTTTACCTGGCTAAGGCTACGAGCGTTGGAGGCCCAATTGGAAACCAGCGGTTTGCCACGCAGCGCTGCGCTGTTATGGGCCGCTGCGGCAATGAATGAGTTCCACCGCCTGCGGGTGCAGGTCACGCCGCACCCAGAGGCTGCTGGGCTGCTATCGGCGCTTGCCGAGCGCTATCGGCTAGCGGCGATTACCAACGGCAATATTCACCTTAAGCGCCAACCATTGGCGGCCCATTTTCCGGTAGCGATTGCCGCTGGAGAGCTGCTGGCTCCCAAGCCTGACCCCAAGCCTTTTCTCACCGCTTTGGAGCGACTGAATACCGTACCGCAGCGCGCCATGCACGTGGGCGACTCCTGGAATGAGGACGTGCTTCCCGCCCAGCAACTGGGTATGCATGCCGCCTGGGTGGCTGAATGCGGCGACCAGATGCTGCCTGAGCGGGTGCACCGCATAGCCCATGTCAAAGAGCTGCCGGAGCTGATTGCATGGCTGGAGAGGCGTGCCTAGACCACGCCTATTAACGGGCGTCTTCTGGAGTGTGCAGCCACTGGTCTAGTTTTTGGGAAAGGGTATCGACCCCGTCGCGTTTCAGCGATGAAAACAGCTGTACCGATACGAGGTCTTCCCACTCTTTTAAGCGGGAGCGCACTTTCTGCAGGGCGGCGCTGGCTGGACCACGCTTCAGTTTGTCGGCTTTGGTCAGCAGAATATGCACCGGCATCCCGCGCTGGTCAGCATAGTCGAGCATCATTTGGTCGAACTCGGTCAGCGGGTGGCGCACGTCCATAAGCAGCACTAAACCACGCAGGCTAAAACGGCCGCGCAGGTAGTCAGAAAGATGCTTTTGCCACTCGATTTTGACCGCTTCAGGCACTTTGGCGTAGCCATAGCCGGGTAGATCCACCAAGCGGCGCGACTCGTCGTTCATCACAGTGAAGAAGTTGATGAGCTGGGTGCGGCCCGGAGTGCGCGAGGTGCGCGCCAGCGCATTTTGCTGGGTTAGCGCGTTAATGGCGCTGGATTTACCGGCATTTGAGCGTCCGGCAAACGCTACTTCTGCACCGGTATCGTCAGGACACAGTGCCAGGGTTGGCGCGCTGATCATAAAACGCGCCGTGGGGTAGTTCAGCCGAGGGACTGGGCTATCATGGGGGGTAGACATGGAATTAATCCTGAAAAACAAACGTATAACACGGCCCGCTGGCCAACCCTAGTGTGAGAGAGAGCGGTACCGCGACGAATTACCCCAAAAGCAGACCTGGACTTGCATTCCCGCCGCTAGGGTGATTCGTTATAATGCAAGCGGTTTATAACTGCGACCTGGGGCGCTAGTGTACCATCGCGCTTTAGCCAGCAGCGACCAACACGACATTGTTGTTCGTTTTGGCGGAGCTGACCCTGGTAATGTGCTGAACCTGGGCAGCGCCCAGGGTGCGTACCAGTCAATAATCAAACGGCATAGTGGATTAGCAATGAGAAAGTTACTGGCAAGCCTGGCAATTACCATGGGTGCCGTTGGCACCGCCCACGCCCAAGCGGACCTTCAAGCCGACGCTGACGCAGCGGCAGGACGTGAACTCGCCCAAACCTGTGCAGCCTGCCATGGCCAGCAAGGTATCAGCGCAGTGGGTACTTTCCCCAACCTGGCAGGGCAGCAAATGTCCTACCTCGCCAAGCAAATCATGGATATCCGTGATGGCAATCGCGTGGTCCCGCAGATGGCAGGGTTAGTCGATGACTACTCCGACCAAGATGCTTGGGATGTGGCAGCACACTTTGCAGGCCAAGATGCCAACCTCGGCCAAACCAGCGATGAAGATGCTGAGCTGCTGGCCCGCGGTGAAGAGCTTTACCGCGCAGGCGATATGTCCAAAGGCATTCCCGCCTGTAGCGCTTGCCACACTCCCACCGGGGTAGGTATTGGTAGCGCTGTGTATCCGGCTCTTTCTGGTCAGCATGCGGAATATACCATCTCTACGCTGCAGGCATTTGCATCGGGTGAACGTACCAATAGCCCCAACAACCTGATGGGCGATATCGCTTCCAAAATGAGCGACCGGGATATGGAAGCTGTAGCCAACTATGTACTGGGCTTGAACTAATTCCCCCACTGTTGGCCTCCCCATTCTGTGAAACATCCGCAGAATGGGGAACCTGTCTGACACACTAACGGTCACAGGTTCACTTTTGTTGGCCGCCTATTTGGAGAATGCTCGTTATGTTGAAAACGTTGATGGTCGCATTGGCTGGTCTTGGCCTGTCTGCTGCAGTAAGCGCCCAGGAGCTGGTAGAAGGCCAGCACTACACGTTGCTTGAGTCGCCGGTAGCTACCCAGGTAGACGAAGATCAGATTGAAGTGACCGAAGCGTTCTGGTTTGGCTGCCCCCACTGTTATCGGCTGCAAACGCCAGTAAACGAGTGGTACGAGACCCTGGATGACGACGTCAGCATTGTTAAAATGCCAGCGACCATGGGCGGTGACTGGAACACCCATGCCACGGCCTTCTATGCGGCCAAATCGCTGGGTATTGAAGAGGAGCTGCATGCGGATTTCTTCGATGCGATTCACCAGGATGGCCGTTCACTGACCGACGCTGACAAGATTGCGGAATTCTTCTCTGATTACGGCGTTAGCGAAGAGGAAGCCAAACAGGCGCTCACCGCCTTTAGCGTGCGTAGTGAGGTCAATAAGGCCAACAGCCGCATGCGTGAAATGCGCCTAATGGGCGTCCCTGCGTTGATCGTAGATGGCCGTTACGTGGTATCGCCGCAGTCGGCAGGCAGCTTGGAAAACATGCCGCAAATCGCTGACGCGTTGATCGAAAAAGTTCGCAGCGAGCGCACACAATAACGGTGCTTGAGCACGGCCACACAGGCGGACAGACACGTTCTCCTGCGTCCCCGTCCACCTCCGCGCTGGTTGAGCGTGGTCATATCCGGCTGCTAACGTTTAATTTGCAGGTGGGCATTCAAACCTCAGCCTACCACCACTATCTCACGCGGAGCTGGCAGCACGTGCTGCCTAATCCTCAGCGGCTTAAGCGTTTAGCGCTGGTAGGTAGCGTATTAGAGCAGTTTGACGTGGTGGGGCTGCAGGAGGTGGATGGTGGAAGCTTTCGCTCCAGCCGTGTGAATCAGGTGGAGTACTTAGCCGCCCAGGCCAAGTTTCCTCACTACTTCCAGCAACTTAATCGTAATCTAGGCCATTTTGCACAGCATAGTAATGGTCTACTTTCACGTTTAACCCCTAGCCATATTGAAGAGCACCGGCTGCCTGGAATGTTGCCTGGACGCGGCGCTATTCACGTGCGCTACGGCGAAGGCCCTGATGCCCTGCATATTTTTGTGGCGCATTTGGCGCTTAGCCACCGTGGCCGTGTGCGCCAGCTCAATTATTTAAGCGATATTATTGAGCCGTTGCGCCATGTGGTGATGATGGGCGATTTAAATTGTACGCCTGAGCAGCTCCATGCTCACGAGCGGTTTAGTACGTCATTGCCGCTACACCCGGTCAAGCCGCTGCTTAGCTATCCATCGTGGCAGCCGCGCCGCGCGTTGGACCATATTCTACTCTCGCAAACCCTTGAAGCGGCCGATGTGCGCGTGCTGGATCACCTGTTCTCTGACCACCTGCCGATTGCAGTTGATTTGCCGCTGCCAGCGGCGTGTCTCGCGGCGATTCAACCAAGCGTTTAACAAGAAGCTCGCAGAACGCTTGTCGGGCGCTGCATTGTCTGCGTATATGCGCTATTGTCTGGGCCGCTGACCCCCCTTAGTCGTTTTACGCGAGACACTTCCATGTCGGACACAACACAACTACCTGCGTTTATTGGTGCGCTGGACCGCGCTTCGGAGTGGTTCGGGCGTACCCTTGCGTGGCTGATCATCATTATGATGTTGATTCAGTTCGCGATTGTACTGCTTCGTTATATGTTCAGTGTGAATAGCATTTTTATGCAAGAGCTGGTGATGTACATGCACGCCAGCGTCTTCATGCTCGCTGCTGCTTACACCTTTCGCCACGATGGCCACGTGCGCGTCGATATTTTTTATCGAGGCATGACACCCCGCCGACAAGCACTCGTAAATATCCTGGGCATCCTCCTGCTCTTGATTCCGGTGATGGTGTTTGTCATCGCGTCAAGCTATGGCTACGTCGCTAACTCCTGGCGCATCATGGAAACCTCCTCAGATTACGGTGGCATCCCCGCTGTATACGCACTGAAAACGCTCATTCCAGTTTTTGCCTTATTGATGATTATTCAAGGCCTGATTGAACTAGTGCGCAATGGCTATATCTTCACCGGGCGGATAACGCCGCCAGCCGCCGATGAAAATCACCTTGAGGAGCGTGTTTGATGCTCGAATTTATGCCGCTTATTCTGTTTGCCGCCATCTGTATCGTGTTGATGTTCGGCTTTCCTGTGGCGCTTTCGCTAGCGGGAACCGCGCTGCTGTTTGCTGGCATGGGGCTAGGCCTGGAAGCCGTTGGTATTGATGCCAATTTTGATAGTGGCTACCTTGCCGCCCTGCCGAACCGGCTCTACGGCATTATGACCAACCAGACACTCCTGGCGGTGCCGCTGTTTGTGTTAATGGGCGTGCTGCTAGAGAAGTCAAAAGTGGCCGAAACGCTGCTGGATGCCATGGCGCTGCTGTTTGGCTCCATACGCGGTGGCTTAGGTATTTCGGTCACGCTGGTGGGCATGTTGATGGCTGCCTCCACGGGCATCGTGGGTGCCACAGTGGTGACCATGGGCCTGATGTCACTGCCCACTATGCTTAAGCGTGGCTACAGCACCTCTCTTGCCACCGGTACCATCTGCGCTACCGGTACGCTTGGTCAGATTATTCCGCCTTCCATCGCCCTGGTACTGCTGGGCGACGTGCTCTCTTCTGCATATCAGCAAGCACAGCTGGATATGGGGATCTTCAGCCCGAAAACGGTCTCGGTTGGCGATCTGTTTATGGGCGCGCTGGGGCCGGGCCTGATTCTCGTCGTCATGTACATGATCTACGTGGGTTTGGTGGCGTTTTTCCGCCCCAGCATGGCGCCCGCGGCTGACCGCGAAGAGCTGATGGCAGAGCTTGGCCACACCTCGGGGTTAGGCATCCTGTTGCTCAAAGGCTTGGTGCCGCCAGTAGTGCTGATTGTGGCGGTGCTGGGCTCTATTCTGAGCGGCTTTGCCACGCCCACCGAAGCCTCGGCCGTGGGTGCCTTTGGTGCGCTGGTGCTGGCGTTGGCCTATCGCCAGTTGGACTGGGCCACCCTGAAAGAGGTGCTGCGCTCTACCACCCATGTAACCACCATGGTGTTTCTGATTCTGATCGGTGCGGCGCTATTCTCGTTGGTCTTCCGTGCCTACGGCGGTGAGCACATGGTCACCGAGCTGTTTGAAGGCATGCCTGGGGGCGTGGTGGGCGCGACGATCGTTGTTATGCTGGTAATCTTCCTGCTGGGCTTTATCCTCGACTTTATCGAAATCACCTTTGTGGTGGTGCCGATTGTCGGGCCGATTCTGCTGGCCATGGGGTTAGATCCGATCTGGCTGGGTATCATGATCGCCATTAACCTGCAGACCTCGTTCCTAACCCCGCCGTTCGGCTTCGCACTGTTTTATCTGCGCGGCGTGGCACCGCCATCGGTGCCTACCTCGGCGATTTATCGCGGTGTGGTGCCATTTATCTTGATGCAGTTAGGCATGCTGTTGCTGCTAACGTTTTTCCCGCAGCTGGCAACATGGCTCCCGACCCAGTTCTAATGTGTTCTGAGTTGAAAAATAACCCTGCTATCAACGCAAGGGAGTGGCAACCTTAACCAAAAGCAGCCAAGCTGCAGAGCACATAATGGCTTGCTTCCAGGATAAAGTAGAAGATTACCACGCGATTTCCGAGCAGGCGTACTACAACGCCCGTAACCCGGAAGGTGACACCTGCAGTAACAGGTGTAGCGCAGTACCCTTACCATGGCCGCCTTCGGGCGGCCATTTTGTTATAGGCAGGCTAGGGTTGCGATTAAAGCAGCGTAAGCGCCACCGCTTGGGTATCCTAGGGCAGATACTGTTCTGTCTCGTAAGGAGCGCTATGTCTACCGAATCCCGCCTTCGTAATGTGCTCACCATTGCAGGCTCCGACCCTTCCGGTGGTGCTGGGCTGCAGGGCGATTTAAAGACGTTTTCTGCCCTGGGTGTGTATGGCACAAATGTCATCACTGCGGTGATTGCCCAGAACACCTGTGGCGTGGCCTCGGTGTATCCGGTTTCCCCACAGGCAATTCGTGAGCAACTTGAACACCTGTTAAGCGATGTGACCATTGATGCGGTGAAAATCGGCATGGTAGCCAGCCACGATGTGGCCGAAGTGATTGCCGATGTACTGCGCCAGCAGCGCCCGCGTTGGATCGTGCTCGACCCGGTGATGGTGGCGAAGAGCGGTGACATCCTGGTGGATGACGCGGGTATTCGCGCCGTAAAAGAGATTTTAGTGCCGTTAGCGGATGTGATTACTCCTAACCTGCCGGAAGCCGCCGTGCTGCTCGATTCCCCATCGCCCGCCAGCCTGGACGAGATGGAAGCACTGCTGCCCAAGCTGGTGGGGCTAGGCGCGCCCTATGTGGTGCTGAAAGGCGGCCACTTACGGGGTGATACCTGCCCGGATCTGCTGGCGACCCCTAACGGTCATCAGTGGCTGCCCGCCTCACGCATTGCTACTGAGAACCTTCATGGCACGGGCTGCGCGCTCTCATCAGCCATTACGGCTTGCCTAGCCAAGTTGCCGGAAGATGCTAGCGCAGAGGCCCCAGAGCAGGCGATTACGGAGGCAAAGCAGTGGCTTCATCATGCTCTGGCCGCTAGCCACCGCTTAAGTGTTGGCAAAGGGCGAGGCCCAGTACACCACTTCCATGCTTGGTGGTAACTTCATGGCCGTTGCGTTGCGGCCGCAGAGTCTCCTTGCGGGATAAGCCAACGGGCACCATGCTGAAGGGTGCCCGTTTGTTTGCCTACTAGGCTGAACTGTTCGGCCAAGGAGCTGCCCATGTCCCGCACGCTGCTGTTTGCCACCGACCTCTCCCAGGAAAACCGCGCGGCCTTTGCCCGCGCGCTGCGCTTAGCCCATCAGCAGGGCGCGCAGCTTGATACCCTTCACGTGCTTGACCCTTACCTTCCGCATCGCATGCTCCATGACCTGGAACTCGCGGTAAACGACGATATTAGTGCGATGCTCACCGACCTGCGCGAAGATTACGCCTTGGAACTGCCATCGCTGATGATTCAAACGGTGGTTGGGGAGCCTCATGTAGAAATCGTGAGGGAAGCCCACGAGCGTCAGGCGTCGCTCATCGTGCTGGGTATGCACCGCAAACGTGGTCAAAAAGACCTGCTTTACGGCACCACCATGATGCGTATTTTGCGTAGCGCGCCGTGCCCCGTGGTGGTGGCGTCTTACCTGCCTACTCAGCCGTGGCAACATATTGTGGTGCCTATCGACTTCTCGCTGACGGCTCGGCAGACCCTGAAAGAAGCGCTGATTCGCTTTCCTGAGGCCAAGCTAACGCTTCTACACGCCTGGAGCCTGCCCGGCGAATTGGAGCTGGGGAGTCAAGCGTTCTACGCCCAGTGGCGTGACCGCGAGGTCAGTCGCCTGCGGGAGGCGCTGGATAACGAAGTCGAAAGCCTGCTGCGGGAGTTAGATGGCGTGCCGGACATTGAGCTTGCGCTAGAGCCGGGCCAGCCCTGCGATGTGCTGCATGACTATGTTAAACGGCACTCGCCAGATTTGGTCATGTTAGGCAGCCGCAGTCGACCACACCAACCTAATCCGCTAACCGAAATGCTGCTCAGTGAGCCCCACTGCGATGTGATGCTCTGTCGGCCTTGGTAAAGGCTTTGTGGCGGCTCAATGACTCCTCAATCGAGTGGTTGTACGGAACCTTTATGAGTTGTTTATGTGTGTATAGCTATGCATAGTGTTACCCAAACCAACAAAGGAGATGGTCACCGTGCAACGACCAACAAAGAGTACGCTATGGCTAGCCGCGTTACTGGGCGCTACGCTCGTCACGACTAGCGCCGCCGCTAGCAGCTGCGTCTCGCGCTCAATGGCGAAACGCTCTATGAAGATAGCAGCGCCTAATGAACGGACGAAGGGGCAAGCGTGAAAGCACTGATTCAACGGGTTAAGAGCGCCAGTGTCACGGTGGAAGGCAACAGCGTCGGTGCCATCGACCATGGGCTGCTGGCACTGGTGGGGGTGGAGAAAGGTGACAGCGAGGTGGATGCCGATAAGCTACTGCATAAGCTGCTTCACTACCGCGTGTTTAGTGACGAGGCGGGCAAGATGAACCATAACCTGCAGCAGGCCCAGGGTGGGCTGCTGCTGGTATCACAGTTCACGCTCGTTGCCGATACCCGCAAGGGCCTACGCCCTAGCTTCTCCAGCGCCGCCCCGCCCGACGAGGGAGAGCGGCTGTTTAACTATCTGGTAAGTCAGGCCCGCGCCGCTTGGACCCATATTGCAGAAGGGAAGTTCGGCGCGGACATGCAGGTTGCCTTGGTCAACGATGGGCCGGTCACCTTTTTGCTAGAAAGCTAGGGCTGATCAGGCGTTTTCGCTGGCCAGTAGCTCGGCTTCCATGGCCTCTAACGCCTCTTCTGCGGCGAGCCATGTCTGCTCGGCGGCATCCAGGCGCGCTTTAATCTCCGCCTGCTTGGCGAGTGCTTGGGTCAGCTCTGCCTTGCGGGTGCTGTCGGTGTAGAGCTCGGGGTCGGCGAGTACCGCTTCTACTTCCTCAAGTGCCTGCTGCGCTTTTTCCATGCTCTTTTCCGCCTGGTCGCGCTCTTTTTTCAGTGGGCGCAGCTTTTCGCGCAGCTCCGCTGCTGCTTTGCGGGCGGCTTTACGGTCGCCGCTGGGCTGTTGGCTCTGGCGTTCGCTCTTTTCGCTACGGGCGTCGCGGCGGTTCTCTTCCAACCGCGCCTTAAGCCAAGCCCGGTAATCCTCCAAGTCGCCGTCGAAGGGCTCAACCCGGTGGTCGGCCACCCGCCAAAACTCATCCACCGTGGCACGCAATAGGTGTCGGTCGTGCGAGACCAGGATGACTGTGCCCTCAAAGCTTGCCAGTGCCTCGGTCAACGCTTCGCGCATTTCCAGATCCAAGTGGTTAGTGGGCTCATCGAGCAGCAGCAGGTTGGGCTTTTGCCAGGCCACGAGTGCAAGTGCCAGGCGTGCTTTCTCACCGCCAGAGTAAGTGGCCACCTCGCCAAAGGCGTCATCGCCTTTGAAGCCAAAGCCACCTAGGAAGTTGCGAATTTCTTGATCACTTGCTGTGGGAGAGAGGCGTTGTACATGCACAAAGGGCGTGGTGGTCACGTCCAGGCTTTCTAACTGATGCTGAGCAAAATAACCAATGGCTAAATGTTCACCGGGTACGCGTTTGCCTTCTAACAGCTCAAGCTCGCCCGTGAGTGACTTGATCAGGGTCGATTTACCCGCACCGTTCGGACCTAATAAGCCGATACGGCTCCCGGGGAGTAGCGTAATGTTGACCTTCTCTAACTGAGCGATATCGCCCGCTTCGCCGCGATAGCCAAGGGTGGCTTGGTCCAGCACCAGCAGCGGGTGCGACGTTTTATCAGCGGCAGGCAAGGTGAAGTGGAAAGGGGAGTCCGTGTGGGCGACGGCGATATCCCCCATGCGTTCTAGCATTTTTACCCGGCTTTGCGCCTGCTTGGCTTTTGTTGCCTGAGCGCGAAAGCGGGCAATAAAACGTTCAATCTCTTCACGGCGGGCCTGCTGCTTGGCCGCTTCAGCCTGTTGCAGCGCGAGCTTTTCGGCCCGCGTGCGCTCAAAGCGAGAGTAGTTGCCCCGGTAAAGCTCTAGCGTTTGGTGATGCATATGCACAATGTGATCGCACACAGCATCCAGAAAGTCGCGGTCGTGAGAAATCAGCAGCAGCGTGCCGGGGTAGCGAGTGAGCCACTGCTCCAGCCAAAGCAGGGCGTCTAGGTCCAGGTGGTTGGTCGGCTCATCCAGCAGCAACAAGTCGGAAGGCATAAACAGCGTCCGGGCAAGATTTACCCGCATTCGCCAACCGCCGGAAAAGTCCGATAGAGGTCGCTTAAGGTCCGCCTGCACAAAACCCAGCCCGACCAGCAGCTGTGATGCCCGTGATTCTGCCGTGTAACCATCTAGGGTTTCGATTAGCCCGTGGAGTTCGGCTTCTCGATGCGCGTTATCGGCTTCGCGGGCGGCAAGCAGGTCGGCTTCGGCTTGGCGTAAGGCGTAATCGCCGTCTAATACATACTCTACAATGGGGCGATCCAGCGCCTCCACTTCCTGGGCCATGTGGGCAATTCGCTGGCCGCCGCTCATCTCTACATCCCCCTGATCGGGCCCCAGCTCGCCCAATAGGAGTTTAAACAGGCTCGACTTACCGGCACCGTTGGCCCCAATAATGCCGGCCTTCACGCCGTTATGTAGCGTAAGGTCGGCGCTTTCTAGGAGCGTTTGCGTGCCCCGTTGCAGGGCGACTTGGCGCAGTGCGATCATGTTTTCTCCCGAAAAAAGTGGGTAAACCAATGCGCGATTCTAACCGATTGCAGCGCTTGCAGCAGAGGCCGCTATGGGATTTTGCCTTAGCGCTTTATGCAAAGCCTGGCGTAGAGCAAGCCTGTCTCACCTTGCAAGATGAGGCTGGCGTGGATGTGTGTGAGTTACTGTTTCACTGCTGGCTGTATCAGCACGGATTAGCCGCCGAATCTGGCCCGCTAAAGGCCATACGGGAAGAGCGCTACCGTTGGCAGCAGCGGGTCACCGCAACGTTGCGCGAATTGCGCCGAACATTAAAGCCTCAAGCTGCTCATAACGATGACATTAAGGCGCTGCGTGCCACCTTACAAAAGGCGGAACTGCAGTCTGAGCGTGAAAACCTTCAACGTTGGCAGCAGTGGGCACTGCGCTCTTCGGTGGAGGAAGTCCGGTTAACAAAAAGCGACATAAGCCAGCACAATGTTGCACAGTGGCTGCAAGATACGCTGTTTTCGGCACCGCTTGACAACCGTTCGCCGCAAGCGTCACGCGTACGCGAAAACACACAAACGGCACTAATGGCCCTGACAAGCCAGCTTGACCGCTGTGATCCACCACGCTAGCCTGAATTTAAGCTGTTTTTGATCAACCCGCGTTGGCAGCGCTTATTTCGCCCGCTAACCCACAGCAATGCATACAAAGTTACGAATGACGTTTCTGCGTGTTAGCGGCTGAGCATAAACGCAACGCTGCTAGGGATAGACAAAAATTAGATTCTGGCGCTCTCGTACGGCGCGCTTACCACTGCTAGGGGAACTCTGCATGAAGGCAAGCAAATTAGTTTCAACTCGTTCCGTTACCACCAAATTAATCACTACGGCAAGCGTAGGTGCTCTGCTGTTGGGCCTAAGCGCCACTGCCCAGGCGGATAACTGGCGTTATGCCCACGAAGAGTACGAAGGCGACGTGCAGGATGTGTTCGCTTACGCGTTTAAAGAGTACATCGAAGAGAACTCCGATCACTCTGTACAAGTTTACCGTTTTGGTGAGCTGGGTGAGTCTGATGACATCATGGAGCAGACTCAGAACGGCATTCTCCAGTTTGTTAACCAGTCGCCTGGTTTTACTGGTGCACTGATTCCAGAAGCCCAGATCTTCTTTATTCCTTACCTGCTGCCGACCGACGAAGAGACCGTTCTAACATTCTTCGACGAGAGTAAAGCGATCAATGAAATGTTCCCGGAGCTTTATGCGGAACAGGGACTTGAGCTGCTGAAGATGTACCCAGAGGGTGAAATGGTAGTCACTACCGACGAGCCGATCAGCTCGCCGGAAGATATGGATAATAAGAAAATCCGTACCATGACCAACCCGCTGCTGTCGGAAACCTACGACGCCTTTGGTGCGACGCCGACGCCGCTGCCCTGGGGTGAAGTTTACGGTGGCCTGCAGACCGGCATTATCGATGGTCAGGAAAACCCGATTTTCTGGATCGAGTCCGGCGGTCTGTATGAAGTATCTCCGCACCTGACCTTTACCGGCCATGGCTGGTTTACCACTGCCATGATGGCCAATCAGGACTTCTACGAAGGCCTGTCTGACGAAGATAAAGAGCTGGTGCAGGAAGCCTCCAACGCGGCTTACGACCACACCATTGAGCACATCAAAGGTCTGGCCGACGAAGCACTCGCCAAGATTCAGGAAGCGTCTGATGAAGTCACCGTCACGCGTCTGAACGAAGAGCAGATCCAAGCGTTCCGTGATCGTGCGCCGCAGGTTGAGGAAGTGTTCCTCGAAATGACGGGCGATCGCGGTGAAGAGCTGTTGCAGCAGTTCAAGGCGGACCTTGAAGCCGTTAACAGCGACTCCTAATGGGTTAGCGCTTTTACGTTAATCAAGTAACGTCATAAGGGGCAGCCAGCGCTGCCCCTTTTTTGTTGCCAAAGCGCCCTGCAGGTGAGTGGGTTCATCGGCGCAGCTCGCCCCACCACGAAAAAATGTGTACCTCGGCGGCGTAACACAGAAAAATCTACGTACATCCAGCGTTGAAGCGAAAAGAGTCATTACCCGTTACGCTACAAAATGAAGCAAGGCCGAACATACTCCGTTCGGTGGTCAGTGACGGGAGAGTCGCTACGCTGAGATAGCAAGCGACCACGCTGCGTTTAAAGGAGAACGGCCATGACCGAAGAAGAGTCCGAAAAGAGCTACCGGTCCGGTTTGCCCGGGTTTTTGGGAGCGATCGACACTGCAATTAGCAAAATCGAGTCAGTGATACTGGCGATGGGGGTTTTGCTAATGGCGCTGAATACGGTCACCAACGTGATTGCCCGCTTTGTATTCGGCAATAGCATTATGTTCTCAGGTGAGCTGAACCGTATCTTGATTATCATGATTACCTTTGCGGGCATTGGTTACGCTGCCCGCCACGGTCGTCATATTCGGATGTCGGCGATTTACGATGCGCTGCCGGTGGGTGGCCGTAAAGTATTGATGATCGGCATTGCGTTCCTCACCTCGCTGGTGATGTTTTTCCTACTTTATTACTCGGTGGTGTACATCCTCGACCTGTATAGCAAAGGGCGCGTGCTGCCGTCGCTAGGTTTGCCGGTATGGATTATTTATATCTGGGTGCCCATGGGCTTTTTGATTACCGGGATTCAGTACATGCTGACCGCGGTTAAAAACCTGACCACCCGAGACGTGTATCTCTCGACTGGGGTTGTGGACGGCTACAAAGATACCGAAACAGAAGTGTAAAGCAGGGATTGCACCCTAGGGGAACGCTATGACGACGATAATGGTAGTCACCATGATTGCCCTGCTGCTGCTGGGCTTTCCAATGATGATCCCGCTGATCACCGCCGCGGTGATTGGCTTCTATATGATGTTTAACGGCTTTGGTCAAATGGATACGCTGATTCAGCAGATGATGGCGGGCATTCGCCCTGCCTCGCTGATCGCCGTACCGATGTTTATTCTGGCCGCCGATATTATGACTCGTGGGCAATCCGCGAACCGCCTGATTGATATGGTGATGTCGTTTATTGGCCATATTAAAGGTGGGCTGGCGGTGAGTACCGCCGCGTCTTGTACGCTGTTTGGGGCGGTATCGGGTTCGACCCAGGCCACCGTGGTGGCCGTGGGGTCTCCGCTGCGTCCGAAGATGTTAAAGGCGGGCTACTCTGATCCCTTTACGCTGGCGCTGATTATTAATGCCAGTGACATTGCCTTTTTGATCCCACCCAGCATCGGCATGATTATTTATGGGGTGATTTCCGGTACCTCCATTGGCGAGCTGTTTATCGCTGGGATTGGGCCGGGCCTGTTAATACTGTTTATGTTCTCTGCCTACTGCATCGTTTATGCCATCGTAAAAGATGTTCCTACCGAAGAGCGCGCCAGTTGGAAAGAGCGGGCCACCGCCGTGCAAAAAGCGCTCTGGCCGCTGGGTTTCCCGGTGATTATCGTGGGTGGTATTTACGGCGGTATCTTTAGCCCCACCGAAGCGGCGGCAGCCTGTGTGCTGTACGCGGTACTGTTAGAGTTTGTGGTGTTCCGCTCGCTGAAAATGCGCGATATCTACGCCATCGCCAAATCCACTGGCCTGATTACCGCCGTGGTATTTATTCTGGTGGCCGTAGGCAATGGGTTCTCCTGGATTATCTCTTTTGCGCAGATACCCCAGGCTATCCTGGAGGCCGTGGGCGTGAATGACGCCGGGCCAACGGGCGTACTGATCGCTATCTGTATTTCGTTCTTTGTGGCCTGTATGTTCGTTGACCCTATCGTGGTTATTCTGGTGCTGACGCCTATCTTTGCACCGGCGATTGCGGCCACCGGGCTAGACCCCGTGTTGGTGGGTATTCTGATTACCTTGCAGGTGGCGATAGGTTCGGCAACGCCACCGTTTGGCTGCGATATCTTTACCGCTATTGCAATCTTTAAGCGCCCCTACTGGGAGGTGATCAAAGGCACGCCACCGTTTATCTTTATGCTGATTTTGGCGGCGGCGCTGCTGATTATGTTCCCGCAAATTGCGCTGTTCCTGCGTGATGTTGCCTTCCGTTAAGCAGTCACAAGGAGAACGCGGATGTTTAATCGCATTTTGGTTCCAGTCGATGGCTCCAAGGGGGCCATCAAAGCGCTAGAGAAAGCCGTTGGCCTGCATATGCTCACTGGTGCAGAGCTGTACCTGCTGTGCGTATTTAAGCACCACAGCCTATTGGAAGCGTCGCTCTCTATGGTGCGCCCCAATAGGCTGGATATCCCCGATGATGCGCTCAAAGAGTACGCCACGGAAATTGCTGTACACGCTAAGTCCCACGCCATTGAATTAGGGGCGGATAGCATGCGAGTACGTGCCTTTGTGAAAGGAGGACGACCCTCCCGCACAATTGTACGCTTTGCCCGTAAACGGGAGTGCGACCTGATTGTGATTGGCGCTCAAGGTACGAACGGTGAGAAAAATCTGCTGCTGGGCAGTGTGTCCCAGCGTGTTGCCGGGGCCGCCCACTGCCCAACGCTGGTGGTGTAACGTACGCGGTAGCACTGGCTAAACCTCTACGCATCATTGTGGTCTGACTAACACCCGCCGTTTCAGGTAATGCAGCCTGAAGCGGCGGGTGTTAGTCTTTGAGGCACCCAAAAACATTTGGCGCGCTGCGCCGCTGGATAAGGTTTTTTCCATGAAAGCACTACTCTCTTCTACCGCGTTGACTGGCCTTCTGCTGGTAGCGCCGTTTGCCGCCGCCGCCCCGGAAACCGACGAGCAGCGCTTGGCTTACAGCCTGGGTGTTACGCTGGGCGAAAGCATGCAGGCAGATATTGAAGATCTCGATATTGATGCGTTCACCGACGGTATGCGCGATGTCTTCGATGGCAACGAGCTGGCGATGAACGAAGAAGAGATGATGGAAGCGCTAATGGCTTTCCAAGAGAGTTCAATGGAGGCGCGTGAACAGCAAGCCGCCGAGCTGGCGCAGACGAATCTTGAAGAAGGACAAGACTTCCTGGCAGAAAACGCTGAGCGGGATGAAGTCGAAGTAACCGAGTCTGGCTTGCAGTACGAAGTGCTTGAGTCTGGCGACGGCGCAACGCCCGGCGCAGAAGACACCGTAGAGGTGAACTACGAAGGCATGCTGCTCGACGGTACCGTATTTGATAGTTCCTTCGAGCGCGGTGAGTCGGTTAGCTTCCAGGTCAACCAAGTGATCGAAGGCTGGCAAGAAGCCCTGCAACTGATGAGCGTTGGCGATAGCTGGATGCTCTATATTCCTGCTGATCTTGCGTATGGCGAACGCGGCCAAGGCCCCATTGGCCCGAATGAAATGCTCACGTTCCGCGTTGAACTGCTAGGCATTGAATAAGCCATGGGCATAGCCGTTCATCAGCGCCGTCTCATGGCTGCGCTTATTCTGTTGGGCAGCGCCGTTGCCCACGCCAAGGAAGAGGCACCCGGCCTACCTGCGCTGGGTGCTGCTAACGACCAAGCCAGCGTGGTAGGAGTCTCTTCTGGCGGCTATATGGCCTCTCAGTTGGCAGTTGCTTGGCCTGAGCGCTTTAGCGGTGTGGGCATGCTAGCCGCAGGCCCATGGGGGTGCGCTCAAGGGGCATTAAGCCTAGCCCTGAACCAGTGCATGATGACACGCCGCGGGCTCCCATCGCTGGATGAACTGGAACAGCGGCGTGAGCGCTATCTTTCATTAGACCAAGTAGGCAGCCAAGACGCGCTAAGCCAGCTACGCGCTTTTGTGTGGCATGGCGATGCGGACGAGACGGTGTCGCCTGCGTTAGGAGATCTGCTGGCTCAGCAGTGGCAAGGCTGGCTGGAAAGCCCTGAGCAGCAACTGCGCTACGTTCAACGGGCAAACACCGGGCACGGCTGGCCGGTAGCGATGCCAAAAGACGCCCCTATTGACCCGCAGTCTTTGGGCGATTGTCGCAACGGCGGCGGCAGTCATGTGCTGGCGTGTGGAGAAGACGTGGCCGGTGAGATGATGGCTTGGCTCTATCCCGAGCGTGAGACGAACGCCAGCGAAGGCGAGCTGTTAGCTTTTGACCAGTCCGACTTTGCAGCGAAGGGCTTTGCCGATACCGGTTATGTGTTCGTACCAGAGGCATGTGAGGCGGGCGGCTGCCCGGTAACGGTGGCGCTGCACGGCTGCCAGATGAACGCGGAGGCCATCGACGACACCTTTGTTCGCTACAGCGGCTTAAACCGCTGGGCGGCGGAGCATGGTCAGGTGGTACTTTACCCACAGGCAGAGAGCAGCATGGCCAACCCGCAAGCGTGCTGGGACTGGTGGGGCTTTGCTGAGAGTACGTGGCAGATCAATCCGCTGCACGATACCCGCGATGGCACCCAGACACAGGCGCTGATGGCGATGTTGGATCATCTACAATCGGCAACTGCTAACAAAGCCGCAACGGCTGAGTAACTACATGGCAGCTAACTTATTGAGGTTCCCCTTTTAGCGTTAGCTGCCAAGTTCGCTTTCCAGCGCCGATACTAACCCGTGGGGCGTTGGAGAGTAGAGCACCCGCTGCAATATTTCCCCTTCACGGTTGACCAAAAACAGCGAAGCGCTGTGGTCGATGGTATACGCCATGGCCGATTCCGGCGCTTCTACCCGCCGCCAAATCACCCCGTAACGCTCAGCCACATCGGTAAGCTGCTCTTGGCTTCCCACTAAGCCGATAAACTCACTGCCGAAGAATTGCATATATTCGCTCATCCGGTCGAGCGTATCGCGCTCTGGGTCGACCGTAATCATGACAGGCACCTGGGCATCGCTCAGTTGGGCCAGCGCCTGACGTTTCACCGCCTGATTCATGGGGCAGACATCAGGGCAGTAGGTATAGCCAAAGGAGACAATAGCGATTTCATTATCGCCTAGCTGGGTAAGAGAGAAATCACCCTGGGTAGAGGGCATTGCGATAGGGCCGCCCTGCGGTTCGTCGCTCTCCTGGCCGACGCCTAGCTGGTAAAGGCCCAGGGTGGCCGCCACCACTAGCACGCCTAACAGGGCTAGGCCAAGCCAAAGCGGCTTGCATTTTATGGAGGCTGCCATGCGCTTAACTCCTTTTAACATCGAAATCGAACCAGCTACCCAGCTTACCGTCAGGCGTCTCCAGAATAACCCTAGCGCGCCACGGCATCACCTCTTGCGTGCAAACGCCCACTTGGCCCTGGCCATGAAAGTGTCCGGGCGCAGTGGTGGTAAGCGCAAAGCGGTTTAACCCCATATCCATATCGCGGCCAACAAAATCCACCGTCACTTGGCTGGGGGTGATGCCCTCCACCTCGACATCCAAGGGCAGCACTTCAAGCGCCTCGATACGGCCATCGGCATCAATGGCTAACGTAAGACGGCCTCTGTCCCCCAGCGTTGTCGAACAGGGAGTCATATGCAAGTTGCATTCGCCGCTAGGAGAGAACCACACGATATCGCTATCGGCGCGAAGCCAGTTAGCGAACACGTACCATGTGCACGCGGCCAGCGCGAGGCCAGTCACCAGGATAAGCACTTTCAGCGCTGGAAAACCCGTAACATCGACAGGTTTAGGCAAATTCTTCATGGCAGAATAGTCGCTACGCAGGCCATAAGGCGGGGAAATTTATTACATGGTATGCGTTTCATGGTAACAGCTATCCCGTAGATGTCGCTGTGCTGGGATGTCGCACTTAATAAGGAAGAACAATGGAGAGCATTACCGGAGCATTAGGGCCGCTGTTTTTATTGATTTTATTGGGTGCAGCCATGGGGTATGGGCGCTGGCCTAGCCTCGATTTTTGGGCGCAAATGGAGCGGTTTATCTACTTTGTGCTGTTCCCTGCCATGCTGGTGGGCACGCTGGCGACAGCCGATGTGAGCCAAGTGCCCGTTGGCCGGTTGGCGCTGGCATTGCTGGGGGCAATGGCGCTGTTTGGCCTTGTGCTGTGGCATTTTCGAGCCTGGTTACAGCTCAGCCCGGCGGCATTCACCTCGGTGTTTCAAGGTGCCGTGCGCTTTAATACCTATGTGGGCGTAGCGGGGGCCGCCGCGCTGCACGGCCCGTTGGGGGCCACAACGGCTGCGGTCGCCGTGGCGCTGATGGTGCCCGTGGTGAACGTTATGTGCGTGGCCAGCTTTGTGGCGGCGGGCACGCTGGGTCGCGCAAGCCTAGGTAAAAGCGCGCTAGCGCTGGCGAAAAATCCGCTGATTTTGGCTTGCTTGGCAGGGATTGGGCTGAATCTTAGCGGCGTTGGCCTGCCCGGCTGGAGCGAAGATACCGTCACGTTACTGGGACGCGCAGCACTACCGCTGGGACTGGTGGCCGTGGGGGTCGCGCTTAAGCCTATGGCGCTGCTGCGTATTGACCGAGGGGTGATTGCTACTAACGCCATTAAGCTACTGTGCATGCCAGCATGTGTACTGCTGTTAGCGTGGCTACTGGGGCTCGACCCCGTCAGCCGGAACGTCGCGCTGCTGTTTGCTGCGCTACCCACGGCCACCTCGGCATACATCCTTGCCCGCCAGCTGGGCGGCGATGCGGAATTAATGGCGGCCATTATCACCGGGCAAACACTGCTTGCCATGCTGACGCTGCCGTTTTGGCTCAAGCTGGTCGGGTGAAAAAATAAATAAAAAGTATTCGCATTTGTGTTGACGGGGTAAATGAGAATGATTATATTGTGTTTGTCAGCGTTTGATGAGCCGCTGGCAACCACGACAGCGACTAGGCAGTTCAGCGCCGGTACCCTGTCATGGTTTCTCCCTCTCATTGCTAGTCACGGTCTTTTGCCGCTCC
>Ga0208813_1000174_pt1 | contig 60527 bp, 52 predicted proteins | sample MalvireepMed_904_FD_184250 | JGI IMG/M metagenome (GOLD analysis project Ga0208813, IMG submission 184250) | Marine viral communities from the Global Malaspina Expedition - Malaspina viral metaG DeepMed_904 (SPAdes) (version 2) | ecosystem: Environmental > Aquatic > Marine > Oceanic | place... | reverse complement strand
GTTGCCGTGCGGAGTTCATCCAGGCCAGGTGCGCAAAACCGCGCACCATAAACAGGCCGTATATATGCGAGCGCCCCGACATTTACCACGTGTTCACGTTGCAAAACGGGAGGGGACCATATATGACGTTTACGTCAGGAACGATATCTCACCTGACATGAATGTCAGGCTACCGCAATGGCATATCCAATTGATTTATCAGTATAGACGCTATTGCTTCAAACCCCACACTGTGCAATCTTCAACCTTTAAATACTAAACGGTACCTCTTACATGCTGGATCAATGGCTCATTGGAATAATCTTAGTCGCCATGTTGGTGCTTTTCGTCATAGATAAATGGCGTTACGACCTGGTTGCCATGATGGCGCTATTGTCCGCAGCTATCCTTGGTCTGGTTCCAACTGCTGAGGTTTTCAGTGGTTTTGGTAACGCTGCTGTCATTACGGTTGCGGCAGTATTGATTATTAGCCAGGCGCTATGGCGTTCCGGCGTTGTCGATGCATTGGCCTCAGCTATGAAAAATATAGGCGATAAAGGCTGGGTACAGATGATAGCCCTGACCTCAGTCACGACAATCTGCTCGGCTTTTATCAGTAATACCGGTACCATGGCGATAATGATTCCGGTCGCCCTGCAACTTGCCCGCAGCAGTGGCAACAACCCATCCAAATTGCTTATGCCTATGGCTTTTGGTTCATTACTGGGTGGTGCCATTACTATGGTGGGTACGCCACCAAACATTATTATTGCCGACATTCGTCGCGAAGCTATGGGCGAGTCCTTCGGTATTTTTGAATTTACTCCGGTCGGCCTCAGTATTGCCATAGCAGGTTTGCTTTTTATGTGGTTACTCAGCTCCTGGCTAGTGCCTGAAAAAGCAGGAAAGTCGAAATCGCAGTCGCTATATGATGTCAGCAGCTACCTGACCGAACTCTATGTACCTGAAGGCTCTAATTTCGTCGGTGAAACCTTGTATGAGCTGGAAAACCGCAGCGAAGAAGACTTTGTGATTGTTGCGCTACAACGTGGCGAAAAGCGCTGGTCTGCACCCGCTCGTTATTTACGGCTAAAAGCTGAAGACGTGCTGATAGTTGAAGCCAATGCTGAAACTATTCAGCAGGTAATTGACGGAACCGGACTGGAGCTCAATGCCGAAGAGGAAATTGATGACCGCTTTTTAAAATCCGACGACATTACAGTTATTGAGGGCATTGTCGGACATGACTCTCGCCTTATCGGCCGCTCCGCTGCCGACATTAAACTGCGCAGCCGCTACGGTATTAATGTACTGGGCGTAGCCCGGGAAGGTCAGAAGCTGGGAACAAAACTGGCAAATATTCGCTTTAAGCCCGGCGATGTTTTATTACTTCAGGGAGACGCTGAAGTGCTTAACGACGTATTTCAACGCTTCGGCTGCTTCCCCCTGGCGCAACGCAGTTTACGGCTGGGCTCGCCAAAACAACTGATCCTGCCATTGGGGATATTCTCGGCAGCAATTCTGGCAGCGGCACTCGGCCTTATCTCGGTGCCGGTTGCTTTCTCACTGGCAGCAGGCCTTATGGTTATTACCAATATTTTGCCTCTGCGAGAGCTCTACGACGCCATAGACTGGCCTATTATTGTTCTGCTGGGCGCAACCATTCCACTGGGTTCCGCGCTGGAGCGCAGCGGTGCCGCCGACACCATTGCTAATGCAGTGCTTTACATCAGCCAGGGGTCGCCCGACTTTGTTGCGGTGGGTTTACTGCTAATAGTGACTATGCTGCTGTCCAACATTGTCAATAATGCGGCGGCAGCAGTACTTATGGCACCTATTGGCATTAGTATGGCGAGCAGCTTTGGTGCCAGTATGGATCCGTTTTTAATGGCCGTTGCTATTGGCGCCGCGGTGCCTTTCTTAACTCCTATAGGCCATCAGTCGAATATATTGGTTATGGGCCCGGGCGGTTACAGCTTTAGCGACTACTGGCGGCTTGGCCTGCCGTTGTCTCTGCTGGTGTCGGCGGTTGCGCTGGTCATGATACTGCTGGTATGGCCGTTATATTAATTGCTAATTTTATAAGGCAAATAGGTTTGCAGTGTTTTCAGGTGTTCGCGTAACGCACAGCTTTCATCCTGACAATACTGCTCAATGGCGTCGCTAAGAGGCGCCTCCATAAAACGGTAAAAGCCTTCGCGCAGAACCGGCTCAAAACCACGATGCAATTTGTGCTCACCCTGGGCACCCGCGTCAAAATACTGCAGCCCGTGGTTTATGCAAAACTCAATTCCCTGATAATAACAGGCTTCAAAGTGCAGAAATTCAAGCTCTTCCAGGCAGCCCCAGTAGCGTCCGTAAAGTGTATCTTCGCCTTTAAAGCACAAAGAAGCAGCCAGCAGGTTGTCGTCTTTGTAGGCAGCGAATACCACAATATAATCGGCTAAATGTTCAGCCCAGAGCTTGAAGGTAGCAGGGGTTAAATAGCCGCCATGCCCAGAACGTTTTAAATAAGTACGCTGGTAGAACAGGGTAAATTGCTGCCAAAACTCCGCAGTCAGCTCATTCCCTTGCAAGGTTCGCATCTGCACATTTTGTTCTGATACTTTCTGCCGCTCTTTGCGAATCGTCTTACGCTTACGCGACACCAGAGCCGCTAAAAAATCATCAAAGCTGCCGTAGTCCCGGTTTTGCCAGAGAAACTGGATATCAAAACGCTGCCACCAGCCTTCATCGGCTAAAGCACGGCTCAAGTCAGGTTCAACGTACAAACTCTGCAAGTTACTGACGTCATGTTGCTTTAACAACTCCGACTCAATAATGGACAGCACTTCGCTGCGATTAACGCCCTCGCTAATAGCCAAACGTGGTCCCTGACATGGTGTAAAAGGTATGGCGTTAATTAGCTTGGGGTAATATTGAAAACCATAGCGCTCAAAGGCTTCGGCGAAAGCCCAGTCGAACAGATACTCACCATAGGAATGCGTTTTCTTAAACCACGGCATAGCCGCAACTATGGTGCCATTATCATCATAAACGACAACATATTGCGGCAACCAGCCGCGCTGCAACCCAAGACTGCCACCCTGCTCAAGCGCCAGCAGAAAGTCATAGCGAGTAAAGGGGTAATGGCGCCCGAACAGGCGATCCCAGTCGTTTTTAGCTACAGTGGTGATTGTTGCGTGAATAACTGCTCGCATGCGTTAGGCGCTTAAGAGCCCAAGCACACTGATGTCTTCATCCAACTGTGGCCAGTGAATACCCTGACCGTTACCCAACAATTGCCAATCCTTACGCTGCTCCTCGGTGGCACTTTCCAAGCGAGGGAACCAAACAATGGGCGCAGAAATTTTACGGCCATCAGCAAGCTCGACCTCAAGAGTTGCCTCGGTAACAGATACATTCACTGCAACAGGATGGCGATCAATTTCTAAAGTATTCATACCACGCCTCCAGTAGTTCTTCTCTATGCTGCACTACAATTTTATTGATGCGCCTAAGCTCAAACGATGAAAAACTGACAGAGCTACTCATTAAAACAGGTTTAAGCCAAAATTTGGCCAGCTTGTTGTCTCGCTGCACATGAATGTGAGGAGGTTCACCGCTTTCGTTACTATAAAAGAAAAAACGATAAGCACCAATCCTTAGTATTGTCGGCATGCTTTAGTTTCCGTACTTTAAAAGAAACTAAGCTTAGAAAAAAACCGACGATAGCGCGTTATGAAATAACCTAAAAGTGCGTAATCATCTGCCTACTCATTGTACCCACCACTAACTTTCGAAGCTAAAAGCCCGCACCCAGACATCGACTGTCAGCTGTAAAGAGCTGTGAGCCTCGGCACGTTCACGGCCCTCGGCACTGCTACGGTAGAGGTGTGGTGTCATGGTAAGTAGGTTTTGAACAGCCTGGTTATTATTCAGTTCAAATTGGAAAGTCACACGCTGCTCTGATGCTAAAGACCAGTATTCTGAGTTTACAGGCAGGTTATCTGACTTTGTTTTTATCTCAGAATAAATAATGGCTTTTAGCTCTTTTAGATGATCACCAGTTGGGTCTACCATAATTAGCCGTCCGCCGGGCTTTAGAACCCGCTTAAATTCAGCTTCGACAGGGAAGCCAAACACGCACAAAATGGTATCGACACTGTTATCATCCATTGGGATAGAGTTATTGGAAGCGACCATCCAGCTGAGGCGTTTATCGCGTTTTGCCGCAGCCTGCACTGCCCATTTTGAAATATCCAGAGCGGCCATGCTTAAATCAGTACCGTTTTGTTCCGCCTGCTCAACCAGGTAACGTAGGTAGTAGCCTTCGCCGCAACCGGCATCAAGCACCGCCTGCTCGCCCTGTGCTAACACAGTATCAGCCAGAACCTGCGCCAGCGGTTCATAATAACCCTGTTCCAGAAACTCCCGCCGTGCCTGCACCATAGCTTTGCTGTCGCCGGGGTCTTTCGAGCGCTTATTCTGCACCGGCAACAAATTCACGTATCCCTGTTTTGCCACATCATAGCTATGGCCATTTTCACAACGCCAGCTGCCGTCCACCAACTGCAAAGGTGACTGCTCTATTGGGCAACGTAAGGCGGATATTTTTGTTATTGGCATACCATCTACTTTTACAACGCTATTTTGCGACCATCTTATTCTTCCTGCTCGCCTTCTGCCAGCACAACAAAAAACCACCATCGCTAAAAATTAACGATGGTGGTTTTGCTATAGCTAATACGTTAAATAATAACTACTGGCTTGTACTGACGCCCAGCTCTTTCAGCAGATTATCCGCATGGTCAACGTATTCCATCTGCCACAGCATGTAGCGAGTATCCACCTGAATAGAACGGGTGTTCTCCAGGTTGAAATCCCAATCGGAAATAATGGAATCCAGCGTGCCGTCAAAAGCCAGGCCGACAAACTCACCTTTATGGTTCAAAACCGCAGAACCTGAATTACCACCGGTAATATCCAAAGTGGCAAGGTAGTTCACAGGTACAGAATTTAAATCCGCTTTCTCATAAGGACCGAAGTCACCGGCTTCAATCGCCTTCAGTTGTTCTTCCGGCGCATTAAACTCCCCTTCACCAGTGGCTTTTTCTGTTACACCACGCAAGGTAGTAAAAGGTGCCCAGGCATTACCGTCTTCGGTACCATGGTCGCGGCCTGCAACGTTGCCGTAAGTAATTCTCAGCGTGCTGTTCGCATCAGGGTACACGGCCTCTCCTTTACTTTGCATAAAGGCAATTTTTGCACGCATGTAGTCAGCGTAGGCTTGCTGAATTTTACCGGAAAGTTCTTCGCTCTTTTTCTCATCTTCTAAATCGGAAGGATAAAGTGCGACAGCAGCTTTGACGAACGGGTCTTCGCTTTGCTCAAACTGTTCCGGGCCAAATTCCAGCAACGCCATACGGTTATCCCGGTCAAGTAAGCTAGTGCTTTCATACCAACCATCAATTAACGCGCTTAACTCGTCCTTGCTCATGCCATCACGCAGACCCATAGCTTTATCAAACGCGGCATCGCGCTCTGACTTAGGCTGCGCCATGTAGCTGCTCAGATTGTGCAGATCTAATGCCTTCTCAACCTTAGCGTCAAAATTGCGATCCATACCTGCTAAATATGACTCAAAGCGCGGAATATCACGTTCCTGGTAACCGGCTTTGCGTTCGGCGTCGGGCTTGGTGCCTTCCTGAGCCAAACGGTGCACAGCGCGGGCAACAGAAAGCAAACGCGGCGTTGCATTATTCAGTTGGTAATCAGCACGACTTTTCTTATGGCGCTGCTGTAGCAACATATCAATGGTATTAAGCCCATCGGCATACAAAGCCTTTTTCGTGCGGTCGCTGTTTACCCACTCAGTCAGCTCTTTATGTTCCTGTTGCTTACGTTCCAGCAAGTCGCTGCTCGCAAAGCTGTCCAGCATACCCTGACGGTTTTTCAGGTAATTGTTCAGGCCGGCAACACGACTGGCGTATTTAAGCTCTGCGTCTTTGTCGTCGGCTGTTTCCCGGGCAATAATGTCCAGCGAATCCTGAAACTGCTCAACTGTTTTAGGGTAGCTCCACTCGAAGGTTTCTTTTACTTCAGACGGCAGACGATGACGGTTCGTGCGGCCCGGATAACCCAGCGCCATAACAAAGTCACCTTCTTCCAGGCCTTCACTGGCTATCGTTAAGTGGTAATCCGGCTTATAAGGTACGTTGTCTTCGCTGTAATCCGCTGACTCACCTTCCGGGCTGACATAAGCGCGTAAAAAGCTGTAGTCGCCAGTGTGACGTGGCCACATCCAGTTATCGGTGTCGCCGCCAAATTTGCCCACACCGCTTGCCGGTGCGTGGACTAAGCGAACATCCTTAATTTCCAGTTGCTTAATAAGGTAATACTCGAGGCTGCCGTAGTATGCAGCTACCGTGCAACGATGCCCTTCGTCCTCTTCACACTCTGCTACCAAAGCTTTCTGATTATCTTCTATTGCGTCCAGACGCGCTTTGCCCGTTAACTCGGTTACCTTGGCATCAATCACCTTATTAGTGACGTCATCGACCGCTTTGGTCACAAAAATGCGGCTGCCCGGTGCCGCAGGCACTTCTGCATCTAAACCCTTGGCTAAAAAGCCATTAGCGAGCAAATCGTTGTCTGGTGTCGAGTTATGAGCAATGCTGTTGTAAGCACAATGATGGTTCGTCGCCACTAACCCGTCTGGTGACACAAACGAGGCCGAACATCCGCCCAGGCTGACAATGGCAGCAGCGGGGAACTCGGTTAATTTAGAAATATCATTAGGGTCAATAGTCAGACCTGCCGCCTTCAGCTTATCGGCAATTTCCGGTAACTGTTTGGGCATCCACATACCTTCATCGGCTGCCGCAAAACAGCTAACTACAGACAAAGCAATCAATAACTTTTTCATAGTGTCTCTTCTGTTAATTGTTAGGGAGGGAACAATAACCTCTGATAAAAGCTATAGTCATAGTCTTGCCGAAACTTGTCAATAAACAGACAAGTAATGTTACAAAATAACAGTGTCAAAATTTACGCACAAAAAAAGCCGTGCAAAAGCACAGCCTCTTACAAGTAAAGCTTGCTGTTTTTACCAAGCGTATTTAACACTCAGTTCCACATTGCGCGGAGCGCCGAAGAATCCTTGGTTATAAAAGTCGATGCTGGAATAGTACTTTTTATCAAACAGGTTGTTGACGTTAAAGCTCAGATCCCAGTTTTGGCTTAACTTATAGTTAGCCATGGCATTCACGACGGTATAGCTGTCCTGAATAAAGGTTTCGCCATTTGGGCCTATATTTGGGTTAGACGATATTTTGCTCTGCCAGTTGGCGTTCACACCGACTTTGAGTGCATCTGTGGCAGTATAAAGTACGCTGGCTTTCACCATGTCTTCGGGTAAATAAGGCGCATAGTCTGAACCATCACGATCTTCCGACTCGTTGTGCGTATAACTGAAGAAAATATTCAGTGAATCGGTTGGCTTACCATTTAACTCAAACTCATAACCTTCACTCTCGGCACCATCGACTCCAATAGAAGGGCGAATAGTCGTACCTGGCAGGAAGTCCGCATTATTGGGGTCACTAATTGCAAGGTTATCTTCTTTCACTTTAAAGACGGCAACACTGGCTGTTAAAGCTTCATTAAAGAAGTCGCCTTTAACGCCCAATTCTGCGTTTGAACCTTCCACCGGACCGATGAGTTCATTGTCTGCATTTCGCGCGCTTTGAGGTTTAAAAATTTCCGTGTAGCTGGCATAGGTTGAAATAACGTCTGTGACATCATAAACCAGCCCGAAATAAGGGGTGTTAACGCCTGAGTTTTTATAATCGCTTGGCGACCACGGTGATTGTACAAAGGTATCGTAGGTTGTAATTCTATTGCCTAGAATAGCAGTTAAGTCATCCGTTAAACTCAATTGAGCTGCAGCGTATACCCCTTTTTGTTTATATGATTCATAAGTTCCATAAGCGGGAGTGTCGCTAAAGTTAATGGGATCGACCCCATTCCCCCAGTCAAACAAACTAGGAACTTCTATGGCGTCAGCACTGCTATAAGAAACGGAATCAACATTTTGTTCAGAACTCAAAGCACCGGCTGTTAATTGGTGCTCACGACCAAATAGCTCGAAAGGACCTGACGCCAAAAAGCGATAGGAAGTTTGCTCACGTTCAGCAACATAATGATTCGGTGAGGGTTGAAAGTCGGAATTTGGAGTCTTACCTGTCGTCTTATTGGGGAAGAATTCAAAGTACAGCAAATATCCGTCCATATCATCTTCACGACGCTCAACATCCAGTTGAATATCCCAGCCGTTATCAAAAGCATGCTCTAACTGAACGAATACACTGGTACTTTCTCTATCCCATCGATTCCAGGTCGATGCTGTCGTTGTACTAACTGGCAAATCATCAGCTTGGGTACCGTCGTCATAAAACAGAGGCAGTGCGCCCCACATACTCCCTTTCGGGTTACGCTCACTATAATCAGCACCCATGGTTAAACGTGTTTGTGTCGTTAAATCAGCAGTTACAACAGCGTAAATTTGCGCGTTTTCTTTTTCGGACAAATTGACGTAACTGTCACCTTCTTCATAGGCAAGCGCAACACGTCCTTTTACGTTTCCGTCCTCCGACAAAGTTTGAGAGTGGTCAGCTTCTACTCTGTAATTACTCCATGAGCCAATACCCAGGCTCGCATAACCACCATCTTCCGCTTTAGGGCGCTTACGAATAAGGTTAATGGCAGCAGAAGGTTCGCCAGCACCGGTTAACAAACCGGTAGCGCCACGCACAATTTCAACGCGTTCAAAAATAACCGAGTCCGCCAAAGCTTCACTAAAGAAGCTGTTGTACGCAATAGGCACACCGTCAAACTGGAAGTTAGTCACATCGCGGCCACGGGCACGGAAGAAAAACCGGTCAGTTTCGGCCTGTTGCGCCTGAATACCCGGTGCAAACTGCATCACATCGGCAACCGTATCGAGTGAGAAGCTGTCTATAAAGGTGCGGTCAATAATTGAAATCGACTGTGGAGTCTGACGCAGTGTTAACGGCAGGCCGGTTGCGGTGGTTGCCCGATCTAAAGAACTGCCGGTAACTTTAATGTGTTCAAAAATCTTTTCCTGCGTTCCTGCTTTTTCTTTGCTTTCTTCAGCAGAAGCTTCGTTTTGTGCAGCTAAAGCAGCGGAGCTTAACAGCGCGGATGCTACCGCTGTGGCTATGAAATTTCTGGCAAATGCCTTCATGAATTGCCTCCCGACCAAATCTTGTAAATGAGAATTGTTCGCAAAACATTGTATTTGATAATTGTTCGTATTTACAATATCATTTCGGAAAATTTCTCGGGGGAGTTCGAATGACACAAAGGCAATGGTTCAAATTACATGGGTGGTGCTCGCTGCCAATATGGATCCTGTTTTGCTTTATCTGCATTACCGGTACCATCGCCGTATTCAGTCATGAGCTAACCTGGCTGTTCAACGAAAATGCGCGCGCGGTTAATCCTGAAAATTTGCCCGCTCAGCCAATTTCCGAGCTAGTTGCTACCGTTAAAGACCAGTTTCCAACGGCCAACGTTACGACGGTAATGACTTTTGAGCCTTATATTATTAACGCCGTCGTTTTCTCTGATGAAAACATCCCGATGGGCATTGCCTATGTAAATCAGTACACCGGCGAAATTCAGGAAGTTAACCAAGGCATCACTTTTATTAACTTTATGCGCTCACTGCATAGCTGGTTGCTATTCCCCTGGCAAGACGGCTACAGCGTGGGTTATTATCTGGTTTCGGGCATGTCCTTTGTCATGATTGGCGCTCTGGTTACCGGCCTGGTCATTTATAAAAGGTTCTGGCGTGCTTACTCGCAACCTAAAATTCGTGCCAAGCAAGGCAAAAAAACCCTCTTAACCGACTTACACAAGCACGGCGGCGCGTGGTCCATCTGGTTCCTCATTGTTATGAGTTTAACTGGCCTCTGGTACTTTACTCAGCAAGTGCTCTGGCACGCAGACATTGATATTGAAGAACACGCTCCGCTGGTTGAAGTATCTGACATTCCTATGGGAGAAAAAGCACAGGCTCCGGTGTCTTTTGAAGACGCTTTGCTTATAGCGGAGCAGCGCTTCCCTGATATCCGTCCCAGCTTCATTATGATGCCTGAGCATAACCGTGACATGTTCAAAATTATGGGCGGTGGCGACTTCATTTTCTACGACCAATACTCTTACCGGCTGGATATTAACCCGTGGAATGGTGAGATAGCGCGAGCCGTTTCGCCCGACAATATGAATACCGTGCAAACCATTCAGCATATTGTTGATCCGCTGCACTACGGCACTATTGGCGGTATCTGGACTAAAGCTATCTGGTTTATTTTTGGACTTATTTTGTCGGCCATGTCCATTACCGGATTTTTGATTTGGGGTTCTCGCACAGTGAAAGCGGCAAAAGCCAAACGCACACCGCTGCAAGAGTCGTTACAGAATGAAGGAGCTAACTAATGGCACGCCGTAAAAATACCTTCTGGAACCGAAATAAATTTAAGCTCAGTGGCTTAATTCTTATTCTGCCCTTTTACTTTTTATATGAGCAGTTGCAGCCACCTGAATTCCCTCCTGTCTGGGATGAAAAGGCCGCAGGCCCATTTAAAGTGGCCTTGCAACCAGCCAATAATGACGCGCCTTACGCACATCATGAAGACTGGGTAAAAGACTTTTCAGCGTACGTTAACGAAGGAAAAGTCAGAGATATTCGTCAGGGTTACGTGAACATTGGCGAGGAGCCAATTGCTATTGAAGAACTGCAACAAGATGATGTCGGCATTTTGCACGGCAGTGAGTTATTGCAGCACGTACATGCTATAGCGCCACAAAAACTCAATTCACAACAGCGCGTTTGGGTCACTTTGCAAACCTGGAATGGTGACGTTCATCAAGCTCATTGGGAACTTCCCGAAACTTGGGTGAAATAACACTTTAAACGCGAATCGTTTTCATTTAGAATTCCCGTCAATTTAGATCGCATCTAATATTCGAGGGGAATCATGAAGATTCAAAAGACTGTATTGGCGGCTAGCATCCTGGCCGCTTTAGCTTCCACCAGCAGCTACGCACAAGAAGAAAAACAAGAAAAAACGCAAGAAGAGATGATGGAAACCATCAATGTCAGCTCTCGCGGACTTATCTCTTACGTCAGTGCCACCGGTTCCAAATCTGACACACCCATTATTGAAACGCCTTTATCCGTTTCGGTTCTTACCGAAGCGCGTATTCAGGACTTAGGTGCTGTTACCGTGCAGGATGCTATCGGCTACGTTGCAGGCTTGTACAACGGTCCATACGGCGTTGACACTCGTGGCGACTGGGCTCAGATTCGTGGCGTTGCTCCAGTTCAGTACCTTGATGGCCTTAAATCTCTGTTTGGTAACTACAACAACGTTCGCGTTAACCCTTATTCTCTTGGCCAAATTGAAGTTTTAAAAGGACCTAGCTCGGTTCTATACGGACAAGGCTCTACCGGCGGTATCATCAACCTGGTCAGTAAACGCCCGAAGGCAGAAACTGAAGGTCAGTTCTGGGCGCAATTAGGTAATTACTCCCGTAAGCAAGTTGCCGGCGATATTACTGGCGCATTGAACGATGATGCTTCGTTAACCGGCCGCTTTGTAGGCTTATACCGTGACAGCGATACGCAAACCGATTACGTTCCTGATAACAGCCTGGTGCTAAATCCGTCATTGAGCTGGCATGCCTCTGAAGATACGAAAATTACCTTAATTGGCAACATTCAGCGCAATGAGTCAGGCTCTAGCACGCAATTTTTCCCGTGGCAGGGCACCTTGTTACCAAACGAGTTTGGCCAAATTGACAGCTCAACTTTTGTGTCAGAACCCGGCTTTGATAAATACGATACGGAACAAGACGCGCTAACAGCCATTGTTGAACACGACATTAATCTGAACTGGAGTCTGCGCCTGGCCAGCCGGTACAGCGACAGCCATGCAGACTACAACACAATGTACGGTTGGCCGCCGGTATTTGCGGAAGATAATCGCACAGTAAGTCGTGTAGCTACTTTATATCGCTCTGACTCAAGAAGCTGGACAAGTGACCTGCAACTGCATGGCTCGGTAATAACGGGTCCTGTCGAACATGACCTTGTATTCGGCATAGATTTTCAAGACGCATACACAGATTCCGACTCTGCTAGTGCGACAGTGCTTAACGAACTCGATTTGTACAATCCGGTTTATGGTCAGGCAACAGGCTTGCCGACGGAAGAAGACATAACCGATGCCGCTTCCTTAACAACTCATCAGTTAGGGTTTTACGTACAAGACAACATGCGCATCGCAGAAAAATGGTTAGTTTCGGCCGCCTTGCGTCGTGATAGAGCGACCAATAACCCTGAGGGTGGAGTAGCAACAGACCAGTATGCCACTACTGGTCGACTGGGTTTTATGTACTTAATGGATGGCGGTGTCTCACCATACGTTAGTTACAGCGAATCATTCTCTCCACTCATTGGCCGAGATGCTTATGACAATCCATATGTACCGTTAGAAGGAAAGCAGTGGGAAGCTGGTGTTAAATACCAGCCGGAAGGTACAGAACACTTACTGACCGCTTCCGTTTATAAAATTACAGAAGAAAACAGAACTACCACCTCTAATGATGGCGATGCCCCATTCCCTGACCGTCAGGTTCAAGTGGGTGAGGTCGAGATAGAAGGTGTTGAATTAGAAGCTCAGCTGGCCTGGGATTCTCTGGACGTTTACGCCAGTTACGCGTACACCGATGCAGCTATAAGCGAAAGCAACGAGCCAACTGAAGTCGGTAAGCCTTTATCCGCAACACCGGACCATCAGGCATCTATCTGGGCCACGTACCGCCCAGATAATTGGAACGGCTTTAAGATTGGTGCCGGTGCACGTTATGTCGGTAATACTTCCGACGGTTATGTAACTTACAATAGTAATCAGCTGCACTTAGAAACACCCAGCTATACCGTATTTGACGCCATGATCGGGTATGACTGGGACAACTACAGTTTGAGTCTGGATATTGACAACCTGACTGACAGAACAGTACTCACTTCATGTTTGAACCGAGGAGAGTTCGACTCAGGGGACAATTACGGTGACTGTTTCTACGGACAGCAACGCACGATTATGGCGAACTTCCGTTATAACTTTTAAAGCTTACTGAGTGTAGCTTTCACGTGTAGCCCCGGGCGTATCTCTTCCCAGCGTCCGGGGCTCTTTTTTAGGTGGGAGTTATTCGTTGGTGTAGTACTGAACGCCAATTTCTATGCGGTCACGGCCATTCTTCAGGCGCCACCGATTCATGTCTCGTAATGAATAAACGCAGCCGCAATATTCCTGTTGGTAAAAACGTTCACGCTTAGCAATTTCCACCATACGCGCCGCGCCGCCTTGCTTACGCCAGTTAAAGGTCCAGTAGTGCAGGCCAGGGTATGGTGCTACCGCACGCTGACCACAGTCGTTAATCTGGTCCATGTTTTTCCAGCGTGAAATACCTAAGCAACTGGTAATGGTGTCAAAACCGTTTTCGTGGGCATACAGCGCTGTACGCTCAAAGCGCATATCAAAACATTCGGTGCAACGTTCACCGCGCTCCGGCTCCCACTCCAGGCCTTTAACCCGTTCGAACCAGTTTTTAGAGTCGTAATCGCAGTCAATAAAGTCCACACCCAGCTTCTCAGCAAAGCGGATGTTCTCTTCTTTACGCAGCAAATACTCTTTTTCCGGATGAATATTCGGGTTATAGAAGAAAATGGTAAATTTAATGCCAGCTTCCGCCATGCGCTCCATAACCTCGCCTGAACATGGCGCGCAGCACGAATGCAGCAGCACGTGATCGGACCCCGTCGGAGTTTCCAAAACAATGGATTCTTTCTTGTTTCTAGCCATAACTCTCTCTTCGCGGCTGAAATTTGTGCGAATTATAACTCAAACAGGCGGGGGTGATCACGGTTTTGACAAGATTAAAATTTAGACTAAAATAGGTATATCCATTTTGGATATACAGGAAGACCAATGACTAAAACAAGCTTATTTAAAAGTAACAAAACTCAAGCTGTCCGATTACCCAAAGACGTTGCCTTTTCCGAAGACGTTAAAGAGGTGGAAGTTTTAGTGGTTGGTGAAAGCCGAATTATTACCCCGGCTAAAACCAGTTGGGCATCCTGGTTTAGCGGAGAGCCTGCCAGTGAAGACTTTATGGTTGAACGCGAGCAGCCTGAGGAGCAGGAGCGCGACCCGCTATGAACTTGCGCTATATGCTCGATACGAATATCTGCATCTATATTATGAAGAATAGACCAGCATACTTAGCCCCTATTTTTGATGAGCATTCGCGCGAGCTCTGCATCAGTTCAGTTACAGTAATGGAGCTTCAATATGGTGTCGAAAACTCGCAGCAACGTACAACTAATGCCGACAAACTCGACAGCTTTTTGGCTCGTTTAAAAATACTAAATTACGATACTGACGCGGCTTATCACACAGCACTTATTCGTCACAAACTGAAACAGCAAGGCACACCAATTGGCCCCTATGATCAGATGATAGCTGGCCATGCCAGATGCTATGGACTCACGGTTGTTACCAATAACACCGGAGAATTTGAGCGAGTTCCCGGGCTTATTACCGAAACCTGGCTGCAACAACCACCGCAATCATCAATCAATGAGCCAACTCCAGCCTATCGTTAAAAGAAATGTCAGACCCTTGCCTGCGATTGACCAATATACCTCGCCCAGTATTAGCTATATGCACTAACTTGACGTTCAAATGTTTCGGTATATTCAATGCTAATTGCCGTCATTCGTCAGCACTTTCTCAAGATTAGAACGGAGCTGATTTGAAGATAAGGTACGTCCAGCTTTTAAATCTTTTTCCGCGAATGACATTAGCTTCATAAAAGCCATTTGTTCTTGCTGCATTTCATACTGGGCTGGATCCTGCACCACATAGAGTGGCTCCCCATTTTGGGTAACAACAACAGGCTCCTCAACATTCATTGAGGAAAGTTCTTTCTTAAATGCTGAAACCGTTGTGATGCGTGACTGTTTAGTTTGATACATTGTCTGAGCCCCTAGACTAGGTTACTTTTAAAATTATAGATGGAAACCAAGCGACTAACCCAGCAACTGCTTACTCAGCATGCCAATAATAAAGCCCAATACAGCTCCGAGTGAGGGCGTCCAGTGGCGTCGCATTTTTGCTTGCGGGGCAATATCCTGAAATACTAAGTAAAGGATACCGCCAGCGGCGAAACTCATGATCATAGCCGTAATTGCCGGGGTGTCGCTCAACCATAAATAGCCCGAAATTGCTGCAAGAGGGCCGAAGAATGAGGCTGCAAACAGCCCGCCCAGTGCCATTTTTTTGGTGAGCCCCGCCGCCTTCAGTTCACGGTAGGCATTAAAGCCCTCGGGAAAGTTTTGCGCACCAATGAAAACGGCTAATAACAGCCCTGTATTTGGACTGATGGCGAAAACGGCACCTAACGATAAAGCTTCGGGAACAAAGTCCATTAGCATGGCAAGAAATTGAGAGGCATTTCCGCCCTGTTTAGCCAACCACGCATCAATACAGCAAAAGACTATACCACCGCCCGCAAACAACAGGGTCAGCGACCAGGCATTCAGTTCTTTCATTCCCTCCGGAACCAGAGCAAAGGCGACCGCGGACACTAAAATGCCCCCACCAAAGGCGGTAATGCCATGAATAAACTCACGTTTCGTGGTAGTTCTTGGCGTGCCTTCGTAACGGGCAAATACACCACCTAAAAAGGCAGAAAGCCCCGCTCCCCAGGCCAGTAACAGCATCATGTAAACATTCATAACTAAACCTTATCAAATACAGAGCCGGTGTCCGGGCTAAACAATTTACTGTAAAGCTTGGTCGCGTAGTTGTCTGTCATGCCCGAAATATAGTCGCAAATAACACGCTTCGGGTTTTCTGCGTTTTTATATTTTTGCAAAGTAGAGCCAGGCAGCAGTTGCTCTGGGTTTTCGCTCAGTACCTGAAACAGCTTCAAAATCATCATCTGGCCTTTGTACTCCAAAACTTGCACCGAAGAGCTGCGAATAACATGCTTGAACACAAAGTCTTTCAACACTTGCAAAGTGTGTTCAATGTGCTCCGGAAGGCTCGCCTGCAGATCCAGCCAGGGCGATTCAAACAGTTTCTGTTCTGCGACTTCGATCGCATCCACAAAGTGCCCGACAAGTTTACTAATTGCGTGCTTACGCGCCCTGCTTTGGCCTGAAAAAAGCGCCTCGGTATAAAACCGCTCTTCCAGCATAATAACGCTGTTGTCGTCCAAAACAGCGAGTACGTCTTCGCGCCACTGCTTTTCAGTTACCAGGTTCAGTGCCAGCGAGTCTTCCAAATCGTGCACGCCGTACGATATATCATCTGCCAGCTCCATAATGGAGGTATCAAAAGCTTTATATTGTGCTTTGGTTTTACCCTCTTTCGTTTTAGTGGAGCGAAAAGTCGCTTTGTCGTTGGGAGTCAGCGGTTCCAGTATCCAGTCCAGCACATCCTGTTCGTCGTCATGAATGGATTTGGGCGGTTTAAAAGCGCTTAAGTGGTCTTCAGCAGAAAGTGAGCGAGTACTAACTTCACTATGCAACACCGGATATTTAAGCACACCGAGTAAAGTGCGCCGGGTCAAATCCAAACCGTCGTGGTCAGAATACTCACCCAGCTTTGAAATAATACGCAGCGTCTGCCCGTTACCTTCAAAACCACCGTTGCTGTGCATGTGATAGTTCAGTGCCACTTCGCCACCGTGCCCAAACGGCGGGTGACCAATATCGTGCGCCAGACAAATGGCCTCAATTTGAAAGTAAGACGGGATATGCGTCGAAATAGCGTCTTTCTCTGCATACTTTTGCTTTAACTTCTCACAAATGCCCGAACCAATCTGAGCCACTTCCATAGAATGCGTTAAGCGTGTGCGGTAAAAATCACTCTCGCCCACACCCAGCACCTGAGTTTTTGCCTGCAAACGGCGAAACGCCGACGAATGAATAATACGCGCCCGGTCACGCTGAGCATCGCTGTCCGGCGTAGCGGCATTAAAGGTCGTAGTTTTTCCTGAGCGGCGTTGGTGCATAACAAAATATCTTCGTTTGTTTTTTCAGTTACTCACAGCAAAACAAATTTTTGCGGGTTTGCCCAGAAAAACCTGCCCATAAATGGCACACCTCTTGCTATCCCCTATCCATAAACGCGAATAACGCACTAAACAGGCAAAACATTGCCACCCGGCAATGCCAATTTTGGATAAGGGAAAGCCATGAATATGAACCCTGTGAGTAATAACGCGAGTTATCCGACGACAACAACGACCCAAAGTAATAAAACTGAGGAACCTGGCAGCGGAAACATAGCACCGGAACAAGACCGTGAGTCGCTGATAGACAATGCCTACCGCAGCATATTGCTGAATCGTATGGGTGTTGATACCGGGCATCTGGAAGAAATTGAGCAAAAGATAGAAGAGCTTGAGAGTAAATCCAGTCTTACCAAAGAAGAAAAAGACGAACTTAACAGTCTGATGGAAGCGCGCGATCAGCTATTCGAAGATGCTATGCGTCGCCAGGCCGAAGAAGGCAATAACAGCAGCCAGTCCAATATTCCCATAGCGATAACTGAAAACTTTAATGCCCGTAAGATTTCGTCTAACGACATGAGCGAACTAGCCAGCCAGTTGTTTGAAGCCGGCGTTATTACTCGTGAACAGCGTAGCGCGATGAGTTTTCAAATCTCCAAAACCAGCCTACACAAAACCTTTACGCCAGAGTCTCAGCAGATAGACCCGGATGAGCCTATGGATTTTGTGAAGTTTTGGGAAGATAGAGTAAAAGCCAACGACTATTTTGACGTATCAGCAAAAGAAAAAGCGAAAGACCAGGGTATTTTAGATGTGCTGCGGCAAGTCTGAATGTCACTTGCCGCAGGCTGCATCATTTATTGCGTGACTTCAAATCACTATTCTGCGCTTGAATTTCACTGATGTACTTTGACTGATGCTCGTGTGCGAACTGCACGGCTTTATTCGAGGCCTTTAGCGCACTTTCGTTGTTGTCATTCATTGAATAAACCGTTGCCAGGCTGTCCCATAAAATTTCGGACTGGTCGAATTCCTCAACGCCTTTCTCCAGAATTGCCTGTCCCCAGTCAACTTTGCCTTCATAAGCGGCTTTTAGGCCATAAACGTTATACTGGTGAACCGACATAGGAAAGTCGTAGCCCACTGCTTTTTCGTAATCAGCGTAGAACGCCTGCAACTGCTCCAGCGACTTAATTTCGATGTTAGGCACCGCATTAAACCCACGAAAAACGGATTTAAGCCCCTCAACATTACCAATTAGTGGCGTGCTGTCATGAGTTTCGTTGGGAAACTGTTTTGACTCCCAGTTAAAAGCCGATTCCGGCTTCGCTTCAAGCACATTTAATAAACGCTCATAGCTCTCGGCCATTTCGTTAGGCTCATTTGCCATACTGAAAAACCAACGTACCGGTGGTTTTTCTGTCTCTTGTTCTGCCATTTTTATGTCTTTTATAAGCGTAAAGTCATCCCACCAAAGGCTTGGGCTGACCGATATTGCGGCATTGATAAAATCTGAGTGGTGAGTCGCCAGATAACTGGTGTAGAGCCCCGACAGCGAATGCCCAGTAACCACCGTATAAGGCGACACTCTGTACTTTTTCTGCAACGCCGGCATCAGCTCATCTCGCAAAAACTGGGTGTACTGCTCAGCACCGCCAGAGCGGTCAGCGTAGCCTTCCATTTTTGTGTGAGTAAAACGCTTTAAACGATTTCTTGCACTTACCCCAACAACAATCATTTCCGGCACAATAGAAAACGTACTTAAAAAATTAACGTTACCCGCTATGTGCTCAAACTGCGTTGAACCGTCCATAACCAGCAGCACCGGATACTGAAAACTGTCTGAATGCTCATAACTTTCCGGCAACGCAACCCGCGCCGTTATCCCTTCATCAAGGAGCTTAGATTCCATAATGAAGATTTCAGCGGTGTGCGCGCTGGCAGTGGTGAAGAGAACAAAGAGACAGACGAATGAGCGGGTTAAGCTTTTAAAGGAAAGAGTCATGAGATCAGTAAGTTACTGGGTAGTGGGGATATATTAGAGCTATTTTGGGGTGGGGGCAATTGGGGGAGCGAAGATGTAGACGTGTTACCTAAGCCTCTTAGTTATTCCTTTCTAATAACTAAGAGTCTGCTTAAAAATAGTATCCCTATGGTATTCAAGGTAATCATTGGTTCTTACAGGGAGCTCTCGCAGCTCCATAGCCGCATCAATTCCCAACTTCTGATATTCCCAAGGAGCCAATTGATTAGAAAGAACAATTTTTCTGTTTTGTCGAAATGTAACTATCCCCTCATCAAACAGTCGGTCTAATGCAGGAGTAAGAAGTAAACCATTATATGCATCTAGCCGCTCACCGTCTGAGCTCTTCGACCATGGCTTAATATGAGATGCTAGCAACACTTCCTTTTTCCCAACTCCCGTTACCGCGCACGACTGCCACTTTTGCATCAACTGTCGTCTAAAGTGTCGCTGACCTACCCGCGCATCGATTGTCGTTTCTCGTGTAGTATCTAAAGGTGAGCCATAGAGTTCAATTAAAGACTCTTTTAACTCCTTTTCATCAGATGACTCATATTGATTTATTAAAAATTGAAATTCACTCGGTTTATCTTCCTTTTCTTTGAACTGGATTAGAGTCAGCAGCCCCTTGTAAATGAAGGCATCACGATGGTGATCTCGGTAAAACAAGTGAACTTCATCAGAGTTTACGTGAACATTCGCTATTCTACTGTCATTTGCGTGTCCTTTTTCTCCTTCCCAGTAAAGCACATCGCCTAATATATGATCATCATAAGGTGTCGAGTCGTCACGCTTATTATGGGTCACAAACAGAATAATAATATTCGCATTAGCCGGCGTAAAAACGCCTCTAGCTATAGCTTGTGGCCCACCGAGCCCCCATATATCAGCTAACTGAGGCCGCGTGTAGGCTTTATTAATCCCAATATTTTTGAAAGAAACAGGCAACGGCACTAACCTTAGAGTTTGTACGAAATATCTTACCTAGAAATTAGCATGCTTTATTGTTTAGTCCTAATGCAAACCTACCCACCAAACTCAACCGCTCTTTAGCCCGGGTAATCCCGGTATACAGCAGTTCTTTGCTTAGGACGGGGCTGTCGTGGTCTGGCAGAACCATAACGGTGTGTTTGAATTCGGAGCCCTGAGATTTATGTACAGTCATGGCGTACACGGTTTCTATGTGGGTGAGGCGGCTGGGCAATACCCAGCGCACGCCTTTATTTTCAGACTTGTTGGTCTGGTCGGGAAAGGCGACGCGCAGGTGGCCGTGTTCGGGGTCTTTAAAGGTTAGGCCAATGTCGCCGTTGTTCAGCTTCAGTCCGTAGTCGTTTTTGGTGACCATAACGGGACGACCTTCGTACCAGGTGTTGGCGTTTACGCCGAGTATCTCGCCGACTTTTTGGTTAACGGCTTTTACGCCCCAGGGGCCTTCGCGCAGGGCGGTCAGGATTTGGAAGTTGCTTAGGTTTTGCAGGGCTTCCTGGGCGAGTTTGTTGATGTCCTCGGCGTTGGCGGTTTTAGTAACATTGCTGTTGGTGTCGGCATTGTTCCTGACGTGTAACGTCAGGCTACCCGAGGTCGTCAGGTTACGTTTAACCAAAGCTTCGAAGGCTGGATCATCTAAGCTGCTGATTTCGTACAGGCTGACGGGGTAGTCTTCATTGGCGTTTTTGGCTTTTTCGAGTTCCTGTTTTGTTGCGGCGTTGTCTTGCTGGTTAATGGCGTTAGCCAGGTCAGCAATAGGGCCCTTGAAGCGGTAGCTTTTGCGGAATTTCACGACGTGTTGCAAGCGTTGCTCGCCGTTATCGTCAACTAAGTCACCTGGGAAGGCGGGTGTATCGGCTACTTGCTGCAGCCACTGGGCGGTTTCTGTGCGGTAGTGGCCTTGGTCAGCGCCTTCACAAAGGTTGCCCAACACGGCGCCGGCTTCTACAGAAGCTAGCTGATCTTTGTCCCCAATAAGCACCAAGCGCGCATTCTTCGGTGTGGCTTTTAACAGCGCGGTCATCATTTCAATGTCTATCATAGAGGCTTCGTCAACTATCACCACGTCGGTGCGCAGTGGGTTGTCGGCCTGGTGTTTAAAGGCGCGCGAATTCGGTTTTACGCCCAGCAAGCGGTGCAGGGTTTTACCTTCAGGTTTTATGGAGTCTAAGGCGTCTTTTAAGGTGGCGAGCTTTGCATCACCCCGTAGCCTATTCAGCTCGCTTTCTATGGACTCGGTCAGTCGCGCGGCGGCCTTACCGGTAGGTGCTGCCAGCGATACGCGCAGCGGCGGCAAGCCCAGGAATAAGGTCTGATGCTGCAACGCAGTTAACAGGCGCACCACGGTGTAGGTTTTACCGGTGCCGGGCCCGCCGGTTATTACGCTAAAGCGGTTACGCACGGTATTGGCGCAGGCCACGCGTTGCCAGTTAATGTCGCCAGTCTTTTCATCCTCAGCTTGAGCAAACAACTTAGCCAGCGTGCTTTTCAATAATTCGTCGTTGGTAACCGGACGGTCGCTCATGCGCGCCTGTAAGTCACTTTCTATAAAAGCTTCGTACTGCCAGTAGCGGCGCAAATACAGCTTGCCGCCACTTAATACCAGCGGCTGATTGCCTTTTTCGTCGGCGTCTACACAGTGGCTTTGGGTTAATACGGCTTCCACATTGGTACCAAACTGACGGAACAACTCGCTGGGAGTACTGCAGTTTGGTGAATAGCGGTTCTCGGGCGGTAAATTCAGTACGCTTTCGGGCTCATTCTGCAGCGCGTTTATATCAATACTGGTATGCCCGCGGCCAGCTTCATGCGAGGCACACAGAGCTACCAGCAATACCTCACTGCGCGTTTCACCGGCTTGCTGCAAAAACTCGACAAAGGCCAGGTCTATTGAGCGTATCCAGCCGGCATCGCGCCATTCACGCAGGGCATCAAATAAGGTGTTTGAGGTTACTTCTGTCATACCGACTCCGACTCTCTACCTGAAAAATTCGTACCCGCAAATAGTGCGTCCAGCTGCTCTATTAATTCCCGTGACGGCCTGTCGCAGAACGCACCACCGGTTTCCGCCCTATGCCCACGCAAGAACAGATACACGGCACCGCCCACGTGAGTGTCATAGTCGTAGTCGCTATCCAGCCGCGCTTTCAACAAACGATGCAATGCCAGCGTATAAATCACGTATTGCAGGTCGTAACGGCTGTGCAAAATTTTCTCGCGCATGGCCTGTTCGGTGTAGGCGTGGTCGTCTTCGCCCAGCCAGTTGGATTTATAATCCGCCACGTAGTATTTACCGTTATGCTCAAACACCAAATCGATAAAACCTTTTAGCATGCCGTTCAGCACATTAGGCTCCAGCGCAGGGCGTTCGTGCCCGGTAAGAATGTGTTCGTGAACCAGAGCATCCAGCCTTTGTGCGTTAACTTCACTGGCACCGAACCAGAATTCCGGCTCGGCTTTATATTGGTCCAGTGCGCTTAAACTAATGCGGTCGCCACTGTCATTAATTGGGAATTGGTTGTGCAAATAGGCGTCCAGCCAATGCTCCAGGCTATTCTGGTGCTCCTGCCAATAAGGGCTGACACAAAAGCTTTGCACCAGCTCAGCACGCTCGGTGGCGTCACCCGCAATGTGCGCAAAACCATTATTGGCGGACTCTTCCAGCAAGTTATGCAAAAACGTACCCGGCCCCGCGCCTTTGGGTAAATGGTGGATGCTGTCCGGGCTTGGCTCGGCGGCACTGGCGACTTCGGAGTCGTCATCGTCGCGCTCGTCCAACAGGTTCATTTCGTCGGGCGACTGCGGTGCCTGCACGCTTTTTGTTACTGCACCTTCGTACTTCAGCGCGCTGTAACTGGCCACCCACCAGCGTTCCAGCTTGCGGTCTGCGGGCATGCTGCGTGGTGTCAGCTTCGGCGTTGTTTGTTCCTGCTCCAGCGCACGAACTAAAGGCTCGTCGTCTTCCAACCGAGTTAATTGTGTGTGCGGTGCCTGCTGCCAGCGCTCGCTGACTTCGTTGTACAGCTCATCGGTTAACGACTCGCCGCCGTTTAGCAAATAAAACAGCGGGTTATTGCGATGCTCTTTCACAGCTTCCAGCGCAATAAAAGTGGCGTATTGCGCGCGGGTAACGGCCACGTACATTTTACGTAAGTCTTCGGCGAGGATCTCATTACTCAAACGCTGTTTGTTGTCGTCGTCTTTTGACCACAATACCTGTAGCTCACCGTTTTCATCGTGGTACACCGCCGGCGGTTTTATCCGGTGGGTTTCCGCCTGAGTGTACGCCACAAAGGGCATAAACACCAGCGGGTACTGCAGGCCTTTTGACTTATGAATGGTGATTATTTTTATCAGTTCGTCGTCGCTTTCTAAGCGCAGTTGCTGCTCGTCACTCTGAGTGCGGCTGTTACTGCCAAAACCGTGGCGTTCGTTCACCTGCTCGGCAAAATGGTTCACCAGCGCCGGAATACCATCCAGTACCAGGCTCTGTTGTTGCAGCAGCTCGGCAATATGCAGCACGTCGGACAATTGGCGTTCGCCGTGAATGCGGTCTTCCAGTAACTTCGCAGGCACCTGGTGGTCATGTAACAGGCTGTGCAACATGGCCAGTACGCCCTGTCGCTGCCACTGGTCGTGATAACTTAAAAACTGCTCCACCCGCTGTTCCCACTCGCGTTCGTGGCTGTGAATATGTTCCAGCTCACTCAGCGGTAGGCCAAGCAACTGGGTGGCTAAAGCACTGCGTATCAGCGACGGGTCGCGTGGTTCGGCGCAGGCACTCACCAGCGCCAGCAAATCCTTAGCTACGCGCTGCGCAAATACCGATTCCCGGTCGGATAAGTAAACACTTTTAAGCCCGCGATCGCTCAACGCTTTTTTAATGGCGTTGGCTTCGTTAAAGTTGTTCACCAGCACCGCAATGTCACTGGTTTTTACGCGTTGCTCGAGCTTGTCGTCACCGTTGTAATAACCGGCCTGGGGGTCATTAAGCAGGGAGGCAATCAAGTTAGCGTGATGGTTCGCCGCAGCGCGGAAAAACCTGTCTTTATTGCGCTTTTCTTCGCCGGACACCGACCACAAAAGTGCCGGTGCAGTTTTTAAATTGCTGGATAACAGACAATGCTTGAAAGTGCGCTTCAGCCCATTTGCACCCACTGGGTTAAAGGGCAGCTGGTTTTCTGCTTCGGTTTTAAACAGGAACGCGCCGCTCGGCAGCTCTTCGGCGCGCTCAAACAGCGCATTAACACTGTCCACCATAGCCTGCGACGAACGGAAGTTTCGGGCCAGATTATAATGCCGGCCTTCGGTATCGCGCCGGGCTTTTAAATAGGTGTAAATATCGGCGTTACGGAAGCTGTAAATGGCCTGTTTCGGGTCTCCAATAAGGAAAATACCGGTGCCCGGGTGCGGCTCTGCCAGGTTATAAATGCGGTTAAAAATCTCGTACTGCACCGGGTCGGTGTCCTGAAATTCGTCCACCATAGCCACCGGATATTGCTTGCGAATAGCCGCAGCTAAGGCTTCACCACTGGGGCCCTTCAGTGCATCACGTAAACGGGTCAGCATGTCGTCGTGCCCCATTTCGGCACGCTGGTTTTGCAACTCGGCAAAGCGGCTGCTGACCCAGAAGGCCGCGTGTTGTTTTACTTTAGCCAGTTCTTCCTGCTGCTGCACTTTGCTGCGCTTAATGCGTTCCTGCAGCTCACCTAAAGTGACCCAACTTTGGGGCATGCCGCCAAGTTTGGCCTCGGCGAACGTCTGTAACTCGTCGGTGCTTATATTTTTCCAGTTAGCCGCCGTAGCTTCGGGCTCAACCAGGTCAGGATCGCCGCACCAGTCCGCAAACTTCTGAAACTGTTTGAGTTTGGTTGCCGCGCCCTTGGCTTGTGAGGTTTTATCAACCAATTCCTGCACAATAGGCGCAACTTCCTGCTTTATATCAGCCATTCGTTGCTGATGGGCGCTTTCAGCTTCCTTCAGCAGGCTGTGCAAGTCGCCATTGACCGGTGCCTGCCCGCTTTTGCTTAAGCTGTAAGTGAGCCCCAACAAGGTTTCCGGTGACTTAAAGTCCTCCAACAGCCGGGCGCTGAGTTCGGCGTCGGCCGGGTAAATAAAACGCCGGAAGTAGTCTTCAGCGGCCTGAAGGCGCAGCTCTTCGTTGTCAGTTTCAACGTCCTGGCTGAACAGGCTACCGCTGGCAAAGGCGTGCTCTTTCAGCATGGACTGACACCAGCCATGAATGGTTTTCACCGCCGCTTCGTCCATCGACTGCGAGGCTAAATCCAACAGCCGCGCCAAGTGCATCAGGTTCTGCCCCTGCGCTGCACAGTCGTCGCGCAGGCTGGCTAAGAAAGGGTCACCTTCTACGGCTTCCGGATCACGGAAGTAAGCTGCGGCTTCGGCTAAGCGTGCGCGGATACGATCACTCAACTCTTCGGTGGCGGCTTTGGTAAAGGTCATGACCAGAATGTTTTTCGGCACCAGTTCGCGGTCAAACGCAGTTTCTTCCGTACCGTTATGCGAGCCATGTCCAATAACCAAACGCACATAGAGCGCGGCAATGGTGTAGGTTTTACCGGTACCGGCGCTGGCCTCAATTAAACGGCTGCTATTCAGCGGAAAATCGAGCGGGTTCTCTAGCGTATGTCCTGAGGTATGTGACGGTAACTGGCTCATGACTTTTCCTCCGGCACCAGGGTTAAGCGCATAGGGTCATAAAGTTCGTCCATAAAGCGGCGGAAGTGCGGTGATGCCTGAATGGCTTGGTAACTTTCGGCAACGCGCCCACAATAATCGCTTTTGGTGACCAGCGCCGGGTCTTGAAAGCCTTCTTCTTCGTACTTCTGTCGCGCGGCTTCATGCGCCAGCGTTTCGTCCTGGCCGTTCTTGTCCATTGCGCTTAGCCAGGTCATGGCTACGTCCAGATGCATGGGCTGCGGCTGCTGCGCTGACAGTGCTACCAAATCCAGTATTTGCTCCAGTTGTTGCACCGCAAGCTCAGCGGGCACCGGCGCCGCCTGCAGCTGGCAGCCACCTTTGGATACAATTAAAAGCCGTGTCGGTTTTTGTAAATTCAACAGCAACACACCAAGGTAATAGGCACTGGCATGCTTCCAGCCGCCGCTATTTATGCCTTTACCGTTTTTAGCGGCAATGTTGCTGGCCGAGGTAACTACCCACAAACGCTCGCCGCTTTCATTGGTATGCAGCCCGGTTAGGGTGTCATCAATAGTCAGCCCGCTGTGCTCAAAAAACACCTCGACAGGAAATTCATTCACACCCGAGTAACCGGCAATGCTCTGCTGATAGGTTTCCAGTATCTCCTGCGACTGCTCCAGCAACTGAAACCCATTTTGCTCGGCTATCGCACCAATGCCCAAAGCCCCTTCGCGTTTAATTCGGTTCAGCTCTTTTAATAAAGAGGCTTCAATGCCAGCGCCATTCAGCAATGCTTTTTTTCCCGCATCTACCAAACGCGTAGTCAGTGACCAGCTTTGCAGGTTATCCATCACAAAGGCTTCGCTGTCGTCCAGATCTTCGCTGTTGCGGCTAAAGTAAGTATCCAGCCGCCAGTTAAAGTACAGGCGGGCGGGCTCTTCAATAAAACGTTTAATATCATTAATGCTCAGGGTGCGTTCCAGCTCGTCGTCCGCGGCGGTTTCCGAAGCCGTGCGGCTTGTAGAAGCCACCGCCCCCTGATGCGCCTGTGCCCATTCACTGGCATAGGTAAAATAGTCCGGGCCTTCCTGGTTAAAGTAATACGGGTTAAACGGCTGTAATTTGTGCACAACGGTCAGGCTATTAATGTCCACTTCCCAACCCTGTTGCAGGTGATCACGCAATTGCGCCACCAGCACCGACGGTGTGCGCTCGCTGTTGTCTTTAGCGCTGTAACCTACCCAGCTTAAGTAAAAACAGTCACGAGCTGAAAGCATGGCCTCCAGAAACAAATAGCGGTCATCATCACGTCGCGAGCGATCACCCGGCCGATACCGGTCGGTCATTAAATCAAAATCGACACGCGGCGTTGAACGCGGGTAATCACTTTCGTTCATGCCCAGCACACACACGTACTTAAACGGAATGGCCCGCATGGGCATTAGCGTGGCAAAGTTTACCGCGCCCGCCAAAAAACGTTGGTTCAGGTTCTGCTGGTCAACACGCTCTAACCAGGCGTCTTTAAATATGGGCAGGCGCAATTGGGATTCGTTATCCGCCTCGACGCAAATGTCCCGCAGCTGATACAGCTCGTCACTCAGTTTGGCTAACAGTAAGCGGTCACTGTCTTCTTCGGCCTCGAAAAACTGTTCCAGCAGCCACTCGCCCTGAGTTACCCACTCCGGTAAGCTGTGTTCACCCTGCGCGCGCTGCCACCATTGTTCCAGCGTGCGCACCACGTCTGCCAGACAACCCACTAATGCGGCGCTTAGCCCGGCCACTTCGGTATAAGGTTCTACGTTAGCCCAGGGTGAATCGTTTTCTAAATTAACGTCTGCCAAATCGCCCATGGCGTAACCGGCTATCATGCGTTTTAAGCCGAACCACCAGCTGTTGGTTTCTTCCGCTGCCGGCATATAAAACTGCGCGCGCTGCTCAGCATTCAGCCCCCAGCGTGCGCCGGCTTCTTTTACCCAGCGTTTTAACTGCGGCAGGTCGTCGTCACTCATGTCAAAGCGTTGCTGCACCGCCGGTACCGACAATAAATTGAATAAATCGGTCTGAGTAAAACGCAGCTGATCAACTTGTAACAACAGTTCCAGTGCTATCATTAACGGCCGCTGATGACGCTCGCCCTGGTCAGCAATGGTATAAGGAATGGCACGTGGGTCGCGCTCACCAAAGCGGTTGTGGTACCGGCCAAATACCGCATCAATGTAAGGCGCGTAGGTGTTCACGTCCGGCAGCATGACCATAACATCACGCGGTTTGAGTTCCGGGTCTTTGGCAAACGCGTCCAGTAGCTGGTCATGCAACACTTCCAGTTCCCGCTGCGGGCTGTGGCAAACATGAAATTGCAGTGACTTATCGGCGGTATTCGGCGTAGGCCAAAGCTCGCGGGTTTCCTGAACCGGGCGCAGATTTAGAATGTCGTCCTGCAACTGGGCTAATAAATGGTCGGTGTTATGCGGCTCAAACAGTTCCAGCTTAATGGTGTTAAAGGCTTCCTGTTTGGCCAGGGTTTCGTCGTATAAATCCAGCAGGCGAATGTAGTCACGACCCTGCTTACCCCAGGAGGCCAGCAACGGATGCGCCAGCTGGTGCAGTTCGTCGTCGTTCGGATCGTCGGGCAGTTCCGGTTTGTGTTTTAAGCGCGAAGAGGCTTTGACCGCCTGCCGCAAGGCTTCTTTGCCGTCGACAATATCGGCCCAGTGGTACTGCGACGGGTTATGCACACACAACAGAATTTGCGTGTAGCCTTTTATGGCATCCAGCACCTGCAGCATTTGCTGCGGCAGCGAGGAAATACCAAACACCACCACCCGTGGCGGCAAACCCGCCGGACGCTCAGTTAACGCCTGCGCGGTATCTATAAAGCGCTGATGCAGCTCGGCACGGTTGTTCCAGTAGTCGTCTATGCCAATGTCGTTGCTAACTGCGCGCCACAATTCTGGCTGCCACAACTGTTCGTCTTCAACCGGCTGTTCCTGCTCCAGCATATCCTGACCGCGCACCCAGTTATCCAGCCAGTCGGCACGGTACACCGCGTACTGATCAAACAAATCGGCCAGCCGCCCGCTTAGCTGATACAGCTTGCGACCATCGCTGTCGTCGGAGGTGTAGTGCTTAAGCGGTGCAAAGTGCGGGTTATGTTCAATAAGTTCAGGCAACAAGCGCATTAACCGCCAGGTTAAGCGGTCTTTATCAAAGGGAGAGGTTTTGGGAATGTCGTCACCGAGCACGGCTCTGTATGCTTTCCACTGAAACCGTGCCGGCAGGGTGACATCTATCATGGCGGCAATGCCACTGGCCTGGGCTAAATTAATTTTCAGCCACTGAGCAATGCCGTTACTTTGCACCAGTACGGTTTCCTGCTCCAGCGGCGCCAGCGGGTAGTTTTGGGTGAATGTAACCGCCACATCGGTTAGGTCTTCCAGCCGATGTCCATGCGCGACAATAAAGCCGGGGGTCAATTCACTCACTCGCTGCTCTCCGTGTAGGGTTACTGTAAGACATCCATCCTAATCAATAGCGAATTATCTTACTAGTTATAGAGCAACTTATCGACGCGCTTATTTGGTCAGTAACTTGTCCTTGGCCTGCCGGTTGGCCTTGCGCATTTCGGAAAAGGCCGAGTCCTTTCTATAACGGCCTTTTTCTACATGGCGGATAATGGATACATCTTCAATATCCAGCGGCTTTCCGTGCGTGCCCAGTAACCAGCGAAACGCGCGGTCTTCATAGGCTTTAGCCCAATGGTCTTTCGGTTCCTGGTAGCAACTTGTCTGTTCACAATAACCATAACGGCGGGCGGTATCACCGTGAGTAATTTGTACGGGACCCGTTGCTTTGCTGAAGGTATGGTAGTTATAACCGGCTTTTTTCAGGCATTCATCAGCCGAAATTTCACTCCCGTTACACAGAACGTCGTGCTCTTTGCTCAACAAAGCCGTGCGAGCAACTTTTTCAGGGAACACCAGAATACAGGACTCATTACTGAGTGCCTCTTTCAAGCTGGGAAAGGTATTTTCCCCAAACATTAAGTCGCAGTCGGTAAACCATATCCAGTCGGCTTTGGTCTCTTTCGCGGCCTTATTGCGACCAATAGCGCGCCGCATTAAATCGTTCTTTTCAAGCGCTACGAAATTCCACTCAATATTATCAATTTTCTTACTGGCATATTCTTCAATTAAAGCAACTGTCTCTTTGTCTTCAGGGCAGTAGAAGCCGGTTAGGGTCACTTTAAAGTCTTTGGGTGCGTGGTCAACCAACGACTTCAACTGGTACACGAATAAATGCGAGTAGTTCCAGCAATGACTGACTATTTCGATATGCTCTGGGGGACTGGTTATATCATCAATTTCTGTAGACTGGGGGACATCGTAAAACCAACTGGCAGGAAAAGGGCTGGAAACTGCAAATCGTAAAACGAATTCTTTACTCTGCTGTAGCCAATGCTGTGTCGCCATTAAGTTATTGCCCCGTTTTCGTTTTTTAAAAAGAATGTGATATTTTCGACACAGGTTACAGAACATTAGTTCACTTTGTAACCTTGATATTATTAATGTAGCTTTGAATTGTTAACTATTTATTACCGTTAGTTAACCTTAACGTCGCTTCATATCCGCTAAGAAGTCAACAGGGCCTGCTTATGGAAATCTTTATCGCCGTATTTTTCTTTGCCTTTTCAACCACCATAACACCGGGTCCTAATAACATTATGATCATGTCGTCTGGGGTAAACTACGGAGTTAAAGCCAGCCTGCCGCACTTCCTGGGCATCTGCTTTGGCTTTCCGGCTATGGTACTGGTGGTTGGTATGGGTTTCGGTTCCATATTGGAACAGTTTCCACTGCTGCACCAACTGATAAAGATTGCCGGCACGCTTTATTTGCTCTGGCTGGCCTGGGTTATTGGCTCACAAACACCGAAAACCATTGAAAAAGGCGACCGCAATCCCCTGACTTTCTGGCAGGCGGTGCTGTTTCAATGGGTTAACGGTAAAGCCTGGGTTATGGCGACCGGCGCGGTTGCAGCATTTACCACCGTAGCTGGCACACTTTGGTCCGAGGTAATAGAGATAACAGCCGCCTTTTTGGCTGTAGCTTTCCCTTGTGTGGGAATTTGGCTCATTGCAGGCGCCGGACTGCGTCAATTGCTAACTAACCACACCGCGCAAAGAATTTTTAATATTTCCATGGCCTTACTACTGGTCTTTTCTGTGCTTCCTGTCGTAGAGGATATATTACAATTTTATTTTGCTTAAACCTTTATTGAGTTAACATAAAAATAACAACCTAGACTAAACTCGTTAATGGTTACCTAAAGGTTAAAACAGCACAGGGGTGAGCTATGGATCTAAAAACTGAGCAAATATCTTTTGATCAGCTTATCTCTGAACTATCAACCCGCCTTATTAACAGCGAGCCGGCTGAAACTTACGAATGCATAGAAGAGGTTATTGCTGCCATCGGCGACTATGCTGACGCTGACCGCTGTTATGTTTTTGAGTTTAATGACAGTACCGAGCACATGACCAACACTCACGAGTGGGTTCGTGCGGACCAACAAGCCCACATAATCGATTTGCAAGCAATTGAAACAAAAGACTTTCCCTGGTTTTTTGAGCAGATAAAGACCCACCATAAGTGTATTGTGGATAATATTGATTTTTTACCTCCGGAAGCAACAGCCGAGAAAGCGGAATTTGCACGGGAACAAATCAAGTCAGTCATTTGTGTGGCTCTGGTTGCAAATCAACACCTGTTGGGCTTTGTCGGTTGCGACATGGTGCGGCAAGAACGGCAATGGACGCCGGAAGAAATTCGTCGTTTACGCCTTGTTGCCGATATGATTGCGAATACCCTCGAGCGCCAACGAACTTACTCTGAGCTAATCCATACTCAGCGAGCACTGGAAAAAGCTAACCGTATGCTGCAGGCGCAAGTTGCTCAGGACGGTTTAACCGGTATAGCTAACCGCCGCGCTTTCGACGAGCGCATAAATAATGAGATTCAGCGAGCATCACGGCACAAGACTCCGCTAGCTCTGCTTATTATCGATATCGACCACTTTAAACCCTACAACGACTATTACGGACATTTACAGGGTGATCAGGCTCTGAAATCTGTTGCTGATGCTATGTTTGATCAGTTACAACGCAGTACGGATTTTATCGCGCGCTATGGTGGCGAAGAATTCATTGCGGTTATTTCAGCGACCAATAAAGAAAAAACAAAAGAAAGTATGAATCAATTACTCGAGGCAGTTAGGAGCTTAGATCTTGAGCACGAGCGTTCAGACGTCGCCCCTTACCTGACGGTAAGCATTGGGGGCTATATCCATAGCCCAAGAGCTGACGAGGATACAGAAAAATTAATTACCCGCATGATATCTAAAGCAGACTCAGCGCTGTATCGCGCTAAGTCTGATGGTCGCAACCGGGCTTACTTAGACACTTAGTTCCAGCTGGACAGTTGCTTCTGAAGCTCTTTATCGTCAACCTTTTTCAGGCTGGCGATAAGCTGCTGAGATTCCTCGTCATTGCCTTTCAGGGCAAGCAATTGAGCTAAACGAAAGTTTGCCCAATGAGCTTTTGGCGCGCTGTCCGGTAACTCAGCATCCAAATACTGTTGCAGTGCTACAATGCCTTTATCCAGGTGTTCTTCCGCCAAAACAGAGGTTTTACCAAATTGGTATAAAGCCATTACCGGAGCTTCGCCTTTTCTCGATTCACCCTCAGCTGCCTGTTCAAAAAGCGAGAACGCCTTTTCATAATTCCCGTCTTTTTGTTCCTGAAAGCCAAGATAAACCAGAACGTCGGCATTATTCGGATGCTCAGCTAAAATTTCATTCACTAATGTCCGCGCCTGCTCTTCTTTTTCATGATGTTGCAGGTATTTAACTCGGGCAAATGCGCCTTCCACCGCATCTATTTCCTTAATGGCCTCAATTTGCGCCAATGCTTTTTCGTCATCACCACCGGCTATTGAAGGTGCCATCATATAAAACTGCAGTAACGCAGTGCGATATTCCAGCGAACCAGGCTCAAGCTCTACGGCTTTTTCAAAAGAGTCGACAGACTTGCCAGCATAACTGAGCGCACTGAAAAAAGAGTCCTGTGCCTGCTGGGCCATAACAATGCCGCGTATATGCCAGGCTTCAGCATTTTCCGGTTCATTCTTGACCCAGTCTTCCACGGTATCTTCGGCGTCATCCAGCCGCTGTTCGGACAAATGATTTTGAATGATTTGCTTAGTTGACTCCCCGGCATAAGCGCCGGGGAGAAATAAAGCAGCAGTTAGTATCAATACTAGCCATTTCACAATAACTCTCCTTAGTTAGGCTTTTTTCTGCTCTTTAACCCACTGTTCAACACGGCGCTCCAGAATATGCAGCGGTAGTGCACCACCACCCAGAACGGTGTCGTGGAAGCCGCGAATATCGAACTTGTCACCCAGAGCATCTCTGGCTTCTTCACGCAGTTCCAAAATGCGGATCATGCCAATTTTATAAGCAGTTGCCTGACCCGGCATAACCAGATAGCGACGAACCTCTGAACGCACAGCACCTTCAGCAATCGGCGTATGTTCCTGGAAGTATTTAACCGCTTCCTCTTCGGTCCAGCCCTTGGCGTGCATACCGGTATCCACAACCAGACGTACCGCACGCCACATTTCCGTGGTTAAGCGACCAAAATCAGAATAAGGGTCTTCATAGGCACCCATTTCCTTGGCTAACTGCTCTGCATATAAGCCCCAACCTTCGGTGTAAACCGTAAAGCCGGCCTGAGTACGGAATTCCGGTACGGACTCCAGTTCCTGCGCAATGGAAATTTGCATGTGGTGACCCGGGTTACCTTCATGATAGGCAATGGCTTCCATCTCATTTTTTGGCATAGAGCTCATGTCCGACAAATGCGCATAGTAAATACCTGGACGCTCACCGTCAGGCGAACCGGGGTAATAGTGCTGGGCTGCACCGTCTTGTTCACGGAAGGCTTCAACGCGTTTCACAACTAAGTCGGCTTTTGGCAAAATTCCAAAATATTCCGGCAGCTTTTCATTAATGTAAGCCAGGTACTCACGCGAATCTTCCAGATACATATCTGCGCCTTCGTCGTTATTCGGATAGAAGAAGCGCTCGTCAGTACGGATATAATCAAAGAAGTCCTGCAAATCACCTTCAAAGTCGACTTTCTCTTTAATGGCTATCATGTCATTGGTCAGACGCTCGACTTCATCAAGGCCTATTTGATGAATTTCATCGGCTGTTAAGTCAGTGGTCGTATAGTTTTTCAGCAAAGCATTGTAATAAGCTTCGCCGTTTTCCAAGCGATGCACACCGGTTGCGACTTCGTCGGTGTTTTTAATATCGCTTTCCAGGAAGCTAATAAGTGCTTCGTAACTTGGCTGGAAACGCTCTAGTAGCACTTTGCGAACTTCTTTCTCGTATTTGTCTGCCTGTTCTGCGGAGATCGCATCATTTTCCTGAAGCGAGCTAAGCTTGTTCTTAGCATCTTCAAGCAAGCTTGAGTCGCCTTCTTCGTCAAACGGCGCACCGGAGGTTAGCCCTTTGGCTTCTTTAATAATTTGATCATACGCAAAACGCGGCGCGCGAACTCCATTCTCTACTTGCTGTTCGGCGCGCTGCAATAATTGTTCAATAGCGGTTGCACCGCCTTCCAGACGGGAAATATAAGCTTCCATGTCTTCGGCAGTATCAACCCGGTGGAAGTTGATTAAAAACTGCGGCAGGAAGGTGTGCGCGCCACGCATTTGGTCAAATACGTAGTCCATGCCGCGGAATTCGGCATTACGCTTGGCTTGTTCGTACTGGTAAACCCAAACGTCGTAAGAAGTCTGAGCTTCCAGGTTTAGCTTGTCGTAGTCAAAGTTAGCTTTCAGCTCTTCAACGGTTCCTTCTAACCACTCTAACTGCTTTTTCTCTGCGGCTACGGTCATATCGTCAATGTCGCCGTAGCGATCTTTGCGACCCAGGAAAGTCATTTGAATAGGGCTTTGCTGAAGTTGTTCTTCGTACTTTTCCTCAAACCACTGATTCAGACGTTCGGTTTCAGATTGCGAGCTTTGCTCAGTCTGTTTAGGTTGCTCAGCTGCCGTTTGAGAATTTTGGCCAGAATTGTTCTCTTGCGGTTGCCCACAAGCCGTTAATAAGCCCAAAACAGCCAGGGCGACAATGGAATAACGCATAGCAGTGTCCTTTATTCTTCTTTTGATACAGGAAGAAAAACTATAGCGTGCTTGTTACACTAATGGAAATGCTTAAATTATAACCGAAGAGTTTATGGCGAAACCGAACAAGAAAGGGCCGGTACGCACCGTGCAGATTTCTTGTCTGCAGTGCAAAACGCCCATATTTAAATATCGCAAAGGTGGCAAAGGCGCTTTAGTAAAATGCTTTATTGAGCGGATTGTTGAAGACCACACGACCACACCATGTCACTGCCCGGGATGTGGGCAGGAGTTTGCGCGCGAAACCATGATACGCGGCACCCCTGCTTACAAAATTATTGGCGGTAAAGTCCATTCAAAATAGGTGCAGCATGTCAGTCTCAATTAGTGAAAAAACCAAACAGGCTTACCAACACGCCGTTGAACAGGCCAGCGTCTCACTTTTGCGGCAACCGCAGAACTCAATGGCCGACGAGCTGAGGCTGCTTGCGGAGCAACTGCAACCGAATGAGAAAAGAGACGTTTATGGCAGCGGCTCGCTTATTAATAATTTTGAAGAAGAAGTGGCAGAATTACTGGGCAAACCCGCAGCGCTATTTTTGCCAACCGGTACTCTGGCACAGCCTTTGGCTTTGCGCGTGCATGCCGATGAGCGCCAGCGCAACGGCGTGGCATTGCACCCAACCTCGCATTTAATGCTGCACGAACACATGGGGTTTGAAGCTTTATGGAAGCTCAACGGCACTACCACAGGTTTTGCCGATAACCCCATAACACTTAACGACCTTAAGTCGGTGCAAACGGATGATTTAGCGAGCGTACTACTGGAACTGCCCATGCGCGAAATTGGCGGGCAATTGCCGAATTGGGATGACTTAGTCATGCAGTCAGAGTGGGCGCGACAACACAATATTGCTATGCATCTGGACGGTGCGCGCTTATGGCAAGTGCCAGCAGCGTATGGTTGCTCACTGCCTGAAGTCTGTGAGTTATTTGACTCGGTTTATGTCAGTTTTTATAAAGACTTAGGCGGTATTTCAGGAGCGATACTTGCGGGCTCAGAGGGCTTTATTGAGCAAGCGAAAATCTGGGCTCGCCGCGCCGGGGGTAATATTATTACTCAATATCCGCAAGTACTGTCTGCCCGCCACGGCCTGAAGGAAAACCTGCCAATTATGCCGGAAGCCGTAAATTACGCCCGCGCACTAGGAGAGGCGCTGAGCACGCTAGATGGCGTACGAGTTAATCCAGAAACACCGCAAGTAGCCATGTTTCATCTTCATTTTGCTTTAAAAGCCAATGAACTCAGTGAAAAAATAACGGATTATGCCAGCAATACCGGGGTCGTATTATTACCACTGCCAAGAGCTGAAATAAACGACGAAGCTATTTGCGAAGTTTCAATTGGCAGAAACGCCATGTCGCAGCCACAAAGCTTTTGGCTACGACACTTTAAGGCGTTTTTGGAAACACTCTAAGTTATTAATGCTGCTTTTTTCGGTCGCCCTTATGGTGTTTGCGGTGCTCGCCCAACACATGGTTCAGCGTGTCTAAGTAGCTTTTACCAAAGCCTTTAACGCGCTGTTTATTCATTTGTTCAGAACCCAGATGAACTTCTTCCAGCGAATTCGCTGCAATATCCAGTTCTTTGCTTAAACGCGCCAGCGCCACTTCCAGTGTATAGGTCAGTTCATGAACTTTAGCCATGTCCTGTGCAGTTAAATCGCCATTCACGATTTCCTGCAGTTTCGCGTTATACTCGTTCAGGTTCATAATAGCCTGCTCAAGATTCTCGGCTGGCTCAGGTTTAAAATGTTGGTATTGCTGATCATCGTCGTCGGCCATTGCCGCTGCGTTAAAAAGCAGTGCCGCGCCTGCAGCCATCATGGACAAAAGTTTCATAAAAACCTCATTTATTGTTAATAGTTATCATTATTGTTCATGTGTCCGTTTTTTACAAGATGAACGGCGGTGAACCTGATATGCTTTAGCTTGATGTATCTCAAGGAGTGAAGCAATGTTTTCCTGGTTTGAGCGCCGATTAAACCCTTTTCCTACGGAGGAACCGACTCAGGCTCCTACCGGATTTTTTGCATTCTGCTGGCACTTTACCAAAGGGGCGACCCCTTTTATTGCGGTAACCGCGCTGCTTATGGCCGCTATTGCCATTGCCGAAGTCTGGTTATTTGGCTTTTTAGGGCAAATTGTTGACTGGCTGTCAGCACAGGACAAAGAAACCTTATTAAACGATCAGTTCTGGCCATTGCTTGGAATGAGCGCGATGGTTTTAATCGGTCTTCCCTTACTGGTCTGGTTTCATTCTATGCTAACCCACCAGACGTTGCTGGGTAACTTCCCAATGCGCATTCGCTGGCTGGGACATCGCTACCTGATGAAACAGTCCATGAGTTACTATCAGGATGAGTTTGCCGGCCGGGTCGCCACCAAATTAATGCAAACCTCACTCGCGCTGCGGCAATGCATCATGACCTTTATTGAGGTTGTGAACTACGTCGCTGTCTATTTCCTGGGGATGTTTGTCATTATTGGTAGTGCCGACTGGCGAATGATGCTGCCGCTGGCTTGCTGGCTTATTCTGTACGCTCTGTTGTTACGCTTCTTTGTGCCTAAACTAGGTAAAATATCAGCCGAACAGGCCGATGCCCGCTCTAATATGACCGGACGCATTGTCGACTCCTATACCAACATTCAAACCGTTAAGTTGTTCTCACACTCGCTGCGCGAGGCCGAGTTTGCGCACGAGGGTATGGACACTTTTCTGGGAACAGTGCATAAGCAAATGCGCCTGGTTACGCAGCTTTATGGCTTTCTCTACTTTATAAACTGCGCATTGTTGTTCAGCTCTGCTGCCACCGCCATTGTGCTATGGATGGATAATGCTGTGACTTTAGGCGCTGTTGCTGTCGTTATTGGTCTGGTTCTGCGCTTGTTTGGTATGTCGCAAATGGTTATGTGGCAAATGTCGACGCTGTTTGAAAGCATTGGTACGGTTCAGGACGGTATTGGCTCAATTGCTGTACCACAGCGCATTGTCGATGAACCCAATGCGCCCGCTTTGAATGTGACTTCCGGCGACATTAATTTTGACCATGTTCGCTTCCATTATGGTAAAGGTCATGGCGTTATGGATGACTTTAATCTGCACATTAAGCCGGGCGAAAAAGTCGGTATTGTCGGACGCTCAGGTGCAGGTAAGTCCACGCTGGTGAATTTGTTGTTACGCTTCTACGACGTTGAGGGCGGTGAAGTACGTATTGATGGTAACCCCATTAATAAAGTGCAGCAGGACAGTTTGCGCGCGAACATTGGCATGGTGACTCAGGACACCTCTTTGCTGCACCGCTCAGTACGCGACAACATTTTGTATGGGCGCCCCGATGCCAGTGAAGAGGATTTAATGAAGGCGATACGCGAAGCGCATTGTGAAGAATTTATTGCGGACTTAAGCGACAGCAAAGGTCGTACCGGTCTGGATGCCCATGTCGGCGAACGCGGCGTGAAACTCTCAGGTGGTCAACGCCAGCGAATTGCTATTGCCCGTGTCATGTTAAAAGATGCGCCCATTCTGATTCTGGACGAAGCAACTTCAGCGCTGGATTCGGAAGTAGAAAACGCCATTCAGGAAAACCTGTATAAACTCATGCAGGGCAAAACGGTTATTGCTATTGCCCACCGCTTATCCACTATTGCGGCTATGGACAAGCTGGTGGTAATGGATCAGGGGGAGATTATTGAGCAGGGCAGCCACGAACAGCTGCTTGCTCAGGACGGACTCTACGCCAAGTTATGGCGTCACCAGTCCGGCGGCTTTTTAGCGGAAGAAGCTTAATGAGTGAACTCGTACGCTTCGTCCGATTCAACCTTGGCGAAGCGTACGCCCAATTCGATTAGACGCTTTTTACCCCGGGCGGTCATATCGGTAATAAACTGAAACTGTTGTCTGGGGTCAATGGGGTAGGCTTTTAATCGGTACTTTGTGCCCCAGGGTTGTTCTGCTGCAGTAACCGCTATTGGCTTACCCAGTTGCAGATAAGGGCTGGTCAGCGCTACTTCCTCCAGCGCGTCGCGAATTTGATAGGCGTCGGCTTCCGGCTGAGTATAAAACTCAGCAATGCACATTAAGCTGGGCCCACCGTTGTTGGCATTATGTATTAAGTTATCCCAGAGTTTTAAATGTGGTACCCAAATAACGGTGTCATCATTAGTAACCAGTTCAACCGTGCGCATGCCAATATGGGTGACTTCGCCATAACTTCCATCCACTTCTATCCAGTCACCCGGACGGTAGGGCATTTCGTGAATGGCTACCACTCCGGCAATTAAGCTGCTGACATAATCTTTTAACGCAAAACCAATAGCCAGACCGGCAGCACCGAGTGTCGCCACCATATTTTGTAAAGTGGGTTCAATAATACGCGGAATAATTAAAACCAGCGCAATGACCAGAACCACTATGCGGATCATTGGCACCATTGCCAGAATGTATAATCGCCTTTTACCGTGCAAATGCGAGGCTACCCAGGGTAAAACGCGCTGGGTAAGCCAAACGACGGCCAGTGCCAGGGCAAAAATCACAGCAATTTCAAAAATGGCGAAGCCGTCCAGCGACTTGAATAGCCCGGCAACGTCTTTTACTGAACCTGTTTCCATTACTTTCTCCTAAGCCCGCACCGTTAAAACCGGTCTAACCAAAAACCGCGGGACATGAGCAAATCCCTGACAACAGGATAGCCGCGTGCAGTGACATACCAAAGCTCTTGCTCAAGCTCAATCAAAGCGCGTTGTTTAAGTACCTGTAACTGAATTTCAAGCTGGCTACCGGAAACTATCGGCAACGCCTGCACTAACTGTGTTTTAGTCATCCCCCGATGCAGCAGCAGGGCATAACAAACAAAAGCAGTGGCATCGTTTATCTCTGAGGGCAGCGCCGGTGTGTCAAAGGCCTTTTCGCTGCCACGTTGATAACGGTCAGAATAGGCCGCAGCGACACCAGCATTACCCCGGCTTAATGCGGCTAAAGCCCGTAAACGGCCATCTCCGCGAGCTAATCCAAGCCGCTCAAGGGCGTTTTGATCCAGCCCCTGCAATGTCCATAACTGATTTACCGGCACCGGCCAGACTTTTTCCAGAAAAGCCCAGGCCCAGCTGTCACAGACAATAACGCCTTTACCCGCTTCACCGGACAGTACCTGAGAGAAGAATTCCCGCACCCAGCGCAAACCGTTCGTCTGGCGCAGAAAGCTGTGTGCTAACTGCGGCATTATCCAGGGGTTATTATCATCGGACTTAGGCGAAAACTCCGGCATAGGAGAATCATCAGGGTCGCAAAGTGACTCTCTGTCGGGCAGGCTCACTTCCGCTAAACTATGCTTCTCAGCCCACTTTTGCACCGCTTCCTCAACACCAGAGTGGGGTGGCGCAATAATCCAGCGTAAGCTGTTATCGTCATCGTCATTTAACCAGTCAGAAAAGCAATCATCCAGGGTCTCTGCAGCGGTATCAAAACTCAGTTCCAGTACTTGCGATTGCTCTTCCTCACCTTCATGCTCTTGCTCAGGCGTGACCCAGCGAACAAATTTTTTCCACCACTTTTTTATCTTTATCGTGGTGGGCACGGCAGGTTTTTCATAGTCATCGACTGTTACCCATTGCCACGTTTTTTCTGGCTCTTCGGCCATCCTGAGAGTCCTTTTCACAAATAAATAAAGTATTGCTTAGCCCCGATAATAGAGTGCCTTGAAGCAGAGTCCAATGAAAAATTTGCAAATAGACTCTTGAAACCAATTTAACCAGTACACATATAGAAGTTAAGGCAGGTGTCTCTGAGAGAGCCGCCTTAACCGGCACATGGTGTGTCATTTGATTAAACATTTTAAAGTTATTGCTTCAAAGGAGAATGACTATGGCAACTATCGACTTAAGCCCTCTATATCGTAGCAGTGTAGGTTTTGACCGCATGGCATCTTTGCTGGATTCGGCACTACGCTCAGATACTGGTGCAACCGGATATCCTCCCTACAACATTGAACTGGTAGCAGAAAACCAGTACGCCATCACGCTGGCAGTTGCAGGTTTTGAAGAGGATGATCTGGAAATTGAAGTAGAGAACGGCGTACTTCGTGTGACCGGCAGGAAAGCCGAAGAAAACGAAAAACGCGAATATCTGCACCGCGGCATTGCAAACCGTGCCTTCGAACGTAAGTTCAGCCTCGCTGAGCACATTGAAGTCACTGGCGCAGCCTTAAAGAACGGTCTATTAACGGTCGGCTTGGTGAAGAACATTCCTGAAGCCATGAAGCCGAAACGTATCAACATTGGCAGTTCAACTAAAGACCTGCTGGAAGATCGTTCTAAAAGTAAGGAAAGTGCTGCTTAAACTTAAGCACTGGATGAGGGGCGGCAATTAGCCGCCCTGTTTTTCCTGACGTTGCCACTCTACTGGGTGCCCACAGACGAACCCCTGGATATAGTCTACGCCCAGCTGAGTGAGCTTAATACGCGCTTCATCACTTTCCACACCAACCGCACATACCTCAATATCAAGAACCTTAGCAATACGCACACAGCTGGCGACCAGTTCCGCATCAACCGCATCTACCAGCATGTCCTGCACCCAAAATCTATTAACCTTAATTTGCGTTAACGGTAATTGCTGCATAAGCCGGAACGAATTGAAACCAGTACCAAACTGATCTAAAGCGGTACCTATGCCTAAATCCCTAAGCTCTCCGAACAAACGGTAAGTTTCATCAAAGTACTTGTCGGCATCAGGCTCAGCCACCTCAAAGACCAACTGCTCCGGCTGTAATATAGAATGCTTCAGGCTTTGCTCTATAAAGCGAATAAAGTCGACATCTTCGAGGCTTTGCGCGGACAAATTAATATGACAACGCCAGGTTCTATTAGCTTCAAAAGGTTGTTCATTAAAATGCTCAATAACTTCCCTGACCAGCCAGCGGTCAGCCTTACCCATAACCCCGGCATTTAGAGCGGCGCGTAAGAACTGCTGTGGAGCAACAGCTTCATCACTTTCGTTACCCGGCAGCCGTAAGAGTAACTCGAAACAATGCTTATCCGCAGTGTTTGAGACACTGACCAGAGGTTGCGCAAATAACTGCCAGTTTTCTTCCCGCAGTGCTTTCTTCAAACGCGCTTCCCATTCTTCTTCAGCCTGCCCAATTAAACGTATCTGATCGGCTTCACTGTGCGTGTGTACTCTGTAGTCACCCTGCTGCATTGCTAACTGCACGGCTTCGCGAGCCTGCCGCATAACGGTACTGGCAGCCAGCCCTTCTCCTGGACTAAAAGCAATACCAGCATTACCTGTCAGCTGGAAAATACGTTTTTCACTACTAAAACGAAACTCTCTGCAAACTTGCAGTAAACGATGCGCCTGAGCAAACGCCGCTTGTTCTTCCTCGTTCGTAAGTAACGCAATTTCTGCTTCACTTATACGTGCGACACGAGCGCTTTTAGGTGCTTTTTGCTGTAAGGATAATGTCAGCTGTAGTATGGCCTGATCACGGCCGTCAGCACCCGCTTGATCCGCAATAACCTGCAAACCATTAAGACGAATAATGGTAACGCTGGTTGTCTTTTTTCTATCCAGACGGGATTGCAGCAGGCGCCGAAACTCGCGCACATTTAATAAGCCCGTTACGGCGTCGTGATGTGCCAAAAAGTTAAGATGAACTTCTGCTTCCATACGTTTTGTTACATCGGCCATACGCCCGGTATTGTCAGGAAACAATTCAATATCGAGCCACACTTTACGACCATCAAGCCGCTCAATAGAAACCAGTTGCCGTTGGCCTTCAATGCTAAAACCTTTTGGCCAGTGCATCTGAATTTGTTTCAGAGAGTGAGCCGCCAGAATTTTTATCATTTGCCGGTTAACCTGTTTAATACTGCCGTCGGGGTTAACTCTGAACCAACCTTCTCCGGTTCGTTTTAAAATACGCCATAAACGCCGCCTTAAAATTTTGCGGTTACGTTTTAAATTGCTAATACGCTGTACCAGGCGACTAAATCGGTAGCGCTCAAGCGCCAGCAAAAACATAGTTGTGACTAAAGTCAGGCCGCTGTACAACAATAACCCGGAAAGCCCTTCCCATATTGGGTTATAGCGCGGTGAAACCAGCAGCCAGGCGGATATAATGGTCAGAACCATCAATACCGTTTGCCATTTATGACCCGCCACAGGTTGCTTCTGCAGGCTACGGCCAATAACCACTCCGCCCCAGAGCAATAACGCATTAATTTGCCAGGATACAGAAGCCAACCGCCAGGGCTCCGACAGCCACGGCAACAAAATGGTCAACGCAATTGCCACCATCATTACTGCATAACCAATACGGTTGAAACGGGAGAACTTGAAGCGAAAACGCGACCATTCCCATATAAACCAACTAAGAGCCAGGATCAGGAGCTGGCTGATATACACCTTCAACTCCGCAGCAATGTCCGGTGAGTATGGTGTAAAATAGGTAATCCAGATGCCACTGTGTGATAGCAGCGAAAGAGTAAAGGTTAATGTCAGACCGCCAAAGGAAATTAACAGGCGGCTACCGAACAACCGCGCTGAAACAGCCGCTGCTAAAGCCAGCAGAATAAGAATACCGGCGTTAACCCCCAAAGCTGTTTGTTGCTGCTGAAGGCGTAACTGTAAGTCGCCCGGCTGCCACAGACCTATAGACGGCATTTGTTCCGGCCATTGCTGCACCGACACAGCCAACCAGACAATTTTGTTAGCGGGTAAGGTTACCGGAAGAATTTGCTCATGAGACAAATAATTTCGCTGTAATAGCGGGGTGGAAAACCGGCTGATGCTGCTGCTTTCTATTTGCCCATTTTTATCCAGTAAATAAACCCCAACTTGTTCCAGGTAAGGGTCGCCGAAATGCAGGTGAAGAGTAAGCGGCGCGTTACTTCGATTAAACAAAGGAACCACGCCCCAGACATTGGGTCGTTCACCTGCGTAGTTATGATCCTGTAACTCCTCAGGGCTTAACCAGCGCTGCGGTTCATTAATAGCAATGCTCTCAACTTGCAGGTTGGCATTGACCACCCGGTAATTGAAGTGTTCATTCAGCATTAAGCGCGAGCTTTGCGGGGAAACGGTTAGAGGATCCTGAGCAAAAGCCGGTGGTATCAGAGTTAACGCTAACAGTAGTGCAGCAAACAAGTAGTTAAACATAACCATGCTCCACCAGGCGTGCTTTTACTGTCGCTTCGGGTTCTTCCAGAGCTTGTAACCAGACAGCATCACAAATTTCCGAGTAGAACAGCAGCCAGTGCCGCTGGTTAATACTCAAACGCCAGCAAAACTGGTCCGCAGCCCATTCTTTTTCACGGATGGTAGCACCAATACGCTCACAAAGTTCGTTCACCCAAAGCTCATGGTCAGCTTCCGGTGGCGTACTTTTTAGCGTAATGACGTTGTCTTCCATTGTTACTCTTTACCCGTTAAATAATTGCCGCTCGCTGGCTCCGGACAAGAAAGCTTCCACGGCCTGCATAAACTCATTGCCATAACGTGCCAGTTTAACTTCTCCAACACCATTGATTTCTAACATATCTTTGGCTGTTGTGGGATAGTGTACGCACATTTCCACCAGTGCCGCATCACTGAACACCACAAAAGGCGGCACCTGATCACGGTCAGCAATGTCTTTACGCAACTTACGCAAACGCCGGAACAAAATTTTATTATAGTCACCCCGGTCGGTAATTCGGGTTTTGGTTGCAGTTAATTCTATTCGCGGCTTAGCCAGTTCCAGCGGAACTTCGCCTTTTAACACAGGGCGGGCTGCATCAGTGAGCTGAAGTGCTGCAAAACGCCGAATGTCCTGCAGAATAAGCCCTCGGTGAATGAGCTGCCGTAACACCGAAAACCAGTGCTCCTGAGTTTCCGACTTGCCTAAGCCGTACGTGCTCAACTGGTCGTGTCCCAGCTCGAGAACACGTTGGGCTTTTGAACCACGCAAAACCTCAACTACATGGTTAATACCAAACTGCTGACCGACTCGGTATACACAGCTCAGTGCTTTTTGAGCGTCTTCCAGACCGTCGTAGCGCTGGGGCGGATCCAGACACAAATCGCAGTTTCCGCATTCCTTATCCGAGTATTCATTAAAATAATTCAACACCACCAGCCGCCGGCAGGTCTGCGCTTCTGCCATAGCCTGCATAGCTGAAAACTTTTGCGCCTCGACCAAGCGCCGCTGCTCATTCTCCTGATCTTCTATCATGCGTCGTATCCATTGCGCGTCGCGCGGGTCATAAAGCATGACAGCCTCGGCTGGCAGACCATCTCGGCCAGCACGCCCGGTTTCCTGATAGTAAGATTCAACGCTGCGGGGAATATCAAAATGAATGACAAAACGAATGTTGGGCTTATTAATACCCATACCAAAGGCCACCGTCGCAACAACAACATCTATGTCGTCACGCAGAAACTGGCGCAGGGTGCTTTCCTTTATCTGGTGCTCAATACCGGCATGGTAGGGTGCAGCGCGCACCCCGGCTTGCTGCAGACTTTCCGACAGCTCTTCGGTTTTTTTGCGGCTGCCGCAGTAAATAATTCCGGCGGCGCCTTTTTGCTTTTTAACGTAGTCACGAACCTGCTTCAGCGGCTTGTACTTTTCCTGCACCACGTAACGAATATTGGGACGGTCGAACGAGCTGCGATGCACCAGAGGTTCGCGCAGACACAGCCGTTCAATAATGTCGTGCTGGGTGGCAGAGTCTGCGGTTGCCGTTAATGCCATAAAAGGCACATTGGGCAGGTAATTACGCAGTACTCCGAGTTTGCCGTATTCAGGCCGGAAGTCATGTCCCCATTGGCTGATACAGTGGGCTTCATCCACCGCAATAAAATTCAGCTTTAAGGTTTGCAGGCGTTCAATAAAGGTTGGTTGTAAAACCCGCTCTGGACTTACATAAAGCAGCTTAATGTCACCGCTCTGAAGCCCTTGCATGGTTGCCATAGATTCCTGCGACGACACACCCGAATGCAGGGTTGCCGCTGAAATATCCAGAGCTTTAAGTGCCTCGACCTGATCCTGCATTAACGACAGCAGTGGTGAAATAACCAGAGTCAGTCCATCACCACAAATGGCGGGTAACTGATAACAAAGCGACTTACCGCCGCCGGTTGGCATCAGCACCAGAGAATCACGCCCTTGCATAGCGGCCTGCATAATATCCTCTTGGCCATCACGAAACTGATGATAGCCAAAGGTAGATTCAAGCTGCTGCTTAAGCGGATCAAATTGTGCTTTTTCGGCGGTACTGCTGTGCATGGTTATATTGACTTCCCGAGTAACATGCTCTTATTGTAAGCGTCCTGTCCGCTAATCACCATGCCGAAAATGAATACACAAACAATACTGACAAAAGTTTCCGAGTTTATGAATACTCAGGTTCCGTTCCAGGCACTGCTTGGCCTGGAAATTACGGAGTTTAACCCTGCGCGTGGTGAAATTCGATTTAAATGGCAGGAACAACTTATGGGTAATGTGCCACAGCGTATGCTGCACGGCGGGGTTACCGCAACAGCCCTGGACACCGCCGGAGGACTGGTCGCTATTGCCGGCATGGTCGACAGACTGGAGTCTCCTACTGAAGCTTATTTAATGGAGCGTCTGAGCCGTTGTGGTACTATTGACCTTCGGGTTGATTATCTTCGTCCGGGACGCGGTACCGAGTTCATAGCCAGCGCAACCATTATCCGCTCAGGTAATAAAGTAGCGGTGGCACGGATGGAGTTGCACAACGAAGAAGGCACGCACATAGCGTTCGGAACCGGGACTTATCTGGTCGGCTAACGCTGATAAAAAAGGATTCTATCGACATGTCCGATGACGCTGTTCGGGCGCGGCAAGGCGTTTTTTTCGCACTTGCAGCCTATACTTTTTGGGGCATAGCACCGGTTTACTTCAAGCTGGTGAAACAAGTACCTGCGCTAGAGATACTCTCCCATAGAATTATCTGGGCATTTTTGATGGTGTTTGTACTAATAGTTGCCATGAAGCGACTGGACCGCATTCGCCCTATTCTGAAAAGCCGCAAATTAGTACTACGCTTAACCCTGGCAACCTGCCTGCTGGGTGGTAACTGGTTTTTATTTATTTGGGCCGTCAACAGTAACCACATGTTAGATGCCAGCCTCGGCTACTACATTAACCCATTATTGAATGTGGCTATCGGAATGGTGTTTTTTGCCGAACGTATGCGCCGCTTGCAGTTAGTTGCCATTGGTATGGCCGTGGTGGGCGTTACCATCCAAATTGTTACCTTTGGCTCGGTACCCTGGGTGGCTCTGGCTTTAGCCTCTAGTTTTGCCATTTACGGCGCCATTCGCAAACGCCTGCCGGTCGATTCTATTAGCGGACTTTGGCTGGAAACCGCGATTCTATTCCCGGTAATGCTTATTTATCTGTTTGTGTTTGCCGAATCAGCCAGTAGTGATTTAACCGCTAACCCGTGGACGTTAAACCTGTTGCTCGTTGCCGCCGGGCTGGTCACAACCATTCCACTACTGTGTTTTACCGCAGCAGCACAGCGCCTGCGTTATGCGACACTGGGTTTTTTCCAGTATATAGCTCCAACATTAATGTTTGCTTTGGCGGTAGTGGTTTACGGTGAGCCTTTAGAAGAAAGTAAGCTGGTCACTTTCATTATTATCTGGAGTGCGCTGGCACTGTACAGTTTCGATTCTATTATACAGCGCCAGCGTGATCGTAAAGCGAAGAAGAAGTTAGCTTCAGCTGAGGCTGGCATCCATTGAGATTTCAGCCTTCAGCACTTTGCTGACAGGACAGCCTTCTTTCGCTTTTTCAGCCAGTTTCTGGAATTTGTCTTCGTCAATATCCGGAATACTGGCTTTCACCTTCAGATGAATTTTAGCGATACTGAAGCCGTCACCATCTTCTTCTAACGACACTTCGGCTTTAGCATCAATACTGTCCGGCTCATAGCCAGATTCACCCAGCATTAACGAAAACGCCATGGCATAACAGCCTGCGTGCGCCGCACCCAGAAGTTCTTCCGGGTTGGTGCCTTTGCCTTCTTCAAAGCGGCTCTTAAATGAGTACTGGGTACTGTCTAAAACACCACTTTGCGTTGAAACAACGCCTGAACCTTCTTTTATACTACCTTTCCACTGTGCATTTGCAGAGCGTTTCATAAAATGCCTCCGACATTGTATGTATGTACCTTAAAGGTAGTCGAAGAATGCGGTTTTTGATCACCTCTTTACACTTTAGAAAACCGGATCCAGTCGTGCATAAGCAACAACCAGCCACTTGCTGCCGACATTGTCGAAGTTAATCTGAATTCTGGATTGCGGACCGGTACCTTCATAATTCAACACCGTACCTTCGCCAAACTTCGGGTGGCGCACGCGTTGGCCTAATGAATAACCCGTTTGCTCAAAGCTTTCGTGGCTGGCTGCGTTATTGAACCGGCCATAACTGGCGGGCTTTTCTACCCGGGTTTGCAGCCGAACTTCATGCAGAGTGTCCGCCGGTATTTCACTGATAAAGCGACTGACTTTATGAAACAGTTCCTGACCGTAAATACGGCGCTGTTCGGCATAAGTAAGCACTAACTTTTCCATTGCGCGGGTCATACCTACGTAGCAAAGGCGGCGCTCTTCTTCCAGCCTTCCGGGCTCATCCATCGATTGCTGAGACGGGAACAGGCCCTCTTCCACACCGGTCATAAATACTAATGGAAACTCCAGACCTTTCGCACTGTGCAGTGTCATGAGCTGTACGGCATCCTGATATTCATCGGCCTGCTCTTCACCAGCTTCAAGCGAAGCGTGTGCTAAAAACGCATTCAGCGGTGTCATGTCTTCTTCGTCGTCATCCAGAGTGAAGTTTTCACAGGCAGTCACCAGCTCTTTTAAGTTCTCGACCCGGGTTTCCGCTTTTTCGCCTTTTTCGGCCTCGTACATGGCCATCAGACCGCTTTTCTTAATCACCTCGTCGCTCAGGCGGCCTAAGGAAAACTCTTCGGTTTCGTCGTCTAAGTTCTCGATAAAGTCCAGAAACGAACCCACAGCGTTACGCGCCCGCCCGGCCAGCTGCTTTTCGTTGACCATATATTTTGCCGCCTGCCATAAGGACTCTTCACGCTCTCGCGCCGCCTGGCGGATCATATCCATAGTCCGGTTACCAATGCCCCGCGTCGGCGTATTGATCACCCGCTCGATAGCGGCGTCATCGTCGCGGTTGCCCAGAATTCGCAAGTACGCTAATGCATCTTTTATTTCCTGACGGTCGAAGAAACGCAAACCGCCATAAATACGATACGGAACGCGTGCATGCAGTAAGGCTTCCTCTAAAATACGCGATTGAGCGTTACTTCGGTATAAAATAGCGGCGTCTTGCAGCGAACCGCCCTGATCACGCCATTCTTCAATTCTTGCAACAATATAACGGGCTTCGTCCATTTCATTGAAGCCGGCATACAGGTTGATTGGTTCGCCGTCGTTACCGTCGGTCCATAAGTCTTTACCCAGACGCCCCGAGTTATTGGAAATAACCGAGTTTGCGGCGCGCAAAATGGTGCTGGTAGAGCGATAGTTTTGCTCCAGACGGATAGTCTCAGAGCCTTCAAAGTCCGATAAAAACTGATGAATATTCTCGACTTTAGCACCGCGCCAGCCATAAATGGACTGGTCATCGTCACCGACAATGGTCACACTGTTCTGGCTGCCAGCCAATAAACGGATCCAGGCATACTGGATTGAGTTGGTGTCCTGAAACTCGTCGACTAGAATATGGCGGAAGCGGTTTTGATAATGCTCGCGGACAATGCGGTTATTCCGCAGTAACTCGTGCGCACGCAGCAGCAATTCGGCAAAATCCACCAGGCCTGCACGGTCACAGCTTTCCTGATACAAAGTGTAGATTTCTTTTAAGGTTTGCTCTGTAGGATCGTAGGTTTCAATGTGCTGCGGGCGCAGACCTTCGTCTTTTTTACCATTGATGTACCACTGCGCCTGCTTTGCCGGCCAGCGTTTATCATCCAGGTTTAAGCTTTTAATTAAACGTTTAATGAGCCGTTGCTGATCATCGCTGTCAATTATCTGAAAGTTTTGCGGCAGACCAACGTCCATATAATGGGCTCGTAATAAGCGGTGCGCCAGACCATGGAAGGTACCAATCCACATACCACGCACCGAGCTGCCCACCAGTTGCTCAACCCGTCCGCGCATTTCGGCTGCCGCTTTATTGGTAAAGGTAACAGCCAGAATACTAAAGGGCGAATACTGCCGCTCCTGAATAAGCCAGGCAATGCGATGCACCAACACACGGGTTTTACCACTACCGGCTCCGGCCAGAACCAGCATGTGACCGTCGGTTGCAGATACGGCCTGCTGCTGTCGTTCGTTTAAATCTGCCAGAAGCGGGTGTGTACTCATTAGCGGTCACCTAAATCATTATTGAGAACTGTATTACGTTATGCCGTCAGTGTAATAGTGCATCACTGTATAAGCAACCAGTAGTTGTTCGCCGGCTTTAATCCAATAAAAGCCGTTGTAGCTGATTCAGGTTATGCAAAGTAACGGTTGGCAACACCGATAAGTGCGCAGTGGTTCCCAGCCCCGAGGTTAGCCAGGCCGACTGCCAACCATGACGCTGCGCGCCAAGAATATCGGAATATGGATGATCTCCCACATGTAAGAACTCATGCGGTTGCAACTCAGGTAACTTTCGTTCAGCGGCGGCGAACATATCGGGCAGGGGTTTGCCGCGAATGCCGTCTCCGGGCTGAATCACCAGCTCGAAGTACTTAGCCAAACCAATTTTATCCGCATTAACATTGCCATTACTCAGCGCAATTAATTTGTAACGCTGCGACAGAGCCTCCAATAATTTTATACTGTCTTGTGGCACTTCAAAGTTACTGCGCTCGGACAGAAACACATCCATAATGGTATTCGCGGCCCGTGCCGAATCATCAACACCGAACTTCTCTAACCCCAGTTCCAGGGTCTTCAGGCGCAGTTTGGTCATATCGCTGGCAAGAGTTTCATCAGTACGGCTAACCTCATCACGGAAGCGGCGCCAGTGGTGCATGTCCCACTCAGCAGTTTGCGGGTATTGTTCCGCAATATAGCTGTGAGCGACTTCTTCCGTACGCTGCATAACCGGCACGTTGTCATAAAGCGTGTCATCTAAATCAAAACTGATAACTTTGGGTAAATGCCAACGGCGGTGGAACTGCATAACGCGTTACTCTTATTTGATAAAAGTTAAGTCGATTTTTTCCGGGCGCGCGGGTGGGCGCTGTCATAAACACTGGCTAAACGTTTAAAGTCCAGATGAGTATACACCTGAGTTGTGGATAAGTTAGCGTGTCCAAGCATTTCCTGCACAGCGCGCAAATCACCACTGGATTCCAGCATATGAGAGGCAAACGAATGCCGTAACTTATGCGGGTGCAAGTCACCCACCACACCTTGTTGTTTGCCCCAGTAATTCAGCCGCTGCTGCACAGTACGGGGGCTAATACGCTGTAGCCTTTTGCTCACAAAGAGCGCCAGCTCAGGCTTTTGATTTAACCAGGCCTGACGCACTGACAACCATTTTTTTAAGGCTTTTTCAGCACAACGACCAAAGGGCACAATACGCGTTTTGCTGCCTTTACCGGTCACCCGTAATTGCATCATACGGTGGTCAATGTGGTCTAGATCAAGACTCACCAGCTCCGCCAGACGAATACCACTGGCATAGAGCAGCTCCATCATGGCGGCATCGCGAATGGCTAAATCATCATCTGTGGGTAAATCCAGTAAATGAGAAATACTATCCACATCGAGGTTTTTAGGTAACCGTTTGGGAATTTTAGGTGCCGATACTGACATCGCCGGGTTGTCATCCATAGCGTTAGATTCCACCATGAACTGACAGAAAGTGCGCCATGCCGATAGTTTTAAAGCGATACTGCGTTCACCCAGCCCATTGCGCCGCCAACCGACTAAAAGCCGTTCAATAACAGGGACACGCAGCGCTTTAGGTTCCGTTATTTTTTGCAGTTCAAGAGCAGTCAGATCAGCGGCGATAAGGCGCTGATAGTTCTTTAGCGTTAGCTCCGCTAAGCCCCGCTCTCCCTGAAGTTGTTGCATCCATTTTTGCTGCCAGTCATGCAGCTTCATGGTTTTGCAGTAGCCCTGGTAACAATGCGCTGAGCAGGGCCTGTAGCTGATTGATCAGTAACTTGTCCATGGCCGGCTCGAAGTGACTGGCGTTAGTATTACCAACCGCCAGCATCCCCAGCTCACCGTTGTCGCCCAACAACAGCAGTGCCACTGAGGCTATTTCTTCGTCCTGAAACAACAGCTTATGCTCTTGCTCCGTTAAGCGACCGAGATAAATAGAACTTTCATTGAAACGTTTGCTTAGTAGCTTTTTGTGAGTGTCGGAAGCAAAGCTGTATTGCTCGCCTAAATCCACCGGGCTGTCGAAAAACTTCAAGGACAAGGCCGGCATTTCCAGCTCATTCTCAAAGGTGTTTTGCAGTTCATCCAGAACCTGACTCAGGCTCTGACAGCGCAACAGACTGACGTATAAGTTGCTGTAAGCCGAGAAAATAGCTTCATTGCGGCGCGCGTTTATCATCAGCTCGGTAATTTCTTCTTCCAGCTGCTGTACGCGCAAACGCAGTTTTTGTTGCTGCCGTTCAATTAACGAGACGGCGCCTTTTTCACTGTGTTGAAACTGTAACTGAGCCAGTAAGTCATCATTTCTCGTGAAAAAATCAGGGTTCTCTTGTAAGTATTCTCTTATAAGGCTGTCGTCTAAACGTTCATTTGCAATCATTTTCGATTCGCTACTCATAACACCATTTGTCCATCGTAAACTAATTCTGCGGGGCCGGTCATTTTTACAGGCTGCCCCTGCTGCCAACGGATAATTAAGTCCCCGCCGGGCAAGCTGACTTTTACTCGCTCATTTAATAAGCCTTGCTGAATGCCGGCTACAGCTGCCGCACACGCACCACTACCACAGGCCATGGTTTCACCTACGCCACGCTCAAACACGCGCAGTTTAATTTCGTCAGCCGATACTTTCTGCATAAAACCTACATTCACGCTTTCCGGAAAACGCTCATGCGCTGCCAGAGCCGCTCCCAGAGTTTCCACGGGCGCCGTGTCGACGTTATCCACGGCAATAACACAATGTGGATTGCCTAACCCCAGAACACCACAAAGAACCGTTTCTTCTTTTACTCTTAAAACATAGGTCTGTTCTGCTTTTTGCGCTTTAAAAGGCACCGCCGCCGGTTCGAATAAGGGTTCGCCCATATCCACCGTCACCTGACCGTCTTTCTCTAAGTGCAGAACCATTTTTCCGGCCTTGGTACTGACTTTAAGGTGATTCTTATTGCTTAAGTTTTTAGCTTTTACAAACTTCGCAAAGCAGCGGGCACCATTGCCACATTGAGCAACTTCGCCGCCATCGGCATTAAAAATGCGGTAGTGAAAATCCAAATCAGGGTCATAGGGCGGCTCAACTAACAGCATCTGATCAAAACCAATGCCCGTGTGCCGGTCTGCCCAGCGACGTATTTGGTCTGGGTTCACATATAAATTCTGAGTGACGTTATCCACCACCATAAAGTCGTTGCCGAGCCCGTGCATTTTTGAAAAATGTAATAACATTTTTATTGGCCTTCCTGGTGTAACAAGTGCTCGCCCCGGACGAGATCGTTAAAGCTTTCACGTTCGCGGATCAGTGTAGCATTATCACCTGAGACCAAAACCTCGGGCGGGCGGCCACGACTGTTATAGTTAGACGCCATAGTAAAACCATAGGCACCGGCATGTTTAATGGCCAGTACGTCGCCCTGTTGCACATTTAAATGCCGTGCGTGTCCGAAAAAGTCGCCGGTTTCACACACCGGGCCGACAATATCATTCAACTGGTCGCCGCCGCGCTTATTTTCGTGCGCGGGTAAAATGTCGTGCCAGGCCTGGTACAAAGACGGACGTATTAAATCGTTCATGCCGGCGTCAACCAACACAAAGTTCTTATCTTCTGAGGGTTTAATGTATTCCACTGTGGTCAGCAAAACACCCGCGTCTGCGGTAATAGCACGACCGGGTTCCAGTACCAAAGTAATTTGCGGGTAATTCTCGGCTAACTTGACCAGTTCCTTTAAATAAAAGGACTTATCCAACGGCTCTTCCGGCTGATACGCCACACCAAAACCGCCACCTAAATCCAGGTGTGTCAGCTGGACACCGTCTTTTTCCAGTTCCGAAACCAGGTTAAACATGCGCTGCGCGGCATCGAGGAAAGGCTCAGCTGTCATTATTTGTGAGCCAATATGGCAGTCCGCACCAATTAAATTAATATTAGGTAGGCTATGCGCCTTCAGAAAAACCGGCTTGGCCAGTGACATGCTAATGCCAAACTTGTTGGCTTTCATGCCTGTGGCAATGTACGGATGCGTTTTGGCATCAACGTCGGGGTTCACTCTTAACGACACCGGAGCCTGTTTGTCCATGGCGGCAGCAATGTCCTGAATACGCTCAAGCTCCGCCTCAGACTCTACGTTAAAGCAGCCAATGCCCGCTTCCAGCGCCATAATGATTTCGTCTTTTGACTTCGCTACACCGGAAAAGACCACGTCGCCAGCTTTACCACCAGCCATGAGTACGCGCTGAAGCTCGCCACCGGAAACAATATCGAAACCTGCGCCATGCTCAGCCAGTAACTGCAAAATAGCTAAATTGCTATTGGCTTTTACTGCATAACACAGCTTATGAGGTGCGGGCCAGTATTGCTGAAACTCACGCCAGTTTTTTAGAATCTGACCTTTGGAATAAACATACAAAGGCGAACTAAAACGCTCAATAAGACTCTCGACGTCGCAGTTTTCAATATGAAACTGACCATTTTTATAGTCAATTAATTCGCTCATTTGGTGTCTTCCGCTGGCGGCTCTGCAGGTGTATTTTGCTCTGGCATAGGCTCAGGCGTCAGTGGTCCTTTCTGACCACAACCGACTAAAGTCATTAAAATGGCTGATAGCACCAGCGTCTTGATTACAATTCGACTAAACATCGCTAAACTATAGGTATTCCGTTTGGGTTTCTATGATGCCTATCATCGCACCAGATACCTAAAAAGTCATTAATCGTCGTAAAGGAAAACGAATGACCCAACGCGTTAGAATTGCAACACGCAAAAGCAAGCTGGCTTTATGGCAGGCTGAACACATTCAACAACGCCTTGAAGAGCTGCATCCGGGCCTGTCGGTAGAGCTGGTTCCTATGTCTACCAAGGGCGATGTCATTCTGGATACCCCGCTGGCAAAAATTGGCGGTAAAGGCTTGTTCGTAAAAGAACTGGAAGTGGCGATGCTGGAAGGCCGTGCTGATATTGCCGTACACAGCATGAAAGACTTACCGGTTGAGTTCCCGCCGGGGCTGGAGCTTCACACCATTTGCGAACGCGAAGATCCGCGCGATGCTTTTGTATCCAACAACTACAAAAACCTTAATGAGCTGCCGGAAGGCGCAGTAGTCGGAACCTGTAGTTTACGTCGCCGCTGCCAGGTAAAAGAGCAGTTTCCACATTTAGTCATAAAAGATTTACGCGGCAACGTTCAAACACGTTTACGCAAACTGGATGAAGGTGAATTTGATGCCATTATCCTGGCGGCATCGGGTCTCATTCGACTGGAGCTGGGAGACCGCATTACCTCCTTTATTCCGGTGGAGCAGTCATTACCGGCTAATGGACAAGGCGCACTGGGTATTGAGTGCCGCAGCGATGACGACGAAATGAAAGCCTTACTTGCACCGCTGCAATGTCAGGAAACCCGTACCCGGGTGTTAGCTGAACGGGCAATGAACCGCGGGCTGGATGGCGGCTGTCAGGTGCCTATTGGTGCTTATGCAGAGCTGGAAGGTGATGAAGTCTATTTACGCGGCCTGGTTGGTGAACCTGATGGCGGAAAAGTGCTTCGTGATGAAGTGCGCGGCCCGGCGTCTAAAGCCGAAGAGTTAGGTTCAGAGCTTGCTGAGCGGTTACTTAAACAAGGTGCAGCTGAAATTCTGAGCGCAGTCTATGACAGTGAATCCAGTCACTCATAAAGCGGTTTTACTGCTGCGTCCGGGCAAGAGTCCGGACGACTTTACCCAACAGCTGCGCAAAACTGGCAGAGAATGCTTTGTTCACAGTTTTATTGAGATAGAGCCTTTACCTGTGAATAAAGAGCAGCTGACCCAGATTAAACAAAAGCATTGGGACGGCATTGTTATTGTCAGTAAAAATGCAGCTCATTATGCCTCCCGGGCTGGTTTTAGCGGGGTTCCTTCTAAATATTATGCAGTCGGTCCGGGAACCGCTTCTTTTGCGTGCAAACATTTAAACACTGCCGTGAGCTGTCCGGCCTTCATACATCAGTCGGAAGGGTTGCTGGAGTTGTCTGAATTACAAAAACTGCAGCAACAGAACTGGTTGATCATTCGCGGAGAAGGCGGTCGTGAATTATTGGCGGATGCCATACGAGCTCGCGGAGCTTCTGTCGATTACTGGGAAGTGTATCGCCGAAAACAACTCACATTGAACGACCCTGAACTGATTCAGCAGTGGATAAGCTCAGTTGGTACTATTGTTGTTACCAGCGCTGAACAACTGGGATACTTTTTGTCGTCTATGCCAAACTCTGCCCAAAGCTGGCTGGATAGCTGTCAGTGGATAGTTCCAAGTCATCGCCTGAAAGGTTTGATTCCTTTCGGACAATCAGACAATATCAAAGTGACAGGCAGTGCAGCGGACGCCATATTAATGAATGCGCTAATAGCGGATGGAAAAACTCATGACTGAAGAGAATAAAATTGAGAACGAAGAAGTTCAGAATAATGAACAAAGTAGCGAGAAGAGCACAGAAGAAGAAACCATAACCGCCGAGAAAAGTAGCGGGCGTTTCTTCAAACGCTTAGTCTGGCTTATTGTTTTAATCGCTATTGTCGCCGCCGCATACTGGGGCTATACGCGTTTCCCTGGTTTATTTAAGACAGACTCTGAACAGGTTAGTGAGCAACCGCAGGAAGATCCGATTGAAACGCGCTTTAAACAACTGGAACGTTCCGTTGGAAATCTGGAACAACAACTACAGAACACCGTGCAGTCCCGCGAACTGGATAGGTTGAGTAACACCGACCAACAACTGCAGCGGGAACTGACGAGTTTGCGTCAGAGCCTCGAAGATCTTCGTGACGACATGCGCAAAACGCCTGCCGAAAAAGCGGCTTACTGGCGTCTACTGGAAATAAAACAAACCTTATCGGCGGCTGCACGAATGATGTGGAGCCAGGACGACTACAAAGCGGCGCTGCAACTTTTGAAATTAGCCGACCAACAGTTGGCGGGTATCGACAGTCGTAACGCAATTCGTACCCGCGAGAAGCTAGCGGGCGATATTGAGCGAGTGAATGCCGCAGTTAAAGCAGACAATACTGACCTGGCAATGCAACTCGTGGGTCTGCAACAACGCGTGTCAGACCTGCCCGACGAAGTAAACAGTAATCAACAGCGCTTAAGTTCTGACACCCAGAATGTCAGTGGTGATGTTAATGACTGGCAAACGAACCTGAGTGCTAACTGGCAGTCCTTCCTTGATAACTTTATCCGCATTCAACCCGTAGACAGCGATCCTAAACCTCTGCTGAGTGCGACCCAGCGCACAGCAATAAACGAACGCATTCAACTACTCTTTACTCTGGCTCAACAGGCGGCTGTAAAGAATAATGATGAATTGTGGCAGAGCTACCTGGACCAATTATCTAAGCTAATTGCGCAGGTAAAAGGCGATGGTGCAGCTTCACAGGATATTATTTCGCGTATTCAGTCACTAGGCCAGGAAGACTTTGAACAGCAGAGTATAGAGCAGCTTGAATCGCTGGACTTCATCGCTCAGGCTATTGAGCAGGGAGATGCCTCATGAAATGGATCATAGCTCTGGTTGTCATCATTATATTGGGGGCCATTATTGGACCACTCGCGTCGGGTAACGCGGGCTATGTTTTAGTTCAGTTTGCCGGAGTAGCGATTGAGACAACCGTAGTCGGCCTGTTTGTCGTTACTATTGTGGCAATTGCCGTACTCAGTGTTGTGGTGTCGTTACTGCGCCGGCTGCTTAGCAAAACCCGCCAGGGTCGGAAGTGGTTGGCAAATCGAAGCGAACGTAAAGCTCAGAACATTTTTCAGCAGGGCATACGCGAGCTGCTCGATGACAATCCCGAAAAAGCAACTGAGAGCCTGTCTAAGGCTTACAAAAAATCTCCTGATAACAACATTGCCGCGTTAACTGCAATTGCCGCCTGCCTCAATAAAGACGCCGGAAAGGCAACTTACTGGCACGATGAAGCAGGGGCATTTTATGATAATGCAGATACACTGCTTCAGCTTGTTTCTATTGAACAGTCAGTAAAAAAAGACCCGACAGAAGCGGATAAAGAGATGCGAAGCTTATTAGAAGCTAAGCCACACTCTGCCAATGTACTTAAGTTAGCTTATCGGGTCTTTAAAGCGTCGGGAAACTGGCAGCAACTGAAAGAGCTATTACCTGAGTTGCGCCGTGTAACCGACCTTGCTCCAGCCGAATTTGACCGTCTTGAATATCAAGTCTATTTTGAACGCTTTGTTGCTGAGGGTCGCAAAAGTAACGAGATGCTGTACAACGAATGGCGCAGCCTTCCCAGTAAACAACGCAGCGACGCAACCATCAGGTTGAGTTATGCCGCCGCGTTAAAACATTTAGGTGATTACGAAGTCTCTGCCAGAGTGGTTTTAAAAGGATTAAAAAGAGGGGAGTTGCAACCAGCTGCCGTTAACTCTTTGCATTTATTTAATGCGAAATCGGAGAAGTTGCTGGAGTTTGTTCAAGCTCAGTTGAAACAAGATCCGGAAAATAGAGATTACCTCTATGCTCTTGCACAAATCGCTATGGATAATCAGGATTTCTCGTTAGCGCAACGTGCTTTGAAAAAGTTAGCAGAAATTGAACCCAGCAGTCACGTCTACCGCTTATTGGGCAATGCTTATCATGCTCTTGGTGATAGTCAGCTAGCTGCTAACGCCTATAAAGAGGCGTTAGCTCACTAGTTAAGCGTTGGCGCTGTAATTATTGACGTATACCTTCAATTGACAGCGTCAGCTCAACTTCTTTAGCCGTTGGGCCTAAGTTATAGTCAATTCCGTAATCGGCCAAGGTTAGGTCTACTTCACCTTCGAAGCCACGACGGAATCCGCCCCATGGATCTTTACCTGCACCAACATGCTCAACTTCGATAGCTATCTCTTTGGTTACACCATTAAGGGTGAATTCACCATACATAGTGCCTTCACCTTTATCGTCATCGTCCGGAACATACTTAGTACTTTTGAACGTTGCAGTAGGGTGCTCAGAAACACTCAAGAAGTCATCGCCACGTAAGTGTTTGTCACGCTCAGCGTGGTTAGTATCAACGCTGGAGGTATCGATTGTAACGTTAACAGAGGCATTCTCCGGTGCATTCTCGTCATAGCTAAAGGAGCCTTCGAAGTCGTTAAAACGGCCGTATAACCAACTGTAGCCTAAGTGACTAATTTTAAACTCAATAAAGGCGTGTTGACCTTCAGTATCAATTTTATAGTCTTCAGCTATAGCTGCCGACGTAAATAACGCACTACCCGCTACAGCGGCTGCAACTAATGTCTTTTTCATTATGATTTCCTCTTAGTTTTTCCAAACATTCGAATAAGTGTGCTGTCTCTATTAATAAAATGATGTTTCAGCGCTGCTAACCCATGCCCACCAGCCAGGATCACTAAAGACAACGCTGAATACCAATGTATGTCACCAGCAATATCTTCTTGCTTTGGTAAATCGGTTATTACTGCTGGTACCGAGAACCAGTCAAATACGCTGATAGAACTACCATCTGCTGTTGAAATCAAAAAACCGCTAATCATTACTGTGAATAGCAGTAAATAAAGTAAAAAGTGGCCTGCTTTTGCTCCTAACCGCTCGAACTTGCTACCTAAAGGTTTAGGCTTAGTATTGGTTAAAGTCCAGAACACTCGTAAAACCGTTACAATAAGTAAGGTAATGCCAAACGATTTATGCCACCAGGGACCCAGACGATACCACTCGTCGTAGTAGGTCAGAGTTAGCATCCACCAGCCTAAAGCAAATAAACCAAATATTATTAAGGCCGACAGCCAGTGAATTAATACTGCTGTCAAACCGTATTTATCTGATGTGTTTTTCCACATAAAGTTTTCCTGATTTGTCTAAGTTTTATATTAGTTCATATTTATAGAATGAAAATACGTATTATTAGTAGATTAACATCTAATTAATAGAATGTAGTAGCCTGATGCTCTTGCATCAGGTGGGGAGGTTGGGGGTTAAACCCGGGGTATATTATGAGAGCGGATCTTGGCCGACACGCGTCACTGCAGCTATAAACTGAGCAGGGAGACTAAGTACGG
>Ga0208813_1000167_pt1 | contig 62349 bp, 56 predicted proteins | sample MalvireepMed_904_FD_184250 | JGI IMG/M metagenome (GOLD analysis project Ga0208813, IMG submission 184250) | Marine viral communities from the Global Malaspina Expedition - Malaspina viral metaG DeepMed_904 (SPAdes) (version 2) | ecosystem: Environmental > Aquatic > Marine > Oceanic | place... | reverse complement strand
CGCCTGACGACCATAGCGAGCGTGAACCACCTGATCCCATGCCGAACTCAGCAGTGAAACCGCTTAGCGCCGATGGTAGTGTGGGGTCTCCCCATGCGAGAGTAGGTCATCGTCAGGCACTTATACCACAAAAAACCCAGCCCATCGGCTGGGTTTTTTGTTTGTGCGCTCGATAAGCGCCATGACCCAAGCCCCGTGCACGCTGTGCTCGGGGCTTTTTGCTGTGGGCATGCTAAGACGCGGAATAATCCATAAAAGCCGCTCTTTATGAGCGGCTTTTATGGCTGTGTAGCAATGGCTGAGGTTAATCTCTGCGGTGTTGGCAAATGCCACCCGCCCAGGTTTCATAAATGGCGCGGTCGTCAGCAAGCATCATCAGTGCAAATAAACGCTCGCCAAGCGTGTTGCAGTGTTGGATGCGGCGCTCAAGGAGCGATGTAGCATGAGGATCAATAACCACAAAATCTGCTTCATAGGAGGGGGCAAGCTGGCCAACCTGACTGTTCAGCGAGAGTGCCTTTGCATTACCGTGGGTTAATCCGTAGAAGCCTTGCCAAGCGGTAAGCGGCTGCCCGCGTAGTTGACCAACCTGATAGGCACTTTTCAAGGTGCCAAAGCCTGATAGGTCCGTACCTGCGCCAATGTCACTGGCATAGGTAAATGCCATCCCAGTCTCTTTCGCCGCTTCTCGATCAAAGAGTCCGCTGCCAAGAAAAAGGTTGGAGCTAGGGCAAAAGGCAATATTAGCGCCCCGCTCGGCCAAACGCTTGCGCATTCCGTTATCAAGGTGGATGCCATGGGCAAAAGTACTGCGTGGTCCTACTAGGCCAGCTTCTTCATAAACAGAGAGGTAGTCCCTGCTGCCTGGGAAGAGTTCGGCGACCCAGTCTAACTCCCCGCTGTTTTCAGCCAAGTGAGTTTGTAACCACAGAGTAGGGTCATTGCGAAGCAGGGCACCAGCAGCATCCATCTGTGTCTTGGTAGATGTCGGCGCAAACCGTGGCGTGACGCTGTAACCAAGACGCTGCTTGCCGTGCCAGTCTTCAATCAAACGCTCTGTATCGGTGATTCCCGTCGAGCCGTCCATCAGCGCATCAGGCGCGTTGCGATCCATCAAGACTTTTCCTACCAGCATACGCAGCTGGCGTTTTTGGCAAGCCGTGAAGAAGGCATCTACCGAGCCTGGGTGGCTCGAGCCGAACACTTGGGCTGTCGTTGTGCCTGCACGGAGCATTTCGTCTAGAAAGGCATTAGAAAGTGCCTCTGCATGGGCGTGGCTGGCAAACCGACACTCCTCAGGAAAGGTATAGTCATTCAACCAGTCCAGCAGCTGACGCCCGTAGGAGGCCATGATATCAAGCTGAACGTAGTGCACATGGGTATCAATAAACCCAGGCATAATCAGTCTGCCGCGATAATCGAGCACTTGGCTATTTGGAGGTAGCTGGTCAATGAGGTCGGCATAGTGCCCAATCGCTTGGATATGGCCCTCTTTAAGCCATAAAAGACCGTCGCCGTAGTGCTTAAGACTGCCCGGTTGAGGCAAGTTGCCGTCGCCTGGGTCGCGGGCAAAGCTAACTAGCTCCGCACGGATAAACGTATCAGTAGAAGTCATATTAACTCGGGTTTGTCGCAGTATCGTGAAATAGAGAGCGTAGTGCGTCAGGCTCAAGCCCGCGGTTTTGGTCGGCAGTGGGTTTATCAGTAAGCCATAAAAGCTCAGTGACCACTGTCATAGCAATCGCGTAGGGCGTTTTATTACTGAGTTTGGTGCCATGAACAGCGCCAATAGGGCAGCGCACACGCTGTATTTCTTCTAGCTTATAACCATCGCGTTTCAAACGACTTTGAAAGCTAGTCCATTTGCTATCAGAACCAATCAGCCCGATAGAGGCTATGTCAGCGCGTCTAAGTAGCGCCGCTATCAGTGCGTAGTCCTCGTCATGGTTATGAGTGAGTACCAGGACATGGCAATGTGGTGGAAGTGCTAAAACGCTCTCTTGGGGGCTTGTTAGTGTGTGACAGCTAAGGCGAGGCTGCTGGTCATCTTGTTTGTCAAATATATCGGTACGGCTATCGTACCAATCAAGGTGCCAGGGCAAAGGAGCGCTGAGTTTAACGATCTCGCAACCCACGTGACCGGCCCCAAAGAGCGCAATGTGACTGGAAACGCCGGGAAATACTTCCAGTAGTACGTTAACAAAGCCGCCGCAGCACTGGCCGCTGCGCCCACCCAGCGAGAAAGCCTCTAAATGAAAGCCAGCGCTGCCTTGTTGCAAGAAGTCTCGGGCGGCGCTGATGGTTTGCCACTCAAATGTTCCTCCTCCCAGCGTATCGAAAATAGTATCAGCGGTGATCACCATTCGCGCGCCCGGCTCACGAGGAGTCGAGCCCGCGCTGGTCACCTGAGTTGCCAGCACGTGAGGAGTACCGCTGAGCTGCAGGCGGTTCAGCGCAGCGTGCCATGCTTCGGGCGCTTGCGTCATAACGCTTTATTCCTAATGGCATTGGCTGTCAGCATGACTCTTTCAGGTGTAGCTGGCGTGTCCAGGTGAGGAGAGACGCGATAATCCGCTAGGCTTGCTAGTGCATCCCGAAGTGCAGACCACACGCACATACCTAACATAAAGGGCGGTTCTCCCACCGCTTTGGAACGGTAAAGACTTGCCATAGAGTTTGGGTGCCCCTCCAACAGATCGACATTGAATACTTTCGGTAAGTCGCCATAGGTAGGGATTTTATAAGTGGCTGGCCCATCGCTGACGAGCACTCCCTTGGCGTTCCACTTCAGCTCTTCGCTGGTCAGCCAGCCCATGCCTTGAATAAACCCACCCTCTACTTGGCCAATATCAATAGCAGGGTTCAGTGAGTTGCCTACATCGTGTAGTACGTCAACACGGTCAACCAAATACTCCCCGCTGAGTGTATCTACACTCACTTCAGCCACTGCCGCGCCGAAAGCGTAATAATAAAAAGGGCGGCCTTGGCCTGTAGCCCGGTTGTAATGGATTAACGGCGTGGCATAAAAGCCTTTCTCAGAAAGAGAGACACGGTTCAAATAGGCGGTTTGAACGAGTTCGCCCCAAGGAATTCGACGCTCACTTTCGCCAATGCCAGCGATGAGCATGCCATGCTCTAGCCTCATGCCTTCTCTATCTAACCCGCCCTCAAAATGCCCCGCTGCAAACTCAAACAACCGCTCCCGAAGCTTGCTTGCGGCGTCTCGTGCTGCCATACCGTTTAGGTCAGCACCGCTGGATGCGGCGGTGGGTGAGGTATTAGGCACCTTATCTGTGCGGGTAGCGCTGATACGCACGCTGTCCAGGTCTAGTCCAAGCTCTCGGGCAACCACTTGGCAGATTTTTGTGTGCAGCCCCTGGCCCATTTCTGTGCCGCCGTGGTTAATCATGATGCTGCCATCGGTATAGACATGCAGCAGTGCCCCTGCTTGATTAAGATGCTGGGCGGTGAAAGAGATACCGAACTTGACAGGAGTCAGTGCGAGCCCTTTTTTAATAACAGGGCTTGCCGCGTTGTAGTCCCGAATGTGTTGTCGGCGTGCCCAGTAGTCGCTGCTCGTTTCCAGGGTGTCAACCAGCGTGTGCAGAAGCTGCTTTTGGTCAACCTGCTGACCATAGTGGGTGGTATCTCGCCCCTCCCGGTAAAAGTTGCGCTTACGAATCGTTAAAGGATCTTCACCAACGCGGCGGGCAATATCATCCATCGCCGCTTCAATGATCATCATGCCCTGGGGGCCACCAAAACCACGAAAGGCGGTATTTGACGCCGTATGGGTTTTAGCGCGGTGGCCGGTGACGCGGGCATCTCCCAATGAGTAAGCGTTATCCGCGTGGAACATCGCGCGGTCAACGATGGCATCAGAGAGATCTGGTGAATAGCCGCAGTCACCAATAACGGTAATATCGCCGCCTTTGATAACGCCTTGGGCATCAATCGCTAATTGATAGCGGTTATGGAAAGGGTGGCGTTTTCCAGTGGCACGCATATCTTCACTGCGTGGCAGGCGAAGTCGCGTGGCTTTACCGGTACGCCGAGCAATAATGGCGGCAATGCAGGCCCAGGGCGATGCTTGTGTCTCTTTACCGCCAAAGCCGCCGCCCATACGGCGCACTTCTACAGTGACCGCATGAAAAGGAATACCGAGCACTTCCGACACCAATTTTTGGGTCTCACTGGGGTGCTGGTTAGAGGTATGAACCATCACCCCTTCATCCTCCGTAGGCACCACAATGCACGCTTGGCCCTCGAGATAGAAGTGCTCCTGCCCACCGATAAATAGCTCGCCTTCTATAGTTTGTTCGGCTTGCTGTAAGGTAGTTTGCCAGTCGCCCCGCTCCTGCACGTGGGTTGGGCGCACAACCTCTTGACGTCCAGCAGCGGCCACAGGATCTAGGCTAGCCGGCTGTTCGTCGATATGCAGTGTGGCCAGCTTCACGGCTTGGCGAGCTGCCTGTAAAGAGGTGGCAGCCACCGCAAATAGGCATTGTCCCGCGTAACTGATCTCCTGGTCGACAAAAATAGGGTCGCCGGGGAATACCGGCCCAATATCTGTGTGTCCTGGTACATCATGGAGAGTGATCACGTCGACAACGCCAGGCGCCTGTCTTACAGCATCAAGTTCCAGTTTCGTTAGCGTGCCGTGAGCGACAGGTGAAAGGCCGAGCGCCACGTACAGGGCATCTTGGGGTGTTTTAATGTCATCAATATAGGTTGCTTTACCGGTGACATGTTTCTCTGCGCTTTCATGGAAGCTGGAAGCACCGGCTTGCCGTTGCCCGTGGCTATCCACCGTATGGCGAGCCAGTGGACCAGAACCTTGGATATGGTCATGCAGCTCGCGGCGAGCGCGGCTGCTGTCGCCATCAAGCTTAGTGAGCGTACGCATGGAGCATCACCTCTTGATTAGGTACTGAGAGCGATAGATAAAGGCGTTCGAGCAGGTTGGCTGCCACCTGATGACGATAGTGTTGTGTACCGCGCACATCGCTCATGGGATGAAACTCTTCCGATAGCGCCCGCTGTGCCGCTTGAAAGCTCTCTTTCGCGATAGGCTGCCCTGTTAACGCTGCCTCTGTTTGTAGCGCTCGCTTAGGGATGGCCGCCATGCCGCCAAAGGCGATACGAACATCCTGCATAACGCCATCGTCGATACGATAATGGAAGGCTCCTAGTACGGCAGAGATGTCGTCTTCACGCCGTTTGGAGAGTTTCCATACTTTCAGGACGGCGTCGTCCGCCAATTGTGGAATAAATATTCGACTCACGACTTCATCCGCTGCCAGCGCCGTTTTTTTATAATCCAGGAAGAAGTCGCTCAGCGGCAGCGCGCGACTGCCATCCTGGTTAGCCAGTTCTACCCAGGCATTGAGCGCCAGCAGTACGGGCGGGGTGTCGCCAATGGGCGATGCGTTGGCAATATTGCCACCCAGTGTGCCGCGGTTACGCACCTGCTGTGAGCCGAGCCGATGAAGTAGATGTGCAAAGGCGGGATAGTGGGTTTCTAGCAGTGGTTCGAGCTGTGAATAGGTGACGCCTGCGCCTACCCACCAGCCTGGCTGCTCATCAAAGATGGCTTCTTCAATATGGCGTAGCTCATCAACCCGTGTGACATCAATAAGTTGATTAAGCAACGCCAGGCGCTGCGTATTTTCCAGCCACAGATCGGTGGCACCGGCAACAAGGCGTGCAGATGGATAGTGTCGGCGTAGTTCAGTTAGTTGACTCAGTGTCGTGGGCTGAGCAAAAAGGTCCGTGTTGGCTTCCGCAGATTGAGGAGCGGTAAGTGGAGTATGAGCGGGTTGGCTGGCATCAACCCATTGCGGTGCTTTCCAAGAAGACTCCTGCATGCTTAGCGCTGCGTCACGAATAGGCCGATATCCGGTACAACGGCACAAGTTGCCGCCCAGTGCTGCTTCAAGCCGCTCTGGCGTAAGGGGGGCTGGCCGCTGTTGCTGTTGTGAATGTAGCGTAAATAGCGACATTACGATGCCGGGCGTGCAGAAGCCGCACTGGCTGCCATGGCACTCCACCATGGCACGCTGTGCCGGGTGAAGTTCTTCGTCAGTGGCCAAGCCCTCTACGGTTAGCAAGTGCTGGCCATGTAACTGGTGAGCGGGTGTAATACACGCATTCAGGCTTACAAAATGAGGCGCTGTATCGCTTTTAATGGCGACGGTACATGCGCCGCAGTCACCCGATGCACAGCCCTCTTTCGTGCCGGTCATCCCCAAATAGTCGCGTAGCAGCGTTAGAATGCTTGTGTCAGAGGGCACATGACACCGGGTCGGGGTGCCATTGAGCAAAAACTCAATTGTTGCCATGCCAAACTCCGTTATGATTGTTTTGACCGATCGGTCAACAACGTTGAGCTTGGGACAAAAATGCAAATCTTGCAAGACTTTGTTATATGAGATGTGACATGCACTATTAGTGAGCATCGCACTGCGAAATGCACAGTGATGCGACACGCACGCTTGGTAGACATTTCTCGCGATTACACTGCAAGGTTTATTAAAGGAGCTTACTGAATGACGGCTGATACCGCGAACCAAGAAAATGCCAGCAGGGACCGTATTGAACAAACCATATTAAGCGCTGCAGAGCAGGTGTTTTCACAACATGGTTATCGTGGTGCTAGCCTGCAGGCGATTGCAGACCAAGCTAAGCTGCCAAAAGCCAATATTCTTTATTATATGGGGAGCAAGCAGGCGCTGTATGTGCGACTGCTAAATCGGATGATGAATCGCTGGAATGCGGTACTAGAGGATATTACTGAGGATAGCGACCCAGGGCAGGTACTCAGTGATTTTATTCGCACCAAAATGATGCTTGGGCAGCGTTACCCTGAGGGGTCCAAACTGTTTGCCGCAGAGATATTGGCGGGGGCACCTTTCTTAAAAGAGTATCTCGCCGGCGAACTAAAGGAGTGGGTAGCCTCCCGCGCAGTGATTATTCGTCAGTGGTCCCAGCAGGGTAAAATGGACGATGTTGATCCACGTTGGCTGATCTTTCTAATTTGGTCGGCCACTCAGCACTACACGGAATATAGCGCTCAAGTGACCGGCATTCTTGGGGAAGAAGCGCTGAGTGAGGCTGACTTGGCTTCCATTTGTCAGTTCCTTGAGCACGTTATCCTGAAGGGATGCGGTATTACTTCCTCAAATGCAACCTCGCACTGATTCATGACCATATCGCTTCCCATTGAACAACATCTAAGCTCCATTCAAACCATGCTAGCCGAACACACTCGGCTTATTCTGGTGGCTCAACCAGGTGCCGGTAAAACAACCCGTGTCCCGCTAATGTTACTCTCCAGCGCCTGGGCGCAAGGTCAGCGTCTCTTACTGGTAGAGCCGCGTCGTGTCGCCGCTCGCTTGGCAGCCACCTTTATGGCGTCACAGCTCAACGAACAGATAGGTGAAACGGTGGGTTACCGGATGCGGGGCGATAGCAATGTAGGCCCCAATACCCGGCTGGAAGTGGTCACCCAAGGCGTGCTTACCCGCATACTGCAAGACGATCCTTTATTGGAAGGGGTGGCGGGCATTATTTTCGATGAGTTTCATGAGCGAAGCATTGAAGCAGACCTAGGACTTGCGTTAGCACTGGATGTACAAGAGAGCATCCGTGATGATCTTCGGCTAATGGTGATGTCTGCCACATTGGATGTCGCTGCTTTAAAAGGTGTGTTAGGTAGTGACACCCCCGTTATTGAGAGTAGTGGCCGCGAATTTTCAGTGGAAACGCGCTACTGTCCTGTGGAGGCTCATGAATCATTAGATAGGGCTGCCTTGCGAGTCACCAAGGAGGCACTGAAGCGAGAGGGTAGCCGAGATGTGCTGGTAATACTGCCCGGTATCGCAGAAATTTCCCAGCTTGTGCAGGCTCTAGAAAGTAGCAGTATGGATGTTGAGATTCGTGCGCTTCATGGAAGCATGCCGCTCGACGCCCAGCAAGCGGCATTGCGGCCTCTTACAACACGGCAACGTGTCATCGTTTCAACCGCCATTGCGGAATCCAGCGTTACCGTCGATGGCGTCAATAGCGTGATTGATGCTGGCTTAGAACGAGTGCCGCTATTTAACCCTCGCACTGGGCTTACGCGTCTCATGACCCGGCGGGTGAATAGAGCGAGTGCTGACCAGCGACGTGGCCGAGCGGGTAGGCAGCAGCCAGGCGTTTGTTACCGTTTATGGTCAGCTGAGCAGCCGCTGGTCGCTTATGGTGAGCCTGAGATGTTGCAGGCTGATTTATCTAAATTAGCGCTAGAGCTAGCGCTATGGGGTGTGCACTCGCCGAGTGAGCTTTCATGGGTGACACAGCCACCTGAAGGAGCATGGAAAAGTGCCCAAGCGCTGTTGCAGCAGCTTCGCTTAGTAGATAGTGCCGGTATGTTGACCCCGCTGGGTAAACAGAGCGCTCAACTGCCCCTCGAACCGCGTTTAGCTACCATGCTCATTCAAGCGGCATCATTTGAAGCGGTGCCACTTGCCTGTGCCTTAGCGGCTTTAATGGAAGGCAGGGAGCGCATCAATGGCACGCTGCGCGACGCCTTAGCTCAAAGGGTTAACCAGCCTGCGGCTTATCCTCAGTGGCGACATGAAGTAAAGCGATTGTCGAGCCTGATGCGTTCGCCTGTGGCGCGGCACAGCTCCTTGGAGCAGCTTGGTGCGCTGCTTTGCCTAGCATACCCGGATCGCATCGCTCAGCTGATGACACCGGGTCGTTTTAAACTGGCTAACGGTAAAACCGCTACGCTACCTGCTCACCATCCACTGGCTCAAGAGCCTTTTTTAGTGGCAGTGAGTGTAGAGAGCGCTAACAGCGAGGCAGGCATCTATTTAGCAGAGCCTATCACGTTAGCCACGCTGACTAACTTTTACCCCGAGACCCAGCAGTGGGAAGAGCGCATTGTCTGGTCAGAAGAGCAGGGTAAGCTGGTTGGTGAAGCCGTTCAGCGGCACAGCGAGCTTGTGTTAGCAACACGCCCACTGCGTCGGTTGCCTGCCGACGCGGTAGAAAAAGCGCTAATGGCAGCGTTAAAACAGCGTCCCAACATGCTGTTTAACACACAGGTGGTTCAACTGCAGGGGAGAATGGCGCTGCTCTTTGGCGCTTATCCTGAACAGTGGAACGATTGGTCCGACTCTGCGTTGTTAGGCAGTCTCGAGACATGGCTGGCCCCCTATATGGCGGGTCTGACGCGCTTAACGCAGTTGCAAAAACTGCCGTTTCACACGTACTTAATGAACACGCTTGATTGGAAGCAGCAGACTCAGCTAGAGCGCTTAGTGCCCAGTTTGATAGAAGCGCCTAGTGGCAATGCCGTTAAAGTGGATTACACACCCTGCCGGGAAGGCAGGCCACCGGTGCTGGCGTTGAAGCTTCAGGAAGCCTTTGGCTGGCAGGCAACGCCCACCGTAGTGGATGGGCGTGTACCAGTGACACTTCACTTGCTTTCCCCTGCACGGCGGCCACTGCAGGTGACTCAAGATTTGCGAAGCTTTTGGTTGAACGGCTACTCAGAAGTACGCAAAGAAATGCGCGGGCGATACCCAAAGCACCCTTGGCCAGAAGATCCTCTTACCGCTCAAGCCACAGCATATACAAAGCGCCGCCAGCGTTGAAAGGCTTGCCTTTCTTAGTTGCTCGGAGCGTCTTCACGCGGCGTTTCTTCTGGAATTTCACCGGGCTTGCGGTAGCGTACACCGTCGGCTTGGGGCTCTTCATAGCGGCGGTTTTCATCTTCAGGTACTACGCCCAGTACGGTCTCTTGGGAGCCATCTGGCCACGTATAAGTGGTGCAGCCCGCGAGTGGCAAAAGCGGCAATAAGGCGAAACACAGGTGGCGAAGAACGACTCCACGATGCTTGGGCATACACGGCTCCCTTGACAGGCCATTTTGGTTTTAACTTGGTGATGCATAGTGTGAATTGCCGGACTACAAGCCGCAAGCTTATTTACGAGTCGCTAAATTTCCTCCCAAAGGCAGCGTCGAAAGTCGTTCGATAGCTGCGTCATGCCAGCTATGCGGTCAGCATGGGCATCGGCTAGCGTTTTTGCCAATGCCTGATAGTGCTCGTTAGCAAACTCTTTTTTTGATCAAGCTGCTTTTCAGGCAGCACGATTCATAAAATTGCCTATCCTCAACTATAGCTGAGTGCTTCAGGGCAGTTGCCAAATTGAGTATGCAATACCTCAACCTTGAGGGAGGCTCTATGTGGTCAGTGGTTAAGTCAGTATTAGCAGCACTACTAGGTGTTCAGAATGACCGCCAGCGTCAGCAGGATTTTTCAAACGGCAAGCCAGTCGCCTTCATTATCACGGCGGTGGTAGTGACGATGATGTTTGTGCTGCTCTTAGCAGGTATTGCGATTTATGCAGCGGGATGAAGCGTTGAGAGGCATCACGATAGTAGTTCGTGACGAATGCCACATGTTTTCTATACTGATCGATATCACTTAACCCTGACCTAATAAAAGGGTTGGCGAGAACAACAAGAATAAAGGAGGTTTCTATGCGCTTACCGTGGCAATGGCTTCTCACCATTACCAGTGTCGCAAGTCTCTCTCAAGCCCACGCTAGCAGTTGGAATATGCCGGTGGGGGTCACTGATACCAGCCGCAATATTTTTGGCCTACACATGACCATATTTTGGGTGTGTGTAGTGATTGGGGTGATCGTCTTTGGTGTCATGTTTTACTCCTTGTTTCGCTATCGCCACTCTAAAGGAGCCAAAGCTGCCCGCTTCCATGAACATACCTCCGTTGAAGTGCTGTGGACGGCCATTCCCATTTTGATCTTGGTAGGTATGGCGGTACCTGCGACGGCCACGCTTAAAAATATGTATGACGCCTCTGAAGCGGATCTAGACATTATGATCACGGGGCAGCAGTGGCGCTGGCGTTACGAATACCTAGGAGAGGACATTGCCTATACCTCGAACTTAAGCACCACACGCGAACAGATTCGAGGCGAATCCGAGCGAGACGAGCACTATTTGCTCGATGTTGACGAGCCTCTCGTGCTGCCTATTAATCGCAAAGTACGCTTTCTGATGACATCAGACGACGTGATTCACTCCTGGTGGGTTCCAGAGCTTGCTGTTAAACAAGACACCATTCCTGGCTTTATTAATGAAAATTGGGTGCAAATTAACGAGCCTGGTATCTATCGTGGCCAGTGTGCCGAGCTGTGTGGTGTGAATCATGGCTTTATGCCCATTGTGGTGCATGCCATGGAAGAAGCGGAGTTTGAAACATGGCTTGAAGAGCGCAAAGAGGCTGCTGAGCAAGAGGCAATGGGTGTTGATCGCGAATGGGCTATAGAGGAGCTAATGGCTCGCGGTGAAGAGGTGTATCAATCTATTTGCTCTTCCTGTCATCAAGGCGAAGGGCAGGGCGCACCGCCAGCCTTTCCAGCGCTCGCCGGAAATGAACAGCTTATTAATGAACTCGACTGGCATTTGGATCGCGTGATTAACGGTGTTTCTGGAGCCGCCATGCCTGCTTTCCGCAATACGCTGAATCCGGTAGAGATAGCGGCTGTTGTGACCTATACGCGCAACGCTTGGGGGAATGAGACTGGTGATACCGTTCAGCCAGCTACGGTGGCCGAGCGTATTGCCCAGTAGGTGTTGACCAACTTCTTCTACTAAAACGACAAGCATGCGGAGAGACATATGGCGCCCAAACTACCTCCACAACACTCACTGCAGCATAGTTCGTCTGCCGTGGCTGGTGGCCAGTCTCAGGAGGGCCAGTCGCATTACCCTCATGCAGCCCAACCCAAAGGCTTGATGCGTTGGCTGCTGACCACCAATCATAAAGAGATTGGCTCGCTATATCTGATTTTCTCGCTCACGATGTTTTTTGTCGGCGGCATTTTTGCGCTCGTGGTTAGGGCTGAGCTATTTCAGCCTGGTTTGCAGTTGGTAGAGCCCGAGTTCTTTAACCAGATGACCACCATGCATGGCCTAATTATGGTGTTCGCAGCCGTTATGCCAGCGTTTACAGGCCTAGCTAACTGGATGATTCCGCTGCAAATTGGAGCCCCTGACATGGCCTTGCCGCGGCTAAATAACTTCAGTTTTTGGCTACTTCCGGTCGCTTTTACCCTGCTGCTGTCTACTCTTTTTATGCCTGGGGGCGGCCCCAATTTTGGCTGGACATTTTACGCTCCGTTATCAACAACGTATGCGCCAGCTTCAACGACTTTTTTTATTTTAGCACTGCATATGGCAGGCATTAGCTCTATTTTGGGGGCGATTAATATCATCGCGACCATCCTGAATATGCGTGCGCCTGGCATGCGCATGATGGATATGCCGCTATTCGTTTGGACATGGCTGATTACGGCATTTCTACTTATCGCCGTTATGCCGGTGTTAGCGGGCGTCATTACCATGATGTTAATGGACATTAACTTTGGGACTAGCTTCTTTGATGCAGCGGGCGGAGGAGATCCTGTCTTATTCCAGCATCTGTTCTGGTTTTTTGGCCACCCAGAAGTCTACATCATGATCCTGCCAGCATTTGGCATCGTGTCGGCGATTATCCCTACATTTGCTCGTAAGCCCTTATTTGGCTACGCCTCGATGGTTTATGCCACTGGAGCCATTGCGCTGCTGTCATTTCTGGTGTGGGCGCACCATATGTTTATTGTAGGACTGCCGTTAACGGCGGAGCTTTTCTTTATGTACTCCACCATGCTGATCGCTGTGCCAACAGGGGTGAAGGTATTTAACTGGGTGACAACGCTATTCCGCGGGTCGATTAGTTTTGAGCCCCCTATGCTTTTTGCGTTGGCGTTTGTAGTGCTATTTACCATTGGCGGCTTTTCAGGCCTGATGTTAGCCATCGCACCTGCCGATTTTCAGTACCACGATACCTACTTTGTGGTGGCGCACTTCCACTATGTATTGGTGCCTGGCGCGATCTTCGCCATCATGGCGGGCGTTTACTACTGGTTGCCTAAATGGACAGGCCATTACCCTAACGAGCGTCTGGCGCAGTGCCACTTCTGGTGCTCAATCATTGGGGTCAATCTAACCTTTTTCCCCATGCATTTTGCCGGTTTGGCAGGCATGCCTAGGCGCATCCCTGATTATGCGCTGCAATTTGCCGATTTTAATCTGCTCTCAAGTATTGGCGCCTTCTTCTTTGGTGCCTCGCAACTACTTTTTGTGCTGGTGGTAGTGCTGTGTGTACGAGGTGGCCAAAAAGCGCCTGCAAAAGCTTGGGAGGGTGCTGTTGATTTAGAGTGGAGTGTGCCTAGCCCTGCGCCGTTACACACCTTTGAAACGCCGCCGGTATTTCACCGTGCTCAATCGCACGATTAATGCATAAAAGCGTTGGAGAAGGCGGAGGGATGAAAAATGGCAGCAGATGGTTCTCAACAAGCTGGCGTTAGGCGGACCGTCATTCGCAGTGTCGCAGCCCTTCTTGGCATGTTTGCCTTTGCGTTTGCCTTAGTTCCTCTTTACGACGTGTTTTGTCAGGTAACGGGTTTAAACGGAAAGGTCGATACCACGGCAAAAGCTATCATTCATGAAGAGGTGGATCAGTCGCGCTTCATTACGGTTCAATTTATTACCCGTGGTAGTGCGGGACTGCCATGGCAAATGAGTGTTGAAACGCGGCAAATGCGGGTACATCCAGGCCAAACCGCAGAAGTGGATTTTACCTTTACGAATAACAGCCACCAAGAAAGCTGGGGGCGCGCTGTGCCTAGCGTCTCACCCTCTAGTGCAACAACGCATTTACGTAAAGTCAGCTGTTTTTGCTTCCAAGAACAGCAGCTACAAGGCGATGAGCGACTAACCATTCCGTTGGTGTTTCAGTTAGCTAAAGACTTACCTAAAGAAATCAGCACCATTACCTTGGTGTATACCCTATACCCGGTACAGCGCATTGCGCTTAATCCACTCAATAACAATAACGCGGCGGGGGATAAAATATGAGCGGCGGCAGCTATTACGTTCCTGCGAACAGCCGGTGGCCTATTTTAGGGTCGCTTGCGCTAGGTGCCATGATGGCCGGTATTGGCATCAAGTTAGTTTACAACACCGGGGCGCCATTGTTAGTTATTGGCTTACTAAGCGTTATTTGTGTCATGGGGTTTTGGTTTCGAGACGTCATTCACGAGTCGATGGGCGGTTTATACGACGCGCAAATGGATCGCTCGTTTCGATGGGGAATGGGCTGGTTTATTTTTTCAGAAGTCATGTTTTTTGCCGCTTTTTTTGGCGCACTGTTTTATGTAAGAACCTTCACAATTCCATGGCTAGGAGGGGAGGGGGCAAAAGGCGTATCTGCTTTGCTATGGCCCGAATTTGTTCCTCAATGGCCGCTACTCAATCCCCCTGATGCCTCTGTGGCAGGGCCCTCCAGCGTACTTAGCCCCTGGCAATTACCCTTAGTGAACACGCTGATTTTGGTGACATCAAGTATCACACTAACGGTTGCCCATGAAGCTCTGAAGCTTGGCTATCGTCAGACCTGTCGTAACTGGTTAGCAGGCACAGTACTGCTGGGCATTTGCTTTATCCTTATCCAAGGCGTCGAATATTATGAAGCCTATCATCATTACGGCATTACCCTAGAGGCCGGTATTTTTGGGGCTACTTTTTTTATATTGACAGGCTTTCATGGTCTCCACGTCATTATTGGTACGCTCATTTTGGCGAGCATGCTGGTAAGAATTATCAAAGGTCACTTTACTAACGATCATCACTTTGGTTTTGAGGCATCCTGCTGGTATTGGCATTTCGTTGATGTAGTGTGGGTAGGGCTTTTTATCTTTGTTTATGTATTTTAGTGAGTTATCAAAGCTCGCCAGATAAGAAACCAAAGAGAAGCAGGGCCATCAATACGCAGGCTAACGCAATGCGCCATTTAAGCGATGTGAGTAACCGCCTGGAGGTGCCTTCGTCATGTAGTAAAAAGCCTGCACCTGCGGCTAAGCTGACCACCATTCCTATAAACACTAATGCAATGAGCAGTTTTAACCACATGATGAAGCCCTCTTATTTTCCAGCGCGACTATACGCATGGTGTGTGTTTTGGAGTGTTGTAGTGGTTTTAGGGTTGCTCCTAGGACTATGGCAGTGGGAAAGGGCCGCTGACAAGCGTGAACTGCTAGCCATTCGTGATGCAGCGCCAACAGTGGTTGAGCCAATCCAAACACCGGAAGGAGGGGCGCAGGTGCATCTACGTGGCGACTATCTTGAGCAGCACACGCTTTACTTAGATAACCGTATCGTTAATGGTCGCCTAGGCGTCGCGGTGTTGACACCGATGAAAGACTCTCATGGGCAGCTCTGGTTAGTACAACGTGGTTTTATTGAAACAGGTACAAGCCGGGCGTCTCCTTCGGTATTCACCCCTCATGGCACGGTTGAGGTGTCTGGCGAGTGGCAGGCGGAGCAATCGCAAGGGCCGCTTTATGGAGCCAACCAAGAAGGCGTCAGGCTTCAGCAGCTGAGCTTGGCTCCTTGGGAAGAGGCGTTGGGCGTCTTCAGCCATAATGGCTGGCTTCATGCCCAGCAGGGTGCAGGTGTTTTTACCCCTTGGTGGGAGGCAAATGTGATGCCGCCAAGCCGGCATCTTGGCTACGCTTTTCAATGGTGGGGACTGGCGCTGGCAGCGTTGGGGATCATGCTATTGGGTGGATACCGTCTAGTGAGCGACTTTCGAGAAAGCTACGAAGGAGGGCGTTAACATGCACCACCGTCGTCCAGTACGTTACGCAAGGCTTAAGGTGGTTCTCTTGTTTGCCATTTTTGCCGCTCCTATTGTGACGGCCTGGGGAATGGTGACTTGGAATGTGGGAATTCCTCAGGGCCATACTGCCCACGGAAAAGTAACCATAGATGTGCCGCCGCTTGAGGATTGGCCGCTGATGGCTTCCATCACTGCCTCTGAACAATGGACGCTGGTATTAGACTGCGGCGCAAACTGTGTGCAGCAACAGGATGAGCTGTGGCGGTTACACCGTGCATTAGGGCGTGAAGCCACTCGACTAAAGCGATTAAGAGTTGGTGGTGACGATGCCACGCTGCCTGGGGAGACGGTGACAGTTTGGCAAAGCGTACCCTCTTGGAGCATTGCGCACAGCGTTTGGTTATTCGACCCTATGGGAAGGCCAGCACTCGCGTTTACTCAAGAAGCGGCAACCGCCGAGATTCTTGATGACATCCGGCACCTATTCAAAGTAAATCCTATTTAGCTTATGTTCGGCTAGCAATAGCCGTAAGGAAACTTAATGAAGACCTATCGAGAGTGCCGTCTTCGTTGGCTCATGAGGGTTACGCTGGTGGGAACCCTGTTGACTGCGTTCGTCATATTGGTAGGCGCATGGACTCGGTTAGTGGATGCTGGCCTAGGCTGCCCTGATTGGCCTGGCTGTTATGGGCGCCTAATTGTGCCTGATAGTGAGCATGTTGCCCTTCACCATCCAGATGCTCCGTTAGAGCCCTTTAAAGCGTGGGTGGAAATGGCTCACCGATATGTGGCGAGCTTTCTAGGGTTGATAGTACTTAGCGTTCTTGCGCTGGGCTGGTCGGTACGTAATCAAGCGGGTTATCCATGGCGATTAAGCATGGTTCTGTTGGCCGTTATTCTGTTACAAGGGGCGTTTGGTGCTTTTACTGTGACATTAAAACTATGGCCGCAGGTGGTGACACTTCATTTGCTGGGTGGGTTGAGCGTTTTAATGCTGTTTTTTTGGCTACATCTTCGCATACGCCGTTCATGGCGTGGGCAAATAGGGCAAGCTAAAAAGGGTGGCGTACTGTGGTACTTGGCAGGTGGGGTTTTATTGTTGCAGCTTGCACTGGGTGGCTGGGTCACAAGCAACTATGCCGGTATTGCTTGCCAAGGATTTCCTACCTGTAATTCACAATGGTGGCCAAGCATGGACCTAAGCGAAGGCTTCCACCTAACCCAAAGCGTTGGCCCTAATTATCTCCATGGTCAACTACACGCAGATGCTCGTACCGCTATTCATATGGTCCATCGTATGGGAGCACTGTTGTTGGGTGCCGCTTTACTAGCGTTATGGTGGCGCTATCGGGGCATCAAAGTAGTCAGCATCGCCTTGAGTCTCGCATTAGGAGCTTATTGCTTACAGGTGGCGCTTGGGGTCGCTAACGTTCTGCTCTGGCTGCCGCTTTGGTTAGCCTTGTTGCATACGGCAGGGGCTGTATTGCTAGCGCTGAGCATGGGATGGGCGTGGTGGTGCTGGCGGTACCAAAAGGCGGGGCAGGCTACTGTTCTTTGCCCATCAAATGCAAGCAACCTGAAGGCGCATGAATCAGGTTGGTCTACTTGAGGCAATTAGGTGTACAATTCTCGTTAAGCTATTTACTTACTGGGTATAAGGAGCTCTATGAGTTCTACGGTTGCACTTATACTGCTTGCGCTGGCTGTTACGGTCATCGCTGCACTCGGCGGCTATGCTTTCTTCTTGCGTAAAGAGGTAAAGCGACGCGAGGAATTTCGACTTGACGAAGAGCGGCGCGCTCAGCAAAACAGCCTAGAAAATCTGGACTACGTGGTGAGCGCTCTCGTCCAAGAGCAAGTCGACATCACCGAGGGTTCCTGGCGCTGTAAAGTGCTGCTTGAAATCGTCGATCCAAGTCTTTCTGAACGACCTGAGTTTCAGGCGTTCGCCGAGGTTTATAGCCGTACGCGTCATCTCAAGACGCACTCTGCGCGCAAACAGTTGACCCCACGGGAAAGAATGCAAGAGGACAAGGAAAGGCTAGCTGTGGAAGATGAGATGCGCCCTGCGGTGCTCGCAGCCGCCGCAGAGGTAATTAAATGGCGCGCTAAAGGCCCTTCCGCTCTTCATTAAAAATTTTTAATGCCATCGATGTGAGCTTTGCTATGCTGGTAAGGTCGGTATTGGCAAGAAGTTGATATCTCGGCATTGTTGCCTTCTAACGCTGAAACGTTAATGATAGGCACCACGTTCAGTTTCAGGGGCAGGGGAACCCCGTCCTGGATCAGAACAGCGAAAAATGGATGCTCTCGCCATAAGAAGCATTGGATAGATTTGGTCTCTAGACCATGTCAGCATTGGATCAAGAAGGAGTCTTGCATGAAAAAATCAACGACTGGCTTGCTAATCGGTTCTGCTCTAGTCGTCGGCCTGTCAGGTTGCGCTAGCTCAGCCTCTCAGTCTTCTGGCCAAGCAGGCGCCAACAGCGGCCAAAGCTGGTACCAGCACCCCGCGGTTTGTGGTTTGGCGGGCAGTATCATCGGCGGTAGCATTGGTTATGCCACCAGCAGCAGCTCAGATGAAGATGCGGGTGCCGCAACCGGCGCAGCGGCTGGCGCAGCTATCGGTGGTCTGCTGTGTGCAGATCGTACACCTGAGCCGGTAGCACCGCAGTGCCCGAGCTACGGCGAAGTGCCAGCTGGCGTTGCTGTTGATGCCGAAGGCTGCCCGCTGGACTCCGACGGTGATGGTGTGCCGGACTACCGTGACCAGTGCCCGGGCACGCCGGCTGGTGTAGAAGTTAACGCCAACGGTTGCCCGCTGGACTCCGATAACGACGGCGTGCCGGATTACCGTGACCAGTGCCCGAATACCCCGGCAGGCGTTGACGTAAACGCACTGGGTTGCCCGGAAAGCGTTGTTCTTCAGGATGTGAACTTTGAGTTCGATTCCGCCCAGCTAACACCGAATGCACAAAATGTTCTTAACGGCGTTGCTGAGCGTCTGGTTAACAACCCAGATGTACGTGTGAGCATTGAAGGTCACACCGATTCTCGTGGTTCTGACCAGTACAACAAGGATCTGTCTCAGCGTCGTGCTGAGTCCGTTGCAACCTATCTGAACCAGCGCGGCGTCGAAGCTAACCGTATGCGTGCTGTGGGCTACGGTGAAGAGCGTCCCGTGGCAACCAACGATACCGAAGAGGGTCGTTTCCAGAACCGTCGTGTAGAACTGGATGAGTGGAAGTAATCCACTTAGCTGATTAATCAATGGGTAGAGCCAGCATGCTGGTTCGTTAAACCCTTTGATAAAGAACGGGAGGCTTATGCCTCCCGTTTTATTTTACGCAGTCATAAATTCTGGTAGGCTGAGCAGCCTTCAAGATGTGCCCAATACCCCGACCATTGATAGCGAAATGTGATCCTTGGTATGGATCACCACTGCGCTCAAGGAATACCTGAATGCCTATTGTGACACTGCCCGATGGCAGCCAAAGAACGTTTGAAGCACCACTCTCTATTATGCAGCTGGCAGAGTCCATTGGCCCTGGTTTGGCCAAGGCCTGTGTGGCAGGCAAAATTAACGGGGTGCTGGTTGATGCTGCCGATATGATTGAGCAGGATGCGGACGTCTCTATTATTACTGCCCGCGATGAAGAAGGTTTGGAAATTATTCGTCACTCGTGTGCTCACTTGATTGGTCATGCGGTGAAACAGCTATATCCCGATGCCAAAATGGCCATCGGTCCGGTCATTGATGATGGCTTTTATTACGACATTGACTTTGGCAAATCAGTCACGCCAGACGATATGGAGGCCATTGAAAAGCGCATGCAGTCGCTCATCGATCATGAGTACGATGTTATTCGTGAATACGTCAGCCGCGACCAAGCGATGGCAACGTTTGAAAAGCGTAATGAGCCGTATAAGCAAGAGATCATCCGTGATATCCCGGAAGGTGCGACTATCCGCCTTTACCACCACGAAGAGTACACGGACATGTGCCGTGGACCCCATGTGCCTAACACAAGACACTTAAAGGCATTTAAGCTGACGAAGCTGGCAGGTGCTTACTGGCGTGGTGACTCCTCCAATCCGATGCTGACGCGCATTTATGGCACGGCATGGGGCGATAAAAAGCAGTTAAAAGCTTACTTGAAGCGGCTGGAAGAAGCTGAGAAGCGAGACCACCGTAAGCTAGCGCGGAAGATGGACTTGTTCCACCTTCAAGAAGAAGCGCCTGGGATGGTTTTTTGGCACCCTAACGGTTGGACGATGTATCAGGCGTTAGAAGAGTACATGCGTAAAATTCAACGTGAGCATGGCTACCAGGAAATCAAAACGCCGCAAGTAGTGGATTTATCACTGTGGAAGAAATCAGGCCACTGGGGACATTACAGTGAATTGATGTTCACCACAGAGTCGGAAAAGCGTGAGTATGCGGTGAAGCCGATGAACTGCCCATGTCACGTGCAGGTCTTTAATCAAGGCCTTAAGAGCTACCGTGACCTTCCGCTACGTTTGGCTGAATTTGGTAGCTGTCATCGAAATGAGCCTTCAGGCTCGCTGCATGGTCTGATGCGGGTTCGTGGGTTTACGCAAGATGATGCCCATATTTTCTGTACCGAAAGTCAGATTCAGGCTGAGGCTGAGGCGTTTATTGCTCTAACGCTGCAAGTCTATAAAACGCTCGGTTTTGAAGACGTTGAGCTCAAGCTCTCCACCCGTCCCGAAGACTTTCTGGGTGAAGTCGAAATGTGGGATCGGGCAGAGCAGGGCCTTGAGGCCGCGCTGAACACTACTGGCTTGGCTTGGGATCTGCAGCCGGGTGAAGGTGCGTTTTATGGGCCGAAAATTGAGTTTGCGTTAAGAGATTGTCTGAATCGTGTTTGGCAGTGTGGTACTCTTCAGCTAGATTTTAATTTGCCAGGGCGTTTAGGGGCGCAATACGTCGATGAAGACGGCACGCGTAAAACCCCTGTAATGCTCCATCGTGCTATCCTGGGCTCATTTGAACGATTCCTGGGTATACTAATTGAGCATTACGCTGGTGCTATGCCACTATGGTTGGCCCCGCAGCAAGCTGTGCTTATGACCATTACCGACGCGCAGCGTGATTACGCGCTTGATTTGGAGCAGCGGCTGCAAAAAAATGGCTTACGGGTTAAGGCGGACTTGAGGAACGAGAAGATCGGCTTTAAAATCCGTGAGCATACGTTACAGAAAGTTCCCTATCTCCTTGTGGTGGGAGATAAGGAAGTCGAAGCTGACTCAGTGGCCGTGCGAACTCGTAGCGGCGAAAACCTCGGCACCATGACTGTCGATGAATTCATCGAACGTTTTAATGCAGAGCGAGCAGCCCTGGCGACATCGTCAATTGCCTAAGGAGACGGAGCGATCAAGCGAAGCAATCAGCGCGGGCGTCCACAAGACAAACGCCCTCCAATGAACGAGCGTATTACCGAAGAAGAAGTACGTCTAATTGATGCCGAAGGTGAGCAGTTGGGTGTTGTGCCCACCACTGAGGCTCTTGAGCGTGCGGAAGCTGCCGGTTTAGATCTCGTGCAAATTTCGAATGCCGATCCGATTGTTTGTAAAATCATGGATTATGGCAAATTCGTTTTTGAGACCAAAAAGCAGAAAGCGGCTCAAAAGAAAAAGCAGAAGCAAATCCAGGTTAAGGAAGTTAAATTCCGTCCTGGCACCGACGAAGGCGATTATCAGGTGAAGCTAAAAAACCTGATCCGCTTCTTGGAAGGTGGTGACAAGGGTAAGGTCACATTGCGCTTCCGTGGTCGTGAAATGGCGCACCAGGACATTGGCCGTAAGCTAATGGAACGGATCGCGGCAGACCTGGAAGAGATCGGAGTGGTGGAGTCTTTCCCGAAAATGGAAGGCCGCCAAATGATCATGATTCTTGCCCCGAAAAAGAAGTGATCCAACGGCGAAGTTAACGGGCCAGCGCGAAGGCGCTGGTCGGCCCTGGGTTTTCTAAAAAATATCGAGCGGAGTTCTCTCATGCCGAAAATCAAAAGCAACAGCGGCGCTGCTAAGCGCTTCAAAAAGACCGCTAACGGCTTCAAGCACAAGCAGTCTTTCCGTAGCCACATCTTGACCAAGAAGTCGACCAAGCGTAAGCGTCAGCTGCGTGGCATGAAGCAGATTCATGCTTCCGACAAAGCGCTGATCCAGCGCATGCTGCCGAACCTGTAAGGTCGAATTTTCTTATCTGAGTGCATTTAGCCTCAGTCATAAAGTCAGGAGTGTGTTATGACCCGTGTTAAGCGTGGCGTAGTTGCCCGTCGTCGCCATAAAAAAGTACTGAAGCAGGCCAAAGGTTACTACGGTGCCCGTTCGCGTGTTTTCCGCGTAGCCAAACAGGCTGTCATCAAAGCCGGCCAGTATGCGTACCGTGACCGCCGCAACCGCAAGCGCCAATTCCGTGCGCTGTGGATTCAGCGTATCAATGCTGGTGCGCGTATCAACGGCATGTCTTACAGCCGCTTTGTTGGCGGTCTGAAGAAAGCCGGTATTGAAATTGACCGTAAAGTATTGGCCGACCTGGCAGTACACGAAAAAGCGGCATTTGCTGCTATCGTGGAAAAAGCCAAGGCTGCCCAATAAGGCAATTTGCACTGAGCTAAATTCAGTGTGAAATGTCGAGGTCATTTCAGTGTGACCCATGCAGGGGAAGAGCAGCCGCTCTTCCCCTGTTTTTTTGTCACCTTCAACATGCCAGCCATCTTGAAAGATGGAACCGCTTAATTCGGAGTAAATCGGATGGACCACCTTCCTACTCTGGTGTTAGAGGCCCGCGATGCTATTCAAGCTGCGCAGAGTGTCTCAGCGCTAGATGAGTTGCGCGTACGTTACTTGGGTAAAAAAGGCGAAGTGACGGCCTTATTGAAAGGGCTGGGCAAGCTATCGGCAGAAGAGCGTCCTGCGGCTGGTGAGCAAATTAACCAAGCCAAGCAAACGCTATCAGCCGAGATAGACGCCAAACGCCAGCAGCTTGAGAGTGAAGCGCTGAATGCCCGCTTGGCAGCTGAGCGGATCGATGTAACATTGCCGGGGCGTGGGCAGGAGAGTGGTGGCTTGCACCCTGTGACACGCACGCTTGAGCGCATAGAGGGTTTGTTTACCCGCGTTGGTTATGATGTGGCGGTAGGTCCTGAGATTGAGGATGACTACCATAACTTCGAGGCGCTCAATATTCCCGCGCATCACCCGGCGCGGGGGATGGCAGATACGTTTTATTTCGACGCGACACGCTTGCTGCGCACTCATACATCTCCTGTGCAAGTACGCACCATGAAGAGTAGTGAACCGCCCATCCGTATCGTCTGCCCGGGGCGCGTCTATCGCAGCGACTCGGACCTGACACATACGCCGATGTTTCATCAGGTAGAAGGTCTGTTGGTCGATGAGGGCGTGAGCTTTGCTGATCTAAAAGGCACCATTGAAGACTTCCTTCAGGCGTTTTTTGAGCGTGATGATCTATCGGTCCGCTTCCGCCCCTCTTACTTCCCATTCACTGAACCCTCTGCTGAGGTCGATATTCAGTGCGTGATGTGTAGTGGTAACGGTTGTCGTGTTTGCTCACATAGCGGCTGGCTGGAAGTGATGGGCTGCGGGATGGTGCACCCTGAAGTTTTCCGGCACTCCGGCATTGATACCGAACGATACACCGGCTTTGCCTTTGGTATGGGCGCAGAGCGTTTGGCGATGCTGCGCTACGGCGTTAATGACCTGCGCTTGTTCTTTGAGAACGACCTGCGCTTTCTTCGTCAATTCACCTAAGACCGCTGCCAGCGACGGGAATCAATATGAAATTTTCAGAACAGTGGCTGCGTGAATGGGTATCCCCGCAGCTTGATACTCAGGCCATTGCCGATCAGATCACCATGGCGGGCCTTGAAGTGGATGCCGTTGAAGCGGTCGCCGCTACCTTTAGCGGTGTGGTCGTGGCTGAAGTGCTGTCCAAAGAGAAGCATCCTGATGCCGATAAGCTCAACGTATGCACGGTGAACGACGGTACTGGTGAGCCGGTGCAAGTAGTATGCGGTGCGCCCAACGTTGATGTGGGTCAGAAAATTCCCTTCGCCCAAGTGGGTGGCGTGCTGCCGGGCGATTTTAAAATCAAAAAGGCAAAACTGCGTGGCGTTGAGTCGCGCGGCATGATCTGCTCGGCATCAGAGCTAGGGTTAGAGGAAGAAACCTCTTCTGGTATCCTGGTGTTACCGGCGTCGGCCCCCGTGGGCACTAGCTTTCGCGAGTATATGCAGCTCGACGATATGACCATCGAGGTGGATCTTACCCCTAACCGCGGCGACTGCCTGAGCATAAAAGGCCTTGCGAGAGAGGTAGGTGTGCTTAACCGCCTGCCGGTAAGTGGCCCTGAGATCACAGTCGTTGAAGCGAGTATCGACGATACTTTCCCCGTCACTATTGAGGCGGCTGAGCAGTGCCCTCGCTACTTAGGGCGCGTTATTAAGGGCGTGAATGTCGAGGCTGAAACGCCGCTGTGGATGGTTGAGCGGCTACGTCGCAGCGGCGTACGCTCGATTGACCCTGTGGTGGATGTCACCAACTACGTCATGCTAGAGCTTGGTCAACCGCTGCATGCGTTTGATCGGGACAACCTGCAGGGTGGCATTACTGTCCGTTTGGCACGAGAGGCGGAGCGTTTAACACTGCTGGATGGCCAAGAGGTAGCACTTCGCCCTGAAACACTGGTAATTGCCGATGAGCGTGGCCCCCTGGCAATGGCTGGCATCATGGGGGGGGGAAATTCAGGGGTAAACGAAAAAACGCACACGATTTTTCTTGAGTCGGCCTTTTTTGCTCCGCTTGGCATTGCTGGGCAGGCGCGTTCCTACGGTCTGCATACCGACGCATCGCATCGTTATGAGCGTGGCGTCGATCCAGAGCTTCCTGCCATGGCGGTTGAGCGTGCTACAAAGCTCCTGATGGAGATTTGTGGGGGGCAGGCAGGGCCCGTGGTTGAGACGGTAAGCGATGAGCATTTACCGGCACCGCGCATCATTATGCTTCGCGAGGCTCGCCTTGAGAGTGCGCTCTCCAAGCGGCTGCAGCCGGATGATGTCACCGATATCCTTCAGCGTTTAGGGCTTGAGGTTGATAAACAGGCGGAAGGTTGGTCAGTGGTCGCCCCTAGCTGGCGTTTTGACGTTGCCATTGAGGAAGACCTCATCGAGGAAGTGGCGCGTATCCATGGCTACAATAACCTTCCGGTTCGTCGCCCAGCCGCTCGACTAGCACTTCGCCCAGCTAACGAGGCACTCCTCACTCAGTCTCAGTTGCGCAACCAGATGGTTGCTCGCGGTTTCCAGGAGGCGGTGACATACAGCTTCGTAGCGCCGGACCTGCAGGCAGCAATGCTGCCAGATGCTGTGTCCCCCGTGCTTGCGAATCCGATTTCGTCGGACCTCTCGGTGATGCGCGCCAGCCTTTTCCCAGGCTTAGTGCGTGCCCTAGAGTATAATCTCAATCGCCAGCAAACCCGTGTGCGCATTTTCGAGACAGGGCTGGTATTTAACGGCCACCTCGATAACTTAACCCAAGAGCCGATGATGGGCGCCTTAGTGTGCGGTGGCCGTGAAGGGGAGGGGTGGAACAGCACTAAGGCTCAGGTAGATTTTTATGACCTGAAAGGAGATCTAGAGAGTCTTTTGGCAATGGGTGGGGCCCGGGAAGCTTGGCGCTTTGAGCCGGGCGAGCACCCCTCTCTGCATCCTGGGCAAACCGCCCAGCTCTTTTACAATGGCGAACCCGCCGGCTGGATTGGCACACTGCACCCGCAAGTGCGTGCCAAGCTGGGGCTTAAGGTTGATGCGGTGCTGTTTGAAGTTCGCCTAGATGTATTGAGTCAGGGGGAAATTCCCGCCTTTGAGCCGCTTTCACGCTACCCAGAAGTGCGACGCGATTTGGCGTTTATGCTCAAAGAAGCAACGCCTGTGCAAGCGCTACTTGATTGTGCAAAAGCTCAGGCAGGCGATTACTTGAAAGACATTAAGCTATTTGATGTCTATGCTGGTAAAGGCGTAGCCGAGGGCTATAAGAGTATTGCATTGGGCTTGACCTGGCAGCACGCTTCGCGCACGCTAAATGATGAAGAAATCAACCAGTTGGTCGACTCGATCATCACTAACGTGCGAGCCGAATTAGATGCCGAACTTCGCGGCTAACTAAGCTATGCCATGACACGACGCTTATCACGTTCTTGGCAATGCGTATGCTACATGGAGGAGCCCTATGGGTGCGTTGACCAAAGCAGAGCTAGCTGAGCATTTGCATACTGAGCTGGCGCTGTCAAAGCGAGAAGCAAAAGCGATGGTGGAGGCGTTCTTTGAAGAAATCCGCGCCTGTTTGCGTGAAAACGAGCAGGTGAAACTGTCGGGGTTTGGTAACTTTGATCTGCGTGATAAGCGCGAGCGGCCTGGTCGAAACCCTAAAACTGGCGAAGAAATCCCTATCTCTGCCCGGCGTGTGGTGACTTTTCGCCCCGGGCAAAAGCTAAAGCAGCAGGTAGAACGCTACTCAAGTGGTCAGTAGCGAGTACATCAAGCTGCCCAACGAAAAGGAGTGCCTAATGGCACTCCTTTTTTATAGGCTACAAATAGGGCGCTATCTGGCTAAATACCTCCACCCTCAATCAGCCAAGTGATCACCACTTTAATGACGTAGCCCAACATTCCGGCACCTAATACCACAAACAACATAATCGTGCCAAATTTACCTGCGTTCGATTTTTTTGCGAGATCCCAAATAATAAAACACATAAAAATGATCAGGCCGCCAACCATAATGGGCGTGATCCATGTCTCAAAGGTCTGCTGCATAAGCGCTCCTGTTGAACGATTGTCGGTAGCCCATGGTGGGGCGTGCGTCATTTTTGTCAGTCGTGTTAATATTTGAGCAAATTCATCAGGTATTTGTCGACTGAACTTTGCGGACTTAACAAAGCGCAGTACGACAACTTTGCCGAGGAGTAGGCCAATGCCTAAGTTAACCATTCTGGTCGGCACCATGTATGGTGGTGCGTTAGACGTTGCTGAGCAGGTAAAGCCGCTGTTTGAGCAGGCGGGCTATGACGTTGATATTTCAGAACAGCCCTCTGTAGACGATGTTTCCCAAGCCAGTGATCTAACGCTTTTCTGTGTGTCTACCACGGGGAGCGGTGATTTTCCCGGTAACTTTGTGCCCTTTATTCGCAGTCTAAAAGATCAAAGTCCCTCGCTGGCGGGACTGCGTTATGGGTTGATCGCGCTTGGCGATAGTTCCTACGGTGATACGTTCTGTGGCGCGGGGAGAGCCTTAGATGAGTTGCTGCAGGATCATGGTGCCCACCGTTTAGGTGAGCGCCTTGAAATCGACGCGATGGAAACCTTCATGGCGGATGATGCAGCGGTGCCGTGGGTAGAGGAGTGGATTGATGCTCAGAAGCTAAAGGTAGCATAGCCATGCAGCAAACGGTTTACTCTCCCAAGCGAGTGAGCGTAGCGGTTGGCTTATGCATCGTGATGCTCGCTGCGCTCCCGCGCTATATGGTGGGAGGGCATGAGACGCGCCAAACCCTTCTGCTGATGGCCTTGGTGCTAGTGGCTGGCGCAGCCGCGTTCCAGTGGAGGATGCTGTCTCAAGAGGCTCGTCAGGCGCTACCAGCACTAATAAAGCGTCTAGCGATCATGCTAGTGCTCGGGGCGCTGGTGATGGGGGCTTGGCACGCCATGTTTACTGATTGGATTAGCTGGCAGGTCTTTATCTCTCACGCGGCGACGTGTGGTCTGCTGCTGCATGCGGTTTCCCTGTGGTGGTCTGCGCGGGAGTAACGATTTTTGTACCTTTAAACCCTTGTAATTGGTGCTTGCGCCCCCATCTTGCGAGCATGGCGCTTGCCACCATGCGTCAGGGTTCTTAAAATTGCCCCCTTGAACATATTTTACGCAATCAACACAACGCCCAGCCGCTAGAGGACAATTCATGCAAGTTTCCGTCGAGACGACCTCCCAGATCGAACGCCGTATCACGATTCAAGTGCCGGCAGCAGAAATCGACGAGGCCGTCAGCGCTCGCTTGAAAGACACCGCGAAAAACGTTCGCCTGAACGGTTTCCGCCAAGGCCGGGTGCCAATGGCCGTCGTGCGTCAGCGCTATGGCGACAGCGTGCGCAGTGAAGTGGTAGGCGAAGTGATGCGTGAACGCTACGTTCGCGCGATCACAGAAAAAGAACTCAACCCTGCCGGTTTCCCGCAGATTGAGCCAAAAGTTAATGAAGAGGGTAAAGACCTTGAGTTCGTTGCGGTAATGGAAGTTTACCCGCAGGTTGAGCTGACCTCTATCGAAGGTACAGACGTTGAGCGCCCAGTTGTGTCTGTCAGCGAAGCAGATGTCGATGAAATGATCGATACCTTGCGTAAGCAAAACGCCGCATGGGAAGAAGTTGACGCTGCCGCTGCTGACGGTGACCAAGTCACCATCGATTTCCAAGGCTTCCTGGGCGACGAGCCGTTTGAAGGTGGCAGTGCAGAAGGCCACGCGTTGGTCATCGGTTCTAACAGCTTCATTCCAGGTTTTGAAGAGCAACTGATCGGTGTTAAAGCAGGCGAAGAAAAAACCATCTCCGTTACTTTCCCAGCGGATTACCAAGCCGAGCATCTGGCCGGTCAAGACGCCACCTTCAAGGTGACCGTTCACAAAGTAAGCAGCCAGAAACTGCCGGAAGTTGATGCTGAGTTCATCGAGCGTTTCGGTGTAGAAGACGGCGATGAAGCCAAATTCCGTGCTGAAATTAAAAAGAACATGACCCGCGAAGCGGCTCAGGCTGTTGACAACCGTGTTAAGCAGCAGGTGCTGGATGCGCTGAAAAAAGCGAACGACATTCCCGTGCCCACCGCGCTGGTTCAGCAAGAAACGGACGGCATGAAGCGTCAAGCCGCTCAGCAGTTTGGCCTGGGTGACGATTTTGACGTTAGCCAGCTGCCGAATGAGCTATTTGAAGAGCAGGCGAAGAGCCGTGTTCAGGTTGGTCTATTGCTAGCTGAAGTGATCAAAGCCAATGAACTGGACGCAGACGACGCGGCCATCAAAGCCAAAGTAGAAGAGCTGGCTGAGCAGTATCAAGATCCATCCGAAGTGGTTGAGTACTACATGGGTAATGAGCAGCTGAAAACCCAGGTAAAATCTGCCATTCTCGAAGAGAAGGCCGTTGAGAAGCTGCTTGAGCAAGCGAACGTCAAAGACGTCGAAATGTCTTACCAGCAAGCGTTGGCTGCTGCTCAGCAGCAGGCTGAGCAAGATGAGAAGGCCGAAGAGGGCGAACAGGCAGGCGCCTGATCTCATCGCGTGGCGCACCCTATCTGGGTGCGCTTTTCCCTTACCGGACGCAAGGAATCACCCGAATGAGTGAGTTTGATATTCAAAACGCCGGCGGTTTAGTGCCCATGGTGGTTGAGCAGAGCGCCAAAGGGGAAAGAGCCTACGACATCTACTCGCGCCTTTTAAAAGAGCGTGTGATTTTCCTGGTAGGGCCGGTAGAAGATTACATGGCTAACCTTGTCGTGGCGCAGCTGTTGTTTCTTGAGTCTGAAAACCCCGATAAGGATATCCATCTTTACATCAATTCACCCGGTGGTTCGGTAACGGCGGGTATGTCAATTTATGACACCATGCAGTTTATCAAGCCGGATGTTTCCACCGTATGTATTGGTCAGGCTGCCAGCATGGGCGCGCTCCTGCTAACAGCAGGCGCTGCGGGCAAGCGTTACTGCTTACCTAACTCCCGCGTGATGATTCACCAGCCGCTAGGTGGCTACCAAGGTCAAGCGTCGGATATTGAGATTCACACCCGTGAAATTCTCGGTATTCGTGAGAAACTGAATCAAATTCTGGCTCACCACACTGGCCAGGATGTTGAGAAAGTGGCTCAGGATACTGACCGCGACAATTTTATGAGCGCCAATAAAGCAAAAGAGTATGGCTTGATTGACGCAGTGCTGGATAAGCGACCTACATCCTGATAGCGTGATAGGATTCTGCTTTTCTAACGAGCTTTTCAGGCGGCGTCAGCCGCCGCAGTGACAGAGGTACGCGAATGGCCGACGGCAAAGGCAAGGACGAAGGTGGCAAACTGCTTTACTGCTCGTTTTGTGGTAAAAACCAAAACGAAGTTCGTAAGCTGATTGCCGGCCCGTCCGTGTATATCTGCGATGAGTGTGTCGACTTATGTAATGACATCATTCGCGAAGAAGTTCTCGAAGCCGATGCCGAGAGCGATGAGGAGCGTTTACCTACGCCCCGCGAAATACGTCATACATTGGATGACTACGTCATCGGACAAGACCGCGCCAAGATGGTGCTGTCTGTAGCGGTTTATAACCACTACAAGCGTCTGAAGTCAGAAGTACGTGAAGGCGATGTGGAGCTAGGTAAGTCCAACATCCTGCTAATTGGCCCGACGGGTAGCGGTAAAACGCTCCTCGCCGAGACCATGGCGCGGCTATTGAATGTACCTTTTACTATTGCTGATGCAACGACGCTGACCGAAGCAGGCTATGTGGGTGAAGATGTTGAAAATATCATCCAAAAGCTGCTGCAAAAGTGCGACTACGATGTTGAGAAAGCCGAGCGCGGCATCGTCTATATCGATGAAATCGACAAAATCTCGCGTAAATCGGATAACCCGTCGATTACCCGTGATGTTTCTGGCGAAGGCGTACAGCAGGCGCTGCTGAAGCTAATTGAAGGCACAACGGCGTCCGTTCCTCCCCAAGGTGGGCGTAAGCATCCCCAGCAGGAGTTTGTTCAGGTCAATACGGCCAATATCCTGTTTATTGTGGGTGGTGCTTTTGCTGGCTTGGATAAAGTCATTCGCGACCGTGCTGAGAAAGGCGGTATTGGTTTCAATGCCAGCGTGAAAAGCAAAGAGTCTTCGCGAGGCGTTGGCGAGCTACTCGCGGATGTCGAGCCAGAGGATCTGGTCAAGTTTGGCTTGATTCCTGAGTTTGTGGGGCGCCTGCCAGTGATTGCAACGCTGACTGAGCTGACAGAAGACGCACTGGTTCAGATTTTGACTGAGCCGAAAAACTCGCTGATCAAGCAGTATGCCAAGCTCTTCGAGATGGAAGGCGTCACGCTTGAGTTTAGAGACGACGCCTTACGGGCTGTGGCTGTGAAAGCCATGGAACGTAAAACCGGTGCTCGTGGGCTGCGTTCTATCCTAGAGTCTGTGCTGCTGGATACCATGTATGAAATTCCTTCCTTGGAAGGGGTGAGCAAGGTCGTCATCGATGGTTCCGTCATTGCTGGCGAAAGCGAGCCACTGTTGATCTACTCGCAGCAGGAAGAAGCGCGGGTCGACGGTACTGACGGTTAACCCTTCGGTACGTACCACGGCCTAGCTTTCACCGCTTGTGCCAAACCAAGGGGTCGCCTAGGCGGCCCCTTGTTGTTCTACGTTATTGTTGAAACGGCTGGCCAGCACACGGTGATGTATCGTGTCATGCCCTTTCATACTGTGAGGTACTTGGCTAAGTACCCTTCAAGTACTCATCCGAATTTGAGGAACGTCTGCGATGCAGCAGAACGCCGATCAGACACAATGTCTACCCCTGTTGCCTTTGCGGGATGTGGTTGTGTATCCGCAAATGGTTATTCCGCTTTTTGTTGGCCGTGAGAAGTCCATTCAAGCCTTAGAGGCAGCGATGGAAGCCGACAAGCGTGTACTGCTGGTGGCTCAGCGCGAGGCCTCACAGGATGATCCTGATAATGCGGACCTCTACGCGATGGGGACCGTCGCTGACATCATGCAGCTGCTTAAGCTGCCTGATGGCACTGTAAAGGTGTTGATTGAAGGCAGCTTCCGCGCTGATGTTATCGATATCGAAGAAAATGAAGTGGGCTACACTCAGGCGCACTTAATCCCACGTGAAAGCGAGCCGCTTACCAGTCGTGAGCAAGAAGCGCTAGTGCGTGTCCTGCTCAATCAGTTCGAGCAGTACGTCAAGCTGTCTAAGAAAGTGCCCAACGAAGTGCTTAACTCGCTGTCGGGCATCGAAGACCCTAGCCGTTTGGTCGACACCATCTGCGCCCACCTGTCGCTGAAAATTGGTGACAAGCAAGAGCTGCTCGAAATGGATCGCGTACGCGACCGTATTGAACACCTGATGGCGCTGATTGAGTCTGAGATTGATCTGCTCCAGGTCGAGAAGCGCATCCGCTCGCGTGTTAAAGAGCAGATGGAAAAAACGCAGCGTGAGTACTATCTCAATGAGCAGATGAAGGCCATCCAGAAAGAGATGGGTGAGCTGGATAATGTACCCAACGAAGCCGAAAAGTACGAACAGGCGATCAAAGAGTCTGGGATGCCCAAAGAGGCGTCTGATAAAGCGACTCAAGAGCTTAATAAGCTCAAAATGATGGCTGCCAATTCTGCTGAGGCGACCGTAGTGCGCTCATATCTGGACTGGCTAATTGCCGTTCCATGGAAAAAGCGCACGCGCGTTAAGCACGATCTGGTAAAAGCCCAGCAGGTGCTGGATGAAGATCATTACGGCCTGGAAGAAGTGAAGGCGCGCATTCTTGAGTACCTAGCCGTACAAAAGCGCGTACGGAAAATGAAAGGGCCGGTGCTCTGCTTGGTAGGCCCACCTGGGGTAGGTAAAACGTCCCTTGGTCAATCCATCGCCCGCGCGACAAATCGTAAGTACGTCCGCCTGGCGCTGGGTGGTGTGCGCGATGAGTCGGAAATCCGTGGCCATCGCCGCACCTATATTGGCTCGCTGCCAGGCAAGCTGATACAGCGTATGAGCCGTGCCGGGGTGAAAAATCCGCTTTTCCTGTTGGATGAGGTGGATAAACTAGGCATGGACCACCGTGGTGATCCGGCGTCAGCGCTTCTAGAGGTATTGGACCCCGAGCAGAACAGCAGCTTTAGTGATCACTACCTTGAGCTGGATTACGACCTCTCTGAGACGCTGTTTATTTGTACCGCGAACTCAATGAATATCCCAGGCCCGCTGCTGGACCGTATGGAGATTATTCGTCTACCGGGCTACACCGAAGACGAGAAGCTCGCCATCGCTAGGCGCTACCTGCTACCCAAGCAGCTAGAAGCTAATGGGCTTAAGGAAGAAGAGCTAGCGCTGAATGACGACGCGTTGCTTGAGTTGGTGCGCTACTACACTCGTGAGGCGGGTGTGCGCGAGCTTGAGCGTCAGATCGCTAGAGTGTGTCGTAAAGTGCTGCGTGAGCGCTTAGAAGCTGAGCGCACCTCGAAAGATAAGGCAGGCAACAAGCTGCAGGCGCAGCAAGTGCTCTCCGCTGATCAGATTGAGACTTATGCCGGTGTGCGCCGCTATAGCTATGGCTTGGCGGAGCAGGAGGACCAAGTCGGTCGTGTAACCGGCTTGGCTTGGACGTCCGTAGGTGGGGAGCTGCTCAACATTGAGTCGGTAGTGACGCCAGGTAAAGGTCGTATTAACAAGACCGGTTCGCTTGGTGATGTCATGAAAGAGTCGGTAAGTGCAGCACAAACCGTCGTGAAGGCGCGTGCTCAGGCCTATGGAATTGACCCCCAGCGCTTCGAAAACGAAGACCTGCACATCCATGTGCCCGAAGGTGCCACACCTAAAGACGGGCCCAGTGCTGGTATTGCCATGGTAACGGCGATTGTCTCCGCCTATACTCAGCGGCCAGTAAGGTGCGATGTGGCCATGACAGGGGAGGTAAACCTGCGTGGTGAAGTATTACCGATTGGGGGTCTAAAGGAGAAATTGCTGGCGGCTAGGCGGGGTGGTATAAAGACCGTCTTAATCCCTGAGGAAAATCGTCGAGATCTCAAGGAAGTACCGGAGAATATCAAAGGAGCGCTTGATATTCGCCCCGTACGCTGGATAGATGACGTGCTGTCCGTGGCGCTGGCAGAGAATGTTGCCGAAGGCGCTTCATTAAAGGGCGCAGATAAGTCTTTCAATGCAAATGCTGTTGCAAGCACCCATTAAGCGTTAAAGCAGTTTTGCTTTAATTTTACTTAATAAGTTTGCCCAATGCCTTGAGCAGCGGGCATTTCACGGTCCGGTCGCTTGACAGGTGTTTCAAGGCATTGCTATAAAACGCAGCTATGCTTTGAGGTTGATGCACTTGGTGGCCGTGCCGTTCAGAGCCATTTTTTGAAACAGTTAAGGGGTGAAGTGTGAATAAGTCCGAGCTGATTGAAGCTATTGCCGTATCTGCAGATATTCCTAAAGCAGCGGCAAGCCGCGCATTGGATGCCATGGTGGAGTCTGTCACCGATAGCCTCAAAAAAGGCGAGAGTGTTTCTCTGGTAGGTTTTGGTACCTTCGCTATTAAAGAGCGTGCTGCGCGTACTGGTCGCAACCCCCAAACGGGTCAGCCAATCGAAATCAGCGCAGCAAAAGTGCCCAGCTTTAAAGCCGGTAAAGCGCTGAAAGACGCCGTCAACTAATTGGCTCGCGTTTGCTGTAACCTAATGGGCGCATCGCATCCGCGATGCGCCCATGTTCTTTTCTGGCCCGATGGTTTGGGCAATAGATGGCTTTGATGATCTGAGGCTAGCATGCTGCAAAGTATACGAGATGGCTCCAGAAGCTGGGGTGCCAAGATAATCATTGGTGTCATGGTCGCGGCCATGGCGCTTTTTGGTGTGGAGTCGCTGTTCAGTGTCTTTGGTAGCGACCCCAATGAAGTGGCGAGCGTTAATGGCGAACCCATTATGCGTCAGCAAGTTGAGCTAGAAGTGCAGCGCGCGCTGCGTTCTGGGCAAGTGCCTCCTGAGCAGGAGCGGGCACTGCGCAACGATATGCTCGACCAGCTCATCACTCAGTCTTTACTGCGTCAGTATGCTGAGGACGGCGGTTTTTACGTCTCCGACGCTCAGCTTGACCAGATGATCGTGACACTGCCTGAGTTTCATGATCAGGATGGGCGCTTTTCTGCAGAAATTTTCCGGAATCGTCTGGCAGGAGCGGGTTACACGCCGCTCTCGTTCCGTGAAGAGCTGCGGATGGATATCAAGCGTCAGCAACTGCAGCAGGGCTTGGCATTCAGTGACTTCAGCTTGGCCAATGAAGAGCAGCGTCTGGCAGACCTGCAAGGCCAGCAGCGAGATTTCCGCTACGTGATGCTGGATGCCAATGATGCTGCTTATGAAGTAGAGGTCACCGAGGAGCAGATGCAGGCCTACTATGACGCCAACCAGGAACGCTTCGAGCGCCCGGAACAGGTGCGCGTCGAGTACGTGGTGATCGACCGCCAGGCCATGGCTGAAGATATTGCTGTGGACGAGAGCGAACTCCGCGCTGCCTGGCGTGAGCAGAATCGCGATGCCAACCGTCGTGTTTCCCATATCATGGTGACCTTTGGTTCCGAGCGTGGCCGTGAAGAGGCCCAGCAGCTAGCCAATGAAGCGCTGGCTGACCTGAGCCGTGGTGAGAGTTTCGCCGATACCGCCGTGCGTTTTTCGGATGACACCGCTAGTGCCGAGCAGGGTGGTGATCTGGGCGTGATCAGTCGCGGCTTCTTTGGTGATGCCTTCGATGACGCAGCGTTTGCCCTTGGGGTCGGTGAGACGTCCCAGGTCGTCGAAATGGACGGTGCTTTCCATATTCTGCAGGTTACCGAGCTGGATGCGCCTTCTTTCGAAGAGCAGCGTGACCGTTTGGCTCAGGAAGTGGCGCTGCGTGAGGTCAATGATGACTTCAATCGTCAGGTGCAGCGTCTGATCGATGAGAGCTTCGCGGCAGACGATCTGCAGTCCGTTGCGGATGACCTCGGCCTGACGCTCAACGAGAGCGACTGGTTGGCGCGTGGGGAAGGTGAAGGAGCGCTTTCCGAGCCGGGCGTGCTGGATGAGGCGTTCAGCGCTGACGTGCTGGAAGAGGGCTACAACAGCGAAGTGATTGAGCTCGACAACGACCGCCGCTTAGTGCTTCGTGTTGCCGAGCATCGTGATGCAACTGTTCTGCCCCTAGATGAAGTGCGCGATGAAGTAGAGCAGGCTGTTGCTGCTCAGCAGCGCCAAGAAGCACTTCAGGAGCAGGCAGCAGAATTGATCGCCTTGCTCCGTGCGGGCGATGCCGTTGAGCTGGAGTGGCTGGAAGCCAATAACGTCTCTCGCCAGTCTGACAGTACGCTGCCTCAGGTGCTGATCCGTGAAGTGTTCCGCATGCCACACCCTGAAGAGGGCGACAGCGTTTACCGTGCCGTGACCTTGCCTCAGGGCGTTGCTGTCGTTGCATTGGACAGTGTCAACGAAGGGCAGGCCGACGAGCAGATGAATGCTTTCGTGTCACAAATGGCAGAACAACTGCGGGCTCAGGCGATCATTCAAGGATTGATCGATGACCTGCGCAGTGATGCCAGGATAGAGCGCTAAAACTAAAAAGCCGATCCATGTGATCGGCTTTTTCATGACGGGGCCTGTGCTCAATGGCTCAATGCGATTCGCTGTCGCTACCAGGCGGCTGGATCAGCGAGAACTGGCGCAGTACGGGCTCTGGGTGGCGCTCGCTCGAGTGCTCCACGACAATATCCCAGCCGTGTTCGCTATCCCAATCGCCTAACACAAAGCGTTTGGCAGGCACGTCTTCGACGGTGAGGTCATGGACCTTGGGGCGATGGGTGTGGCCATGGATCATGATGTTCACCCCATGGCGCTGCATTGTGGTCACGACTTCTGCGTGGGTCACATCCATGATGGCTTCGGCCTTGTTGGCGTTGGCATCCCCAGACTGCATACGCAGGCTCTTGGCCAACTCTAGCCGCTGCTCCAGCGGCATGGCCAGGATCTGCGCCTGCCACTCAGGGTGGCGAGACTGGGCGCGAAACGCCATGTAGGCCTCATCTTTGGTGCACAGGCTGTCACCGTGCAGAATGACGGCGGCTACGCCCTGCAATTCCACTTGCTCACTGTCGGGCAGCAGGGTGGCCTGACAGGCGTTGATGAAGCGTTCGCCGATCAGAAAGTCCCGGTTGCCGTGAATGAAAAAGATGGACGTGCCCGCATCGCTCAGTGCCCGCAGGCGCTTGATCACCTCATGGGCCACCCCGCTGAGGGGGTGAGGCGTATCCAGCAAGTCGTCTCCGATCCAGGCGTCGAACAGGTCGCCCAGAATGTAAAGATCCTCGGCCCCTTTGGCGGTATGCTCCAGGTAACGATAAAACCCCTGATTGAGCTCAGGGGTGTCGTTACTCAAATGCATGTCAGCGATCAGCAGCGTACGCATAAGACTCCCGACGGTTATTCCGCATCCTTCAGGTAGGCGCGCTCGATGACCACGTCTTCGGCGGGCACGTCTGCGTGCATGCCACGGCGCGTGGTGCTCACGGCCTTGATGGCGTTGACCACGTCCATGCCGTCCACTACTTCACCAAATACCGCGTAACCCCAGCCTTGCAGGCTTTTGCCGCTGTGGTTCAGGAAGCTGTTGTTACCGACGTTGATGAAAAACTGGGCGGTGGCAGAGTGGGGATCCTGGGTACGGGCCATGGCCAGCGTGCCGATGGTGTTCTGCAGACCGTTGTCGGCTTCGTTTTCGATGGGGTCGCGTGTCGGCTTCTGGTTGAACTCCTGGTCGAAGCCGCCCCCTTGAATCATGAAACCATCGATGACCCGGTGGAACAGCGTGCCGTCGTAAAAACCGTCGCGCACGTACTGCTCGAAATTGGCTGCCGTAACCGGGGCTTTTTCATGATTGAGCGCGATGGTGATGTCACCGTAGTTCGTCTGTAATACGATCATGGATAAATTCCTGTTCAATAAAAGCGTTCGCCTTGGCGCTGTGCATCGGCGTCACGTTATAATAGCGGTTTTGCTCGGCACCGCGAAGCGCTAACCCTGATTGCCTTTGCATCGTTTGCCCAGCACGCCATCTACCATGAGGTTATCAACACCACCATGACCAACGAGACCACCCCAGCGCCGAACTTCATTCGCAACCAAGTACGCGACGAGATAGCGGGCGGCCAGGTCACCAAAATTGTGACGCGCTTTCCTCCGGAGCCCAACGGCTTTTTGCACATCGGCCACGCCAAGTCGATTTGTCTGAACTTCGGGTTGGCAGAGCAGTTTGGTGGTGAGTGTCATCTGCGCTTTGACGACACCAACCCAGCAAAAGAAGAGCAGGCGTACATTGACGCCATCAAAGAAGACGTTAGCTGGTTGGGCTTTGAGTGGGCAGGCCCGGTACGTTTTGCCTCCGACTACTTCGACCAGCTCTACGCCTGGGCGCAGCATCTGATTCGTGAAGGCAAAGCCTATGTGGATGACCTGTCTCCGGATGAGATTCGCGAGTATCGGGGTACGCTGACCGAGCCCGGCAAGCCTAGCCCCTACCGCGAGCGCAGCGCCGAAGAGAGCTTGGACCTTCTAGAACGGATGCGTAACGGTGAGTTTGGTGAAGGGGAAAAAGTGCTGCGCGCCAAAATCGATATGGCGTCGCCCAACATCAATTTGCGCGATCCGATCTTGTACCGCATTCGTCATGCGCATCACCACCAAACAGGTGACAAGTGGAAAATCTACCCCTCGTACGATTTTACCCACGGTCAGTCGGATGCCATCGAGGGTATTACTCACTCCATCTGTACGCTGGAGTTCGAAGACCACCGCCCGCTATACGAGTGGTTCTTGAACAATCTGCCGGTGCCCGCCAAGCCGCGCCAGATTGAATTTGCCAGACTGAACCTCGACTACACGCTGACCTCCAAACGTAAGCTGAAGCTGTTGGTGGATGAGCAGATCGTCGATGGTTGGGATGACCCGCGAATGCCGACCATTTCCGGTATGCGTCGCCGGGGCTATACGCCCGCTTCGATTCGTAAATTCTGTGAAATGATCGGCGTGACCCGTTCCGACGGTGGTTTGGTGGATATCGCCATGCTGACCCACGCCATTCGTTCGGACCTGGAAGATAACGCACCCCGGGCGATGTGCGTGCTCAAGCCGCTAAAAGTGGTGCTGACCAACATGCCGGAAGATCACGAGGAAGTGTACCAGGTGCCAGGCCACCCGGCGCGTGAAGACATGCCGATGCGTAAAGTTCCTTTTGGTCGTGAGCTCTACATCGATCAAGACGACTTTATGGAAGACGCGCCGAAGAAATTCTTCCGCCTAGCACCGGGCAAAGAAGTGCGCCTGCGCAACAGCTACGTAATTCGCTGTGATGACGTGATTAAAGACGATGCAGGTGAGATTATTGAGCTGCACTGCTCCGTCGATTTCGACACCCTGGGTAAAAACCCGGAAGGCCGCAAGGTGAAAGGCGTGATTCACTGGGTCAGCGCGGCCCACGGCGTGCCGATGGAAGTGCGCCTCTACGACAACCTGTTCATGGTCGAGCAGCCCGATCGTGATAAGGACGTCGACTTCCTCGAGCATTTGAATCCCGAGTCGCTGGTGGTGTGCCATGCCATTGGCGAGCCAAGCCTGGCCAGTGCCGCGCCGGAAGATCGTTTCCAATTCGAGCGAGTCGGTTACTTCTGCGCCGATCGTCACGCCTCCACTGCCGACCACCTGGTGTTCAACCGCACCGTGGGCTTGAAAGATAGCTGGGCGAAAATCAAACAGAAGGGATAAGGAAACGTCATATGCATATTTACAATACGCTGACACGCCGCAAAGAGCCTTTTAAGCCCCTTGTCGATGGCAAGGTCAGCATGTACGTTTGCGGTATGACGGTGTATGACTACTGTCACCTTGGCCACGCCCGGGTGATGGTGGCCTTTGATGTGATTACCCGCTACCTGCGCCATCGCGGCTATGACGTGACCTACGTGCGCAACATCACCGATATCGACGATAAAATCCTCAAGCGGGCCGAGGAGAACGGCGAGCCCATCGACGCGCTCACCGAGCGCATGATTGCCGCGATGCATGAGGACGAAGCTCGCCTCAACGTGCTGCCACCCAGTCAGGAGCCCCGGGCAACGAGGCACATCGACGACATTATCGCGATGATCGAAACGCTCATCGACAAAGGTTTTGCCTATGCCGCGGCCAATGGTGATGTCTACTACCGAGTGCGCAAGTTCACCGACTACGGCAAATTGAATAACCGTCAGCTGGATGACATGCGCTCTGGTGCACGGGTCGACGTGGATGTGCACAAAGAAGACCCGCTGGATTTCGTGCTCTGGAAAGCGGCCAAGCCCGGTGAAGCTCACTGGCATTCCCCCTGGGGAGACGGGCGACCGGGTTGGCACATCGAGTGCTCCGCGATGTCCACCTGCTGCCTGGGGGACACCTTCGATATTCATGGCGGTGGGCCGGATTTGACCTTTCCCCATCATGAAAACGAGATTGCTCAATCGGAAGCGGCGACAGGTAAAACCTACGTCAACACCTGGATGCATGCTGGAGCCGTTCGCGTCAACCAAGAGAAGATGTCCAAGTCGCTGGGCAACTTCTTCACCATCCGCGACGTGCTAGCCGAGCACGATCCAGAAGTGGTGCGCTACCTGTTGGTGGCAAGCCACTATCGTAGCGCTATTAACTACTCAGTGGATTCGCTGGTCGAAGCGCGCAAATCGCTAACGCGGTTGTATACGGCGTTAGACGGAGTGAACGCCGACGAGCAGGCAGCCGCCAGCGATGCCGCGGAGCGCTTCACAGCGGCAATGGACGACGACTTCAACACGCCCATCGCTTTGGCCGCGCTTTTCGATTTGGCCCGCGATCTCAACCGAGCGAAAAGTGATCAGCCAGCAGAGGCACCACGCTTGGCTGGTGAATTAAAGCGTTTGGCCGGTGTGCTGGGACTACTGCAGCAAACGCCACAAACGTTTCTAAAAGGCGCCCAGCAGCAGGTAGCGCTGAGCGAAGAAGAGATCGAAGCAAAAATCGCCGAGCGACAAGCGGCGAAAGGAAGTAAGGATTTTGCCCGCGCTGATGCTATTCGTGATGAGCTGGCAGCGCTTGGCATTATTCTCAAAGATTCTCGGGAAGGAACCACCTGGGTGATCGAAGCGCCTTAATCGTTGTAAACAGTCAGGCGTCGTTACTGCGGCGTCTGACTTCAACGCAGCAGGCTCTTATACTGAAACGATACGCCCCAGAAGTTCATTGAAAAGGACGACTCCATGCGCTCATTGTTCACACCTGCCATGGCTGCCTGTTTATCAACGGTGCTCTCCACGGCCAGTGCCAACGACCCCATCGTGGTCTCTTCTAAAATCGATACCGAAGGCTCGGTACTAGGCGAGTTAATTATTCAGACGCTGGAGCGCAACGGTATTCCAACGGAAGATCGGCTTCAGCTTGGTGGTAGCTGCGTGGTACGCAGCGCGTTGCAGGCGGGTGAGGTTGATCTGTATCCCGAATACACCGGCAACGGTGCTTTCTTCTTTGACATGACCGATAGCCCGGTATGGAACAGTGCTGAAAATGTCGTTAATCGACGCCTTGCCCTCGCCATCGTTTAAACGACGCCCATGGCACCCGAATGTTGTGCTGTTGTGCCTAAGCGGTGCCATGCTGGCTGCCGCTTGGTTGTTAAGCTTTGTCAGTGTTGCTCCTAATCGCATTGTTTCCGGCACGGCTTTTGGCATGGTAGACGCCATTAGCTGGCCGGGCGCGGCACTGGTATCACTGCTCTTTATCGCCATGGCGGCGTTGTCGTCCGTGCCTACCTCAAGGCACTACCGGGCGATGCTGGGCATCATCATACTCATCTTGCTGTTGATGCCGTTTGGCTTAATGGTGGCAGGCCACTGGTTGGTCGACCCCTCGTTACCCCAGGCGCGACTCGGCATTGGCGCAGCCTACTGGACCGTGCTGTTCGTACTGTTGCTCTGTTTGGTAGAGCTACGCCTACGCTTAGGGTTATCCCGCTGGTGGCCAACGCTGCTGCTGGCAGGCGTGGGCATTGCTTGGTGGGGATGTGCCGCGCTTTGGCTGGATCGCCTTGCCCTCGTGCAAGAGTTCCAGGCCCGTGAGGGGCAGTTTTATCAGGCCGTTGGTCAACATATTGCCTTGGTGGGCACAGCCGTGGGCGTTAGCGTGGTGCTGGGAATGCTGTTAGCGATGCTGATGCGTCGCTATCAGCGCCTGCAAAAAATCGCGTTTACACTGCTGAACTTTTTACAAACCATCCCAAGTTTGGCGCTGTTTGGACTACTGCTAGCGCCGCTCGCTTGGCTGGCGGCTAACGTACCCCCGCTGGCAGCGTTGGGTGTCAGCGGTATCGGCAATGCTCCAGCGCTGATTGCGTTAATTGCTTATAGCCTGCTGCCCATGGTGCGTAATACCTACATTGCTCTGGAAGAGGTCAGCGCTGAGACGCTCCAGGCCGCTAAAGCCATGGGTATGCGTACCGGGCAGCGTTTTTGGCAGGTGCGTTTTCCATTGGCGCTTCCCGTACTGTTAGAAGGCGTACGCATTACGGCTGTACAGGCGATTGGGCTAACGGCAGTGGCGGCACTGATAGGTGCTGGCGGTCTAGGGACGTTTATTTTTCAAGGGCTGGGGCAAGCCGCCATGGATATGGTGCTACTGGGCGCACTGCCCATTCTGATCTTGGCACTGATAGTGGACGCAGGATTAGGAGCGTTGGCAGACGCGCTGCGTCCCGGAGGACAGGAATGATAGAGCTTTCCCACGTTTCAAAACAGTTTGGTGACGATACCGCGGTGGAAGACATCACGCTGCGGGTCGCTAAAGGAAAGTTCTGTGCGTTGGTAGGGACCTCTGGATGCGGTAAATCCACCACCCTACGCATGATCAATCGGCTGATTGAGCATAGCAGCGGCGATATTATCCTGGATGGCCAGGCGATTGAGCAGTACGACCCAGTAAAACTACGTCGGCGAATCGGCTATGTGATCCAGAGTACCGGGCTGTTTCCCCACTGGAACGTCGCGCGCAATATTGGCTTAGTGCCTCGGTTGCTGAAATGGCCCGCTACAGAAATTACCGCTCGTGTAGAGGAACTGATGGGCGTACTGGGCCTGCCGGTGGGCGAGTTTGCGCATAAATATCCCCATCAGCTCTCAGGTGGTCAAGCGCAGCGGGTCGGGGTGGCCCGTGCCTTAGCCGCAGACCCCGATATACTACTGATGGATGAGCCGTTTGGTGCTCTGGACCCCATTACCCGGGAAAAGCTTCAGGATGAGCTGGCCAAGCTACAGGCACGGTTACACAAAACCATTGTGTTCGTGACCCACGATATGGATGAAGCGCTGAAGTTAGCCGACCATTTGGTCGTCATGCGTGATGGCCGTATTGTCCAGCAGGGCACGCCGCTGGCACTGCTTCAACGGCCCGCTGATCCGTTTGTGGAATCCCTGCTCGGTGGGCTTGAGCGGGGGTTGAAGCAGGCAGCGTTAACGCGCGTAAAAGATCACATGACATCGCTTGGGCCTACTTTGCCGGCACAATCTCGAATTCCCGCCGATTTCTCGCTGCGCCAAGCGCTTTCCATGATGCTGCGGGACCACTGCGACCGCTTAACCGTGGTGGATCAAGGCGATGTGCCAATAGGGGAGCTTTCGCTGCGCCGCATCGTTAAAGAGGCGCAGTTGGATAAGGTGAGCCAACGTGACGCGTAATTCTGCCACCGTCAGCCTGCCGAACGCACCGAGCATTCAATGGTTTCTGCCGCTTATTTGGGTCGCGCTACTGGCGATGTGCATCGTCGGCATGCCGCTCCTAGAGGGCCTGTTTCGCTGGGTAGAGCCTGACGCCCGGCAAGTCGTCTATGATCGCGCGGCGTTTTACGAGCTGCTGGGCCGCCATGTGTTAGTCGTTGGCGTGGCGGCAGTGGTCACCATTGCGGTTGGTGTGGCGGCAGGTATTGCCGTTACCCGCGAGCGAGGGCGGGATTTTTTGCCTCTGGTGGGCCAGTTGGGCTCTTTAGGGCAAACGTTCCCTCCGGTAGCGGTGCTGGCGCTGGCGGTGCCCGTTCTGGGGTTTGGTACGCTGCCTATTATTGTTGCGCTAATGCTCTACGGGCTGCTGCCAATCGTACGCAATACGCTGGCGGGCATTAACGATGTTGACGCGACCATCAAAGAGGCGGCCCAGGCCATGGGTATGACCCCTTGGCAGGTGCTGCGTCACGTGGAGCTTCCCTTAGCGGCTCCTGTCATATTGGCAGGAGTACGTACTTCCGTGACGATCAATATTGCCACGGCAGCCCTTGGGGCGACGGTAGGGGCTAGCAACCTGGGTGATCCGATTATTGCCGGTATCGTCAATGGTAATATGGCCTACGTGCTGCAAGGCGCGCTGCTGATTGCACTGCTGGCGCTGAGCGCGGATAGCGCCTTTAACGTCTACCAGAAGCGGCTGCGCCAACGCCTCTCTGCTTCTTAATGCTCTCTGCGTCTTAAGTTGAATCCCTAAACGGCTTGCACTGAGTTACTGTCCCAGTGTTGCGTTGACCCGTGTCAGATAAATCCACTGGCATAAACGGTCATGACCGACAACACTACCCTCAAAAAGGGTAAAAACAAGGATAATAATGATGACTCAGTACGTACACCAGCCGGCCTTCATGACCGGTGATGAATTCTCGATCGAGACGTTCAGTCTACTCAACCCGGATGGTGAGCTGTATCCGGGTGGCGAAGAGCCCGCTCTCACCCGAGACCACGCTCGTAGGCTGTACCAGGCCATGCTAGCCACCCGCATTCTTGATGAGCGCATGATGGCTGCCCAACGCCAAGGGCGGCTCAGTTTCTATATGCAGTGCACCGGTGAAGAAGCCGCCGTGGTGGGTGCGGCTGCAGCACTAGATGACGCCGATATGATCATGGCTCAGTACCGCGAACAAGGCGCCTTGATGTATCGCGGCTTCTCTATCGACGAGTTTATGAATCAGCTATTTGGCAACGAGCTTGATTACGGCAAAGGCCGCCAAATGCCGATTCATTACGGCTCTCGCAAGCTGCACTACATGACCATCTCATCGCCGCTGGCGACGCAGATTCCTCAAGCCACCGGGTATGCCTATGGCCAAAAGCTGGCCGGTGAAGGCCACTGTACGCTGACCTTTTTTGGCGAAGGCGCAGCCTCAGAAGGGGACTTTCACGCCGCGCTTAATATGGCCGCGGTGCATCAGGTGCCGGTGATCTTTTTCTGCCGCAACAACGGCTACGCTATTTCTACTCCCTCCACAGAACAGTTTGCCGCTGACGGCATTGCTCCCCGTGCCTTTGGCTACCACATGCACGTGATTCGCGTGGATGGTAACGACGCCCTAGCGGTATATGAAGCGACCCGCCAAGCGCGAAAAATCGCCGTTGAGCAGAACCAGCCGGTGCTGATTGAAGCCATGTCCTACCGGTTGGCTGCCCACTCCTCTTCGGATGACCCCTCGGGCTATCGCGCTAAGAGCGAAGAGGAAGCGTGGCGCGCCAAAGATCCCTTGCTACGCATGCAGCGCTGGCTGGCGAAGAAAGGGTGGTGGAGCGATGAAGAGGAAGCTGCCCAGCAGGAGAGCCTGCGCCGTGAAGTGCTGGAAACCATGAAGCGCGCCGAAAAACGCCCGCCGCCGCCGCTGGAGTCGTTAATCAGCGATGTTTACGCCGATGTGACACCTGCGCTACAGCACCAGCTGGATCAGTTGAAGCGCCATATTCGCCGCTACCCAGATGCCTACCCGCGCGGCGCAAAATCGCTAGATCTGACGCTTTCGTCAGCCACTGATACTCAGGGAGAGGCGTAATATGGCGACGATGAACATGCTCCAGGCGATTAATAACGCGCTGGATATCGCCATGGCGGAAGATGAGAAAGTCATCTGCTTTGGTGAAGACGTGGGTATTTTTGGCGGTGTTTTCCGAGCCACCAGCCATTTACAAGAGAAGTACGGCAAAGCGCGCTGCTTTAATACGCCGCTGGTGGAGCAAGGCATTATTGGCTTTGCTAACGGACTGGCCGCACAAGGCTCTGTTCCCGTCGCTGAAATTCAGTTTGCGGATTACATCTTCCCCGCATTTGATCAAATCGTTAACGAGACCGCCAAATTCCGCTACCGCTCTGGGGATCTCTTCAACGTAGGCGGGCTCACCATTCGCACACCCTATGGTGGCGGCATTTCCGGGGGCTTATACCACTCGCAATCACCTGAGGCGTACTTTACCCACACGCCGGGCTTAAAAGTGGTGGTGCCGCGCAACCCCTATCAAGCCAAAGGGCTGCTGCTGGCGGCGATTCGTGACCCCGACCCCGTGCTGTTTTTAGAGCCAAAACGGCTCTATCGTGCCGCCGTAGGTGAAGTGCCCGATGAAGACTACCAACTGCCAATTGGTGAAGCGGAGGTGATCAAAGAGGGCACCGACATTACCCTGGTGGGCTGGGGTGCGCAGATGGAAGTGATCAGCAAAGCCGCCGAGCTTGCCGAAGAGCAGGGCATTGCCTGCGAGGTCATCGACCTGCGTTCGCTGCTGCCCTGGGATGTGGATACCGTGGCAGAGTCGGTATTCAAAACCGGCCGTATGATTGTTAGTCATGAAGCGCCGCTCACCGGCGGCTTTGCCGGTGAAATTGCCGCGACGATACAGGAGCGCTGTTTTCTCTATCTGGAATCGCCGATTACTCGGGTTACCGGGCTGGATACGCCTTTCCCACTTGTGCTGGAGAAAGAGTACTTGCCCGACCACCTGAAAATTTTTGAAGCGATTTGCGAAAGCGTGAACTTTTAGCGCCAGGGAGAACAGCCATGAGTGATTTTTTACTGCCAGATATCGGTGAAGGTATCGTAGAGTGTGAAGTGGTGGAGTGGCGCGTGGCCGAAGGCGACACCATCGAAGAGGATCAGCCGATAGTCGAAGTGATGACCGACAAGGCGCTGGTGGAAATCACCGCGCCAGAAGCCGGGACGGTCACCAATCTGTATGTGGCCCAGGGGAAGATTGCCAAGGTTCACGCGCCGCTTTATGCATACCAAGCCGCCGGTCAGATGAACAGCGATACTGCTGCTACCGAGCAGGCACCTCCAGCGCCGCCCAGTAGCCACGGGGTGGCCGCTGATGAAAATAGCCCGCCGCCTAAAAGCCAAGCCGTTACCCCGGCGGCTGCAGGCAAAGTGCCCGCTAGCCCTGCGGTGCGCCGCTTAGTACGCGAGCACAGCCTAGCCCTGTCGGAGATCTCAGGCAGTGGCAAAGATGGTCGAGTGTTGAAAGAAGACGTGCTAGCGCACCTCAACGCGCCAGCGGTATCTCACCAAACGGCCAGTGTTTCGATGCCATCAAGCACAGGCTTAGCACCCTCAAAAGTAGAGCCGCTGCGCGGCGTGCGGGCGGTGATGGCCAAGCGCATGGTAGAGGCCGCTAGCTCCATTCCTCATTTTCACTACGGTGAAGAGATTGATGTCACGGAGCTGTTGGCGCTGCGCGAGCGGCTCAAGCCGCAGGTAGAGGCGCAGGGCGAACGGCTCACGCTGATGCCGTTCTTTATGAAAGCGATGGCGCTGGCCGTGGCGGAGACGCCGATCATCAATGCACAGTTAAACAGCGAAGCCAACGAGCTGAGCTACTACGACCAGTGCAATATCGGCATGGCGGTGGATAGCAAAGCGGGGCTTTTGGTACCTAACGTGAAAGGTGTCGAGGGCTTAACGCTGTTTGAGATTGCCAAAGAGGTCGGCAGGCTAACCAATGCCGCTCGGGAAGGGCGCGTGGAGCAGGCGGATCTAAAGGGCGGCACCATTAGTATCTCCAACATTGGTGCTCTTGGGGGAACCTACGCTGCGCCGATTATTAATGCGCCGGAAGCCGCCATTGTGGCCATTGGCAAAACCCAGTGGCTGCCGCGCTTTGATGAGCACGGGGCTGTGCAGCGCCGGGCTATCTTGACGGTCACCTGGGCAGGCGATCATCGCTTTATTGATGGCGGTACCATTGCCCGTTTTTGCAACGCCTGGAAAGGCTTTCTAGAGGCGCCGGAAAGCATGCTGCTTCATCTGACTTAACCGTGTAGGCACCTTGCTATGAGCCAGGCACCGCTGCAGCAGTTTTACATACCCGAAGAGCAGTCGGTGTACCTGCTAAGCCATCACGATGCGCGAAAGCTAAAAGACTGGGTAGCGCTGTGCCAGGCGCAGCTTGCCCAGTTGGGCTATTCAAATATCGAGCTGATTGGTAAGGGGGCTTATGGGTTTGTGTTTGCGGGTAGCGCATGGCAGCAGGGCATGACTGCCCACTATGTGTTTAAGTTCTCGCGTATTACCTTGCCCACCCATCTACAAGAACGCCTCGAAGAAGAGGCGTTTATGCTTGATCAAGTGTCACACCCTCGGATACCTAAACTCATCACTTATCAGCGCTCACGCGGCCAGTCGATTCTGGTCATGGAGCGTGCGCCTGGCTGGAATCTGGAGCAAGTGTCGCTCAAGCAGGGAAGGCTCTCACCTCGGTTAATTATGCGCATCGCTGCACAGTTAGCAGACATCTTACAAGCACTGCGTCGTGAAACAGGCCCGAACGCGCGGCCGGTGGTACATGGCGACATTAAACCCTCTAATCTGGTCTTTGACGCCACCTGCGAGGCCATCGCGCTGATCGACTGGGGCTCATCGGTGTTCGCACAGTTGGATGAATCGCTTCAGTTCGTGGGCGCCAACGTAATGGAGTTGATGTCGGACAATCTGCAGCAAACCAATGCCCGGCTGGGGGATGTCTATTTTATCGGTGAAGAGCAGTTGAACGGAGCGCTCTCGTCGCCACGGTTCGATGAGCAGGGGGCGGCAGGTACGCTCTATGCGCTAGCGTCTGCGCAGTCCTGTCGTTTTGGCCATCGAGCAATTCCGGCCAGCTCATTGGGATTGCCCATTGAGTTCGCGCGCACGCTGGATGGCATGCTCGACCCCGACCCACAGGTGCGGCGTAAAGCGGGGGATTACTTTATTCGTGAAATGCCGCGCATGGCGAAGCTGGTTATGGTTGACCTGCCCATCGCCCCCCAAACGCCGCTAGTGCCCGTATGGGGAAAAGGCCTGCGTCGCCCGGCTAGCCAAGAGATCGATACCGTGGTGTACAGCTCACGAAAGGCGTTTTTACGCGAGGCAAGCGCTGAAGAGACGTTAAACGACGTCAATGATGTGCAGCTTGATCGCTACTACAAACAGTTTATGCAGGGCATGGGAGAAACCGAAAAAGCCTTTTTGGCTTCGGTGAGCCGGTTGGGCAAATACCCAGTCGTCGGTGGTTTAGCGGTGCGCTGGGAGCGGGAGGGGGTCTATATTGATTCGTCGCTCAACCTGCATGACCCAGCGCTAAAGCCCGCGTTTATCGAAGCGGTGAATAACATGGTGCACTTAGCACGGGCCATTCATCGCCAGGGGGTATTTAAAAGTTGTCTGTTCAATGCCCGCCAAACGCTGCACTTAGAGCGTGCTAGCCCTGAGGAGGCGTTTCACTGCCAGCCAGAGATGGCGATTAATTACGAAGTGAGCGCGGTGCCGGAAATGGAGGATCGCACCCGGCAGCACAGCTACTTTGAAGATGGTCCTGACCCAGAAGAGCTATTGGTGCTGCCGGATACCATTATGCAACTGCTTCAGCGGCTCAATGAGATTCACCATACCGGCATGATCATCTTTGAAGCGCTGCCCAAACATCTCAAAATCCATAGCTACTATCGGCTGCTCGACCCTCAACGCGAGCAGGAGTTTCGCAGCCTACTGAGCCGAATGCTGGCTGCTGTCAGTCAAATCGAGGGGCTGGGCGTGTCGGGGTTTATGAAGATGCCCTACAAAGACACGCGCTTTTTTACCCACTTAGAACGACAACCAGAGCACTTCTACCCCAAAGACCCAAAAGAGTATATAAGAAAAAGTGCCTTGCCCGCGCCGCCGCGTTAGGCGGCACTGTTAATTCGGCGCGTTTGTGATTAACCAGCTCGCCAACTGTTCGGTTAAACGGTCGGTGGCGCTACCAAAGGCGCTCACCACATCGGGTATCCCAGTGCTTGTGGCGCGCTCCCGAATCGCAAAGCTGGTGGAGGCCACGGGCTGTTGGTCCGCGCCGAGTAATTGAACGTCTAACTGCAGGTTAACGCTTGGCGGAGAGGTGTCATACTCGCTCTGAAAGTGGCGCAGCTCGCTTAATAGCAGCAAGTCGTGAGGGAGCCGATCGCTGCTCACGTTGGCGAACAGCTCTTGCTGCTGCAGCCCTGCAATCAGCTGGGCTTGCAGCATGTCCGGTGTATCTTCATGCCAGCGAGCACCCTCATACACATTGACCACATTGCCTTCGGGAAACACCACGATACGATTGCTGCTGAGCAGGTGGCCCGCTTCTGGTGTAGCGATACCCAGTCGCTCTGGCTGCGTGATGGTGGCAGGGTCGCTCTGCATCGTGGTAGCAGGCAAGCGATACAGCGTCGATGGCGCTTTCTCCGGTAAAATAGAGCAGCCCGAAAGGGTAAGTAAGGCACTTAGAAAAAAGCCGTTACGTAAAGCGTGCATGTTCATGGGTGGAACTCCTCTACTTGGTCGCGGCCTAGGAAAAAGTCCGTGGGGCTCTCCTCAAGCTCCCGTGTAATGCGGTCGAGGGTGGCGAGTGTCGAGCGTAACGCCGCTAGGGCCGGGGCAATGTCGCGAGTGCTTTGTAGAGTGCTTTCGACAGCACCCGCGTTATCGTTCACCAACTGTTCTATCCGCTGGGCAGCGCTGGCAACATTGCGGCTGGCGCTCTCTGCGCTGCGCATCACCTGCTGACCCTCCTGGCTCAGCAAGCGGTTCGCCTCTAGGCTAAGCGATTCGATGCTTTCAAGCGTGGTGGAGGCTTGGCGTGACACATCGCCAAAGAGCGCCATGTTTTCATCCAGGGCAGACTGCTGAGAGGCAATCATCTCGGTGATTTGGGCAATATTGGTCAGGATATTGCCTGCTTGCTCACGATTATTGTCATTGAAGAGCTCGTTCACACTCTGCAAAATCGCATTGAGGTTTTCGACCATCTCTTCGCCTTCGTCAAGCAGCGTAGCAATAGGCGACGGGTCGGCTTTAATGAAAGGCGTATCGGCGCTGCTCTGCGCTAGCAAGCGTTGGCTTTCTGGGGTGCCGCCATAGAGTTGCACGGACATACTGCCGGTAATGCTAGCAAAGGCTAGCTTTGCGCGGGTATCCACTTTAATCGGAGTGTCTTCATACACGCGAATAAGCGTGATCACTTGGCGTGGGTCGTCAGGGTTGAGGGAAAGCTCGGTGACATCGCCCACTTCAATGCCGTTGTACTGCACCTTGCTACCCACCGAGAGGCCGTTGACGCTGCGCTCGAACAAAATGCGGTAGGGTTGATAGTCGCGTTGGCCAGCCGCATAGCTCATCCAGAGCGCAAACAGCAGGGCGGCAGCGGCCGTCAGCACGGTAAACAGACCAATCAAAATATGGTGCGCGCGGGTTTCCATGTGCGTCACTCCTGAGAAGAGGTTAGGCCAGCAGAGCGCTGTGCAGCGCGTCCACGCGGTCCATTAAAGTAATCCTGTACCCACTCGTCGTCCGTTTTCGCGACGTTTTCCAGGGTATCCACCACCAGAACGCGTTTTTGCGACAGCACAGCGACCCGGTCGCAGGCTGCATAGAGGGTATCGAGGTCGTGGGTGACCAAAAAAACGCTAAAGCCCATTGCATCGCGCAGCGTGACCAGCAGTTGGTCAAACGCGGCGGCGCCAATGGGGTCGAGTCCTGCGGTAGGCTCATCGAGAAACAAAATATCCGGGTCCAGGGCGAGTGCCCTGGCAAGCGCGGCACGTTTCATCATGCCCCCAGAGAGCGATTCTGGAAATTGTCGGGCGGCATGAGGGGGCAGGCCTACCAGCGAGAGCTTGATACGCGCCAGATACTCGGCCTCTTGCCGAGAGAGTTTGGCGTGCTCGATAAGCGGCAGCGCAACGTTTTCTTGCAGGTTGAGCGAACTAAATAGCGCCCCACGCTGAAAGAGCACCCCAAAGCGCCGCTCGACTTGGCTGCGTTGGGACTCACTTAACTCATTTAACCGCTGGTTCAGCACTTCTACTGTGCCGTCATTTGGCCGCTTTAAGCCCACAATACTGCGCAGTAGAACTGATTTACCGGTACCTGAGCCGCCGACAACGCCGAGAATTTCGCCTCGGTAGAGGGTCAAGTCCAGCCCTTCGTGAACGACGTTGTCGCCAAATCGGTTCACCAGCCCCTGCACGCGAATAACCGCTTCATCGCGCTCAGGCTGTTGAGGCATCTCTGAATATCGCTCGGTCACCAGCCCATCTCCATGAAAAATAACGCCGCTAATGCATCGATGAGAATCACCATGAAGATGGCTTGCACCACACTGGATGTCGTGTGGGCACCCACCGATTGGGCACTGCCGCTGACTTTAAACCCTTCTAGGCAGCCAATGACGGCAATCACAAAGGCAAATACCGGCGCTTTGCTCAAGCCGACCAGAAAATGAGTGACCGACACGTCTTTTTGCAGTGTGGTGATGAACTGACTCACAGAAATATCCAACGATAGGGTGGCTACCACCGCGCCGCCGACGAGGCCGCTCAGCATGCCCACAAACGCCAGCAGCGGTAGGCTGATCAACATCGCCATCACCCGGGGAAGCACTAGCAGCTCAATCGGGTCGAGTCCCAATGTTTTGAGGGCATCAATCTCTTCGTTGGATTTCATTGCGCCAAGCTGGGCGGTAAAGGCGCTGGCAGTGCGGCCTGCCAAAAGTATCGCGGCCAAGAGCACGCCAAATTCCCGTAAAAATGAAAAAGCTACGAGATCAATGGTGTAAACCGTTGCACCGAAATCTTGGAGCACCGTGGCCCCTAAAAACGCCACCACTGCGCCCACCATAAAGGTTAAGAGCGCAACGATAGGTACCGCATTCAAGCCACTTTGCTGAATATGCGCGACGGTAGCGGTAATACGCCAGTGGCGGGGTCGAAACAGAAGTGAGGTAAATGTGGCCAGCACCAAGCCAATGAAAGCCAGTAGCTGGCGCTGCTGAGACCCCAGCGCCACCATTTGCTGGCCCACTGTCGCTAAGGCTTCGCTAATCCGGTTGGGTCGAGGTGGGGGGCTCTCAAGCGGAGCGTCCATAGCTTCGGCAATGCGTATCAACAAGGCCTGCTGCACCTGGGGAAGATCGTTTGCCCAGTCGCCAATTTGTTTGGTTTTTTCAACACCAAGCAGCTCAACGATCAGCGCCGCACCGGCGGTATCCAGCCCCTCAAAGCCGGGTAACGACAGCGAGGCCGAGCTTAGCTGCCCCTGCTGCTGTAGGGCGCGCTTCAGCTCAGCGTAGTGGCGTAGTGTCCATTCGCCGTGCAGCGAGACATGCTCGCCCTGTTGAGTGATCCACTCGTTTGGCATCCTTGCTCCTCAGCGCCTTCACATGCAGTGAAGGCCTATGATGCAATCAAACGAGCGTTAGTGAAAGGTAAGCCGTCGTTTCTTAACGTGACGCACGATACTTGGGGGCCAGCTCCTGCTTAATTTTCGCTGCTACTTCCTTGAGTCTAGGCCCAAGGTTGTTGACCAATCGATCGTGATCTAAACGCAGGCTAGAGCCACCGCAGTTAATCGCCATCACTTCGGCACCATCTTCTAAAATGAGCGGCATGGCCACGGCGCTGATATCCCGCTGCCAATCCTGCTCGGAGAGGCAAAAGCCGTACTCGGTGTAGTCGCGCAGGCTCTGTTCAATACCGGCATGAAGGCGCGGCCAGTCGCTGCCGTGAAACGCGGCTAGTTCTTGCATCACCTGTTGACGGCGCTCGTCCGATAATCCGCACAGCCAGGCACGACCAATCGCCGAGGTGGCGATGGGCAGCCGCGAGCCAACATCTAAGCGAATAATCAGCGGGCCGTGGCCGTGGCAGGTTTCCAGATACACCATGTCGCTGCGGTCGGCACCGCCCAGGCTCACGTTGCAGTCGGTGGCGTCGGCAAAGTGCTGTAAATGGGGGCGAGCAATTTCGCGAATGCCCATATTAGCCAGAAAGCGATAACCCAGCGCCAGCACACCCGGCCCGAGGCGGTACTTCTCCAGGTGGCGGTTGTGTTGCAGGTAGCCTAACTGGGTCAGCGTATAGGTTAACCGGGACACCGTGGGGCGGGGGATGTGGGTGCGATTCGAGAGCTCTGCATTGCCCAGGTACTCTTCCCCTGTTCCAAAAGCGCGGAGCAGTTCTAACCCCCGCGCAAGCGCGGTGACAAAGTTGCGATCTTTTTCGGGTGATTGCGGCTCATCAGCAGCGGCGTCGGTTGGTTCCATCAAGCGTCTCGGCTAATCAATCATTGAGTGGCAAGTATCGCATACCTGCGCTGGGGCGTTGCAAAGCGCGATAAGAGAGCTTAGTCAACGCTTGGCCTGCGGCGCCTGCCTTAGATACTGTGCTAGCGCCGCAGGAGGGCGGTTAGCTTTCTAGGCGCTCAATGATGGTTGCAATGCCCTGGCCAACGCCAATACACATGGTGACCAGCGCATAGCGCCCGCCAGTGGCTTCTAGCTGGCGCAGCGCAGTGAGTGCCAAACGTGCGCCCGAGGCACCCAGCGGGTGGCCAATGGCAATGGCACCACCGTTGGCATTAAGGCGCGGATCGTCGGCGGAAAGACCCAACTGCTTAACGCAGCCCAACACCTGCACCGCAAAGGCTTCGTTGATTTCAATCACGTCCATCTGATCAAGCGAAAGGCCAGCCCGGGCCAGCGCTTTTTGCGAGGCGGGTACCGGCCCCAGGCCCATAACCCGGGGAGCAACGCCCGCCACGGCGCTGGCAACGATACGTGCTCGCGGAGCAAGCCCAGCTCGCTCGCCTGCTGCACGCGTGCCAACAATCAGCGCGGCAGCCCCGTCGTTTAATCCAGACGCGTTGCCTGCGGTCACGACACCGCCTTCAAACAGCGCGCCGAGTTTGGCCAGTTTTTCCTCGGTGCTTTCAGCGCGGGGATGCTCATCTTTATCTACCAACAGCGGCGGCTGTTTGCGCCCTTGAGGCACTTCTACCCCAAACATTTCGCCTTCATAAAAGCCGTTTGCCAGCGCCTTGGCATAGCGCGCTTGGGAGCGGGCGGCAAAGGCGTCGCTGGCCTCGCGGCCAATGTTTAGGTCGTGGGCAATGTTATCGGCAGTTTCCGGCATGCTGTGGCTGCCGTACTCTTTGGAAATCCACGGGTTGGGGAAGCGCGAGCCAATCACGGTATCAAACATCGGCTGATTGCGAGCGTAGGGGGAATCGGCCTTACCCAGCACGTAAGGCGCGCGGGACATGGACTCCACGCCGCCAGCCAAGAATAGCTCGCCCTCGCCCAAGCGTGCGGCGCGGGCGGCATCCATCATGGCGGCCAGGCCGCTGCCGCACAGGCGGTTGACGGTTTGGCCCGCCACCTCGATTGGCAGGCCCGCCAGCAGCGCCCCGTGACGGGCCACGTTACGGGAATCTTCCCCCGCTTGGTTCGTACAGCCCGCCAACACCTCTTCATAGCTCTCTGGGGAAAACGGATTACGCCCCACCAGTGCTTTTAGCGTCAGCCCCAGCAGTTCATCCGGGCGAATGGCCGCCAGGCTGCCGCCATGGCGACCAAAAGGGGTGCGTAACCCGTCGTAAATATAGGCGTCTTGCATGATTATTCTCCTTGTTTGTTTAAAGCCGTATTTGACGCTGAGATGTGTCAGCCCGTGGGTCCGTCGGTCAGCGGCATACCCAGCGCGGCGCGGCGGCGCAGCCACGGGCTAGGGCGATAGCGGGGGTCGCCGGTGGCCTCCAATAGGTTGTTCAAAATGGTCAGGATGCGCGAAGCGCCGTAGCGCTCGCCCAGACGCAGCGGGCCAAACGGGTAGCCCAAGCCAAGCTCCACCGCACGATCGATGGTGGCGGGCGCTGCGACGCCTTGCTGGGCGATATCGGCGCCCACATTGACGATGCACGCCACCACCCGCTGCAGCACAAAGCCGTTGCTGTCTTGAAGCGTGCTGACTGGGGTGCCGTCCGCATTCAACAGGCTGGCAGCGGCATCGATCAGATCGGGGCGGGTAATGGGGGAGGCCATCAGGCTGCGGCGCTTATCCAGCCCCGCCAGCATATCCACCGCGACGCACTGCTCGGCATTCAAGCCTTGGCGCAGCGCGCATTGAGTGGTGTCTTCACCCAGCGGTGTCAGCAGGCACAGCGCCTCGTTGCTGGGGTGATCACCCGACGCTAAAGGCCAGCCTGCCGCGTTGACGAGCTCGGCAAGGGCGGCGGCGCTGTCCGGGTCGTCTTGGCTGATCCATACGGGGCAAGGAGAGACTGCCGAAATGGCGGGTTCATCCGGCATCTGCTGCTGACCATCCACGTAGCGATAAAAGCCCTCACCGGTTTTGCGCCCCAGCAAGCCCGCCGAGAGCCGCTGGCGAGTCAGCGGTGAGGGGCGAAAGCGCGGCTCTTCGTAATACTGGTGGTACACCGACTCCATCACCGCATGGGAAACGTCCAGGCCCGTCAGGTCCAGCAGCGTGAAGGGTCCCATTCGAAAGCCACCTTGGTCCACCATGATGCGGTCGATGGTAGCGGGGTCGGCCACGCTCTCACTCAGAATGCGCAGCGCTTCGGTACCAAAAGCGCGCCCGGCGTGATTGACCAGAAAGCCAGGGGTGTCGGTGGCCTGGGCGGTAAAGTGGCCCATGGCTGTGCCCAGGGCGTTGACCCGCTGGGTAACGGTGTCGGCGGTACGTAACCCTGGAATCACTTCCACGATCTTCATTAGCGGAACGGGGTTGAAGAAGTGAAAACCAATCACCCGCTCAGGGTGCTGGCAGGCGGCGGCAATGGCGGTCACGGAGAGCGAGGAGGTGTTGGTGGCGAGCACGGCATCCTGGCGAACGATGCCCTCTAAATCACTGAACAGCCCCTGTTTGGCTTCCAGCTTCTCGATAATCGCTTCAACCACTATGTCGCAGGAGGCGAGGGCCGCGAGGTCGGGGGCTTCGATCAGTCGCTCGCCGTACTGCTCGGCTTGGGCTTGAGTAATACGCTGCTTGTCGGCGCTGCGCTGCCATAACTCATGAATAAAGGCAGTCGCTTCCGCCACCGCGCCTTCTTTTACATCAAATAGCATGACGTTCAGGCCTGCCTGCGCGGCGAGCTGAGCAATCCCTCTACCCATGGCCCCGGTGCCGACAATGCCAAGAGTGTTGAACGAATGGGCGACTGCGTCGTTGGACATAGGTCAAAATCCTCGCTGCAAGGGTTTATTGTTCTGCATTGCAAAATAGCATTTCGTTTATTGACTGCCATCCTAGGCTATGCAAAAGTGCCTGACAAGAGAGTGAACGCTAGTTTCGCCATGCAGAATTATTGCAGGCCTCACTGCCCGCGCGAACACCAACCATAAAAATATCGTTGCTACCAGGAGCCGTTATGATCCGTGATCCCGAACTGCTGAATCAGTTGGTTGATACCATTGCCCGCTTTGTCCGGGAGCGTTTGATTCCCAATGAGGCACGGCTTGCCGAAGAGGATGCAGTGCCCGCCGAGATCCTGGCGGAAATGAAGGAGATGGGGCTGTTCGGGCTATCCATTCCTGAAGAGTACGGCGGCTTAGGGCTCACCATGGAAGAAGAAGCTCTGGTAGCCATGGAAATCGGCAAAACGTCTCCCGCGTTCCGCTCGGTATTCGGTACGAATAATGGCATCGGTGCCCAGGGCATTCTGATTGACGGCACTGAAGAGCAGAAAGCCAAATACGTGCCGCGCTTGGCCACCGGGGAAATTCTCAGCTCTTTCTGCCTGACCGAACCGGATTCCGGCTCCGATGCCGCCAGCCTGCGCACCACCGCCGTGCGCGATGGCGACCACTACGTGTTAAACGGCACCAAGCGCTATATCACCAACGGCCCGGAGGCGGACCTGTTCACCGTGATGGCGCGTACCGACCCAGACAACAAAGGCGCTGGCGGTATCTCCGCCTTTATTGTTGAAGGCAATACGCCTGGTCTGATTCGCGGCCCGGCGGATAACAAGATGGGCCAGAAGGGTGCGCATACCTGCGATATCATTTTTGATAACTGCCGTGTACCGGCTGAAAACATCATTGGCGGTAAAGAGGGGCAAGGCTTTAAAACCGCCATGAAAGTGCTCGACCGTGGGCGGCTGCATATTTCCGCGGTGTGTGTGGGCGTGGCCGAGCGTTTGGTCGAAGAGTCGCTGCGCTACACCATGGAGCGTAAGCAGTTTGGTGCGCCGCTGGCGGAGCATCAACTGGTGCAGGCTATGCTGGCAGATAGCAAAACCGAAGCCTACGCAGGTAAAACCATGGTCATGGACGCCGCACGCCGCAAGGATGATGGCGAAAACGTCTCAACCCTAGCCTCCTGCTGCAAGCTGTTCTGTGCCGAGATGGTGGGTCGCGTCGCGGATCGCGCCGTGCAGGTGCACGGCGGTGCGGGCTATATGTCGGAATACGCCGTTGAGCGTTTCTACCGCGATGTGCGCTTGTTCCGCATTTACGAAGGGACGACGCAAATTCAGCAGCTGGTGATTGCCCGGAACATGGTGCGGGAGGCGTCCTAATGGCTCTATCGGTCCCTTACCAAGCGCCAGATGAGAAAATCTTTGGCCGTCTGGCAAGCGAGCTGTTAGCAGAGCTCCCCGAGCGCTTGAGTACCCGCGTGCTGGAAAACGCGAAACGCCTAGCGGATCACCCCGCGCTTGTGGATGGCAACGTTCGCTGGAGCTACGCCGAGCTGGGACAAGAGATTCATGCCGCCTGCGAGTGGTTAGCTAATTTAGGCATACGGCCCGGCGACCGTATTATGACGGTCAGTGAAAACTGCCGTGCCCTGGTGGTACTGCTGTTGGCCGCCAGTGAAATGGATGTTTGGGTCGCGATTGTCAATTCGCGCCTCTCCGCTCAGGAAGTGGATTTAATTCAGGGCAACTGCCTGCCTCGCCGAGTGTTTTACACTTGCGAAGCCTCCCAAGAGGCGAGCCAGCACGCCGAGCGCCACGCGGCTGACCGCTATCAGCATCCGCAGCTCGGCGGCCTAGCGATTTCACCGCTATTTGATAGCGAGCCAGAGCCTGTTCACGCCAGCGGTGCCGAGCAGGTAGCCGCGATGATCTACACCTCAGGCACCACCGGTACGCCGAAAGGCGTCATGCTGACCCATCGCGGTATTCTGTATATCGCCTCTATTTCCGGCGGCATGCGTCATCTGAGTGAAGGGCAGCGGGTGTACGGCGTGCTGCCGATGTCTCATGTGTTTGGCCTCTCATCAGTGTGTATGGGCTCGCTGTATAACGGCGCGTGCCTTTATACCGTGCCCCGGTTTGACGCGGTACAGCTGCTGGCAACGCTCAAAGAGGAGCGCATTACCGTGCTTCAGGGCGTGCCTGCTATGTACGCTCGCGCCCTGGAGTACTTGAAGCGTGAGCAGCGCGCGTTAGAAGCACCTGCGCTTATCTATATCTCCGCAGGCGGCTCGCCGCTGGATAGCGATACCAAAAAACGCGTGGAAGCTGCGTTTGGCCTAACGCTGCACAATGGCTACGGTCTCACCGAAGCCAGCCCGACGATTAGTCAAACCCGCATTGAAGACCGCCACCAGAGCAGCACCGTGGGCCGCGTGCTGCCGCTGTTGGAGTATCGGTTAGAGCCCTTAGGCAGCAGCGGCACGTCAGAAAAGGCAGGCGATGAGATCGGCGAGCTGTGGGTGCGTGGCCCTAATATCATGAAAGGTTACTTCCGCCAGCCGGACGCCACCCTCGCCACCTTAACGGAAGATGGCTGGCTCAATACCGGTGATATCGCCAAACTGGATCACGACGATCAGCTCTATATCGTGGGCCGCAGTAAAGAGCTGATTATTCGCTCGGGCTTCAACATCTACCCGCCGGATGTAGAAGCAGTGATTAATGAGCATCCTGCGGTGACCTTAACCGCAGTGGTTGGGCGGCAGGTGGCAGGCAATGAAGAGGTCGTGGCATTTGTGCAGTGCGAGCCGGGCGTTGAGGTTGATATGGCAGAACTCAAAGCCTTTATTGCCGAACGGCTTGCGCCTTATAAGCGTCCGACCCAAATTGTGCTGATGGATGCGTTGCCTTCCACCGCCAGCGGTAAGATTTTAAAAGGGCGGCTACGCGACTTGGCCCAGCAGGAGAGCGCTTTATGAGCGAAACAGACGGCGCTGACGCCTCCATCACACCGCAGGCGCTGATGGGTTATCACGAACTGTTGGGCATGCACGTGGTGGAGTGGGAAGAGGGGCGCGCGGTAGTGGAACTCACCATTGAACCCAAGCACCTTAACCGCAGCGGCAATGTGCATGGCGGTGTACTGGCTTCCATGCTGGACAGTGCCTTAAGCCTAGCGGGCCTGCACTGCGATGTGCCGGGGAATATTCGTCGTGGGATGACGCTGTCACTTACCACCACCTTTGTGGGGCCTGCTCGGCAAGGCGTGTTACGGGCCACGGGCACGCTGCGTGGCGGCGGGCAAAAAACCTTCATGACCAGCGGTGAGATCGTGGATGAGCGGGGCAATCTCGTCGCTATGGGCGAAGGCTCTTTTCGCCGCCGTAGCGGCAGCGAATCGTCACAAGGCGTTCCCGACCCGCAGTTGAGGGAGCCTAGCGAGTGAGCCCAGCCCGCCTGCGGGTTTCCTGTTTGCTACTGGTGACGCTTGCCACGCTGATTCATTTGGTGGGTGGCAGCGTGGCTTGGCAAGCCGCAGGCATCGTTGCGCTGCTGCTTTATTTGGTGACCCTGAAAGGTCAACTCACCCGCATGGCCAAGGGGCTGCTGTGTGCCGCTGGCGTACTCACACTGCTCGCGCTGTGGCGCTCGCCTACGCCTGGGCAGCTGCTGTTTGAGGCGAGTGGGCGTTTCGCGTTTTTTGCTACCTTTGTGGTGGCGCTGAGCATGTTGCGCCTACCTGCCTATCGCTCTCGTTTAGTGCGCCGCTGTGGGCAAAGCATGCTGCTTCAGCCGCCTAGCCGCCGCTACCCGATCTTATCCCTGGGCTCGGCGCTGTTTGGCATCATTCTGAACATTGGCGTGCTGAATCTGTTCGCAGCGATGATCGAAAAGAGCAATACCCTGAGTGCCGCCCAAGGGCGCGCCTGGGTGCGCGAGGCCCGTCAGCGGCGCATGATGCTGGCGCTGCTGCGCGGATTTTCGCTGGCACCGCTGATTTCGCCCATGGGTATTGGGGTGGCCGTGGTGCTTTCAAGCCTTCCCCAGGTCACCTGGCCACAGCTGGCACCCTATATTCTAGGGGCCGCCGCGCTGATTTTTATGGCGGGCTGGGCGGTGGACTATTTCACCGGCCCGCACCCACCCGCCAATAAAACCTATGTCACCCCGTCGCTGCGCCCGTTGGCGCAGTTTAGCGTTTTGCTAATCGGCATTGTGGCGCTGGTGTTTTCCATTGCGTGGCTGCTGGAGTTACGACTGCCCATTGCCGCGCTGCTGGGCGCGCCTACCGGGGCGCTTTTATGGCTGGCTTGGCAGCGTCGTAGGCTAGGCTATGGTGGATTGCCTGCCGCCATAACGGCGGTGCATCGTCAGCTACCTTGGTTGCTGTCTCCCAGCGCTAATGAAATCGTGGTGCTGGGGGCGGCAGGCTATTTGGGGCATGTATGCGTGGGCTTGGTGGATACTCAGCAGCTAGCACCGCTATTGGCGGTGCTAGACCCGCTGGGCACTTTGAATGCGGTGTTGGCCATGCTGATGGTGGTGGGGCTAGCGCAAATAGGCGTCAACCCGATTGTCACGGTGACGCTGTTGGTGGGCTTGCTCCCCACGATGGGCATTGAGGGGTTAACGCCTGAGCTGATTGGGGCATCGTTAATGGTAGGCTGGGCGCTGGCGCTGATGTCATCACCCATGACCGCTTCCATGCTGATTCTCTCGCGCTTTACCGGCGTACCCGCCACCCGCATCGGTTACCGCTGGAACGGGCGCTTTCTGATCGCGGCGATACCGCTGCTGGCGTTATGGTTTGGTTGGTCGCCTTTCTGAGGTGGGCTGTACAAGGAAACGCTTGACCTTTGGCAGGCGTTTTTTTATTGTTATTTTTATAAATTGAAATATTATTTTGCTATGCGGAATAAAAGCCGATGGTTCAATCGCTGGAGCATGCCTTATGAAAATCCTCGTCGCGGTGAAACGCGTCATCGACTACAACGTCAAAATCCGCGTCAAAGCGGACCACTCTGATGTAGACCTTACCAACGTCAAAATGGCCATGAACCCCTTCTGCGAAATTGCCGTGGAAGAGGCGGTGCGCCTGAAAGAGAAGGGCGTGGCCACCGAGGTCGTGGCCGTGACCGTGGGCCCCAAGGCCGCCCAAGAGCAGCTGCGCACTGCGCTGGCGCTGGGGGCCGACCGCGCCATCCACATTGAAACCGACGAGCGCGCCGAATCGCTGGCGGTGGCCAAACTGCTGGCCAAAGTGGTAGACGAAGAGCAGCCCGGCCTCGTCATCCTCGGCAAGCAGGCCATCGACACCGACAACAACCAGACCGGCCAGATGCTCGCTGCGCTGACCAATCTGCCGCAAGGCACCTTCGCCTCAGAAGTCGCGGTAGATGGTGACAAGGTCAACGTGACCCGTGAAATCGACGGCGGCCTGCAAACCGTCGCGCTGACACTCCCGGCCATCGTCA